>Ga0207008_10023_pt1 | contig 47524 bp, 37 predicted proteins | sample Alteio_BWMinCont_83_FD_153489 | JGI IMG/M metagenome (GOLD analysis project Ga0207008, IMG submission 153489) | Enriched cells from forest soil in Barre Woods Harvard Forest LTER site, Petersham, Massachusetts, United States -... | ecosystem: Environmental > Terrestrial > Soil > Temperate forest >... | reverse complement strand
CATTAACTGTTCGAACCTGATACCCGCCAGGTCTTTGCCTTTCATTTCTTCCAGGATATACCAGTGCCCAATTTTCTGGTGAAAAACCAGTTTGTTTTTGATTTCTTCCTCTTCAGTTTTGATCTTAGTAAAATCCTGGATATTGAATCCTGGTTCCGGCAAAATTCCTCCTCCTGCAAAACTAGGATGCTTGTGTTCTTCCTGAAGATTGCCGGCAACCTCAACATAATTCCCTGCTTCAATAGATGATATTCCTGATATATGCCTGTGATCCCCCGGTTTCAGATCATGATTTAACGTATCCCCAGAGGTTACAAAAAAGTTTGAAAAGACATTTTTTGCGAGGATGACATTATTAACTTTATGGGTATAGGGGTTGAGGGTATGAACCTTAACATAATCAATGTTTTCACCAACAGCAAGGGCAGTGTTGGATGGCAAAGTCCAGGGTGTGGTGGTCCATGCCAGGAAATAGTCAATTTCCTTGTCTTTTATCTTAAATTGTGCCACACAGGTAGTGTCTTTCACATCCCTGTAGGTACCCGGCTGGTTTAATTCATGAGAACTCAATCCTGTTCCGGCAGCCGGCGAAAAGGGCTGGATGGTATAGCCTTTATACAATAGGTCTTTATCGTACAGGCGCTTGAGCAGGTACCATAATGTTTCGATATAGTTCTTTTCGTAGGTGATGTAAGGGTGTTTCTGGTCGATCCAATAGCCCAGTTTATCGGTAAGTTCCTCCCATACATCCGTGAATTTCATCACATCCTTTCGGCATTCTTCATTGTATTCAGCCACCGAAATTTTCTCGCCAATATCATCTTTTTTGATGCCGAGGCGTTTTTCTACCTGCAGTTCCACTGGCAATCCATGTGTATCCCAGCCGCTTTTGCGCTGTACCTGGTAGCCCTGCATTGTTTTATAGCGACAAAACATGTCTTTCAGTGCTCTGCTGATAGCATGATGAATGCCGGGCAGTCCGTTGGCAGAGGGAGGGCCTTCAAAAAACACGTATGGCTTTGCGCCATCACGGTTTTCGATGCTTTTTTCAAATATTTTATGCTCTTTCCAGAAAGCCAGGATATCCTTAGCGGTTTCAGTAAGGTCTAAATTTTTATATTCTTTATAAGCCACGGCTTGTTCTTTTTGCGAAAAAATAAGGGTGCAAAGGTAGGGAAATTAGGCGTAAGTCGTAAGGGTTAAGGCGTAAGTGGGAGGAGTTGCAGGTGAGAGGTGTGAAGTGAGAAGTTAGAAAATCTCTTCTGTTAGGAAACCTACCTCATCGCATATTCTTTCGCAATCTCATCCAGTCCGTTATACCATTCTTGTCCAAATTTGCGGATAAGGCTGTCTTTGAGAAATTTATAGACTGGTACTTTTAGGGAAGCACCCAGTTCGCAGGCCGGACTGCAGATATCCCATTTGCTGAAATTCACGGCATCATAATCTCCTGTTTTGGATACCCTGACGGGGTATAAATGGCAGGATATCGGTTTTTTGAAATCAATTTTACCGGCATCGTTTGCTTTTTCAATGGCACAACGGTAGGCTCCATTTTCGGTGATGGCAAAAATGCATTCTTTCCCATTCAGGCAATTGGTAACCAGGTCTCCATCGCTGTCTTTTTCATAAAAGCCTTTTTGCTCAAGCAATTTAAGAGCGGCATCTTCCATGAAAGGTTTTATATTTTCAATCTGCTCTATAATAGTATCAATCTCTGACAATTCGAGCGGTGCCCCGGAATCTCCTTCTATGCAACAGGCACCCTTGCAGGCAGATATATTGCAGACAAATTCCTTTTCAAGGAGATCGAGAGAGACAAGTGTGTTTTCGTGTAAGAGCATTAGTTTTTAAAGCAAAACCGCAAAGATACAAAGGTATCGCAAAGGTCGCTAAGTTAGCTATCATCAATCTTTCCAATGTTAATGATTCAATCTCTGTGTACTCTGCGATACCTTAGCGTTCTCTGCGGTTTGCTTTTTTCTGCTTTTTCTCGGCTTAAGTGCCCATTGCGGTTTTTCTTTTTCTTCACAGCCAATTTTTCTATCTTTGTTAGTTCTAACAATAATTCAACTTGATTACCAACGATACCATAGACCGGATCATGAACACCGCCCGTATAGAGGAGGTGGTTGGTGATTTTGTAACCCTCAAACGCCGGGGTGTGAATCTATTGGGTTTGTGTCCGTTTCACAATGAAAAAACGCCTTCATTTACAGTCTCTCCGGCCAAGGGTATCTATAAATGTTTCGGATGTGGTAAAGCTGGCAATTCCATCAATTTTATCATGGACCATGAGCAGCTGTCATATCCGGAAGCGCTCAGGTATCTGGCAGGCAAATACCATATTGAGATAGAAGAAACCGTTCAGAAAAAAGAGGAAATTGAGCAAAAAACCGAAAGGGAAAGCCTGTTTATCCTGATGACGGCGGCGCAAAAATATTACAGCCAGAAACTGGTTGAGAGCGAAGATGGTAAAACCATTGCCATGCCCTATCTCAAAGAACGTGAATTGAAACCAAATATCATAGAATCTTTTGGCTTGGGCTGGAGTGGATTGGGACGCGAAGATTTCAGTAAATGGGCGATTGAAAATGGTTACAGCAAAGAATATCTCCTGAAAACCGGAATGTCTTTTGAGACTGACAGTGGGTTAGTACTCGACCGTTTTCATGAGCGGATCATGTTCCCCATTCATAATATTGCTGGGAAAGTAGCCGGATTTGGCGGACGCATTTTAAAAAACAATGCCAAAGAGGCCAAATATATCAATAGTCCGGAAACGGATATATACAACAAAAGCAAGATACTGTATGGCTTGTTTCAGGCGCGGAAGGCAATTCGCCAGAAAGATGAATGTGTCATCGTGGAGGGCTATATGGATGTGCTGGCACTTCACCAGGCGGGAATTGAAAATGTTGCGGCATCATCAGGAACCAGTCTGACTGAAGACCAATTGCGGTTGGTAAAACGATTTACGGATAATGTGACTTTCTTATTTGACGGGGACGCGGCAGGACAAAAAGCGTCCTTGCGAGCCATAGATATGGCGCTGGAACAGGAGCTGAATGTGAAGATGTTATCGCTGCCTGTGGAACATGACCCGGATTCTTTTGTCAAGGCTTTTGACATTGAAACGGTTGAGAAGTATTTCAAAGAAAACAGTAAGAATTTTGTTGATTTCAGGGCTGGCTTATTATCAGAAGATGTCCTCCGAGACCCGATCAAAAAATCTGACGTCGCAAGGGAGTTGATCAATTCCGTAATCCTGATCCGGGACAATATCAAACGTTCTCTTTACATGCGGGAAATAGCCAAAACCCTGGATATTGAAGAAAAAGTTCTGAATGATGAATTGCGCCGGACGGCGGCCTCAAAATTCAAAAAAGAGAATAATGCACCAGATTTAAATACTGAACCCCAGGCATTCAGTCAGGAACAGGAATTACAAACGCCCCTGAATGCCACAGCCCAGGAAAAACAATTGATCAAAGTTTTATTGCTCTACGGGGACCGACTCTATGCAGATGACATGACCTGTGCACAATATATATATCGGGCAGTACACGAAATGGATTGGGAAAACCAGGATTGTTTTGACGTTTTTAATAAATACAAGGAATACACTGAACTGGAAAATAAGCCAGTGGATATCAATTACCTGATGCAGGATAAATCAGAGGAGATGCGGCGTTTTATTTATGATATCATCACGGACAGGCATCAGTTGAGTCCGGGATGGGAGAAGTTTTTAGGCAGAACAATTATTGGGCCTGATTATAATTATAAAGATGAAATAAAATCAGCCATAGGATACCTCAAACTGGTTAAGATCAATAAAATGCTTACTGAGAACCTGAAAGGCCTTCCCGAACTCGAGACCGACGAAGCTATGGATGATCTGTTCATGATCCACAATGAATTGCTTAAGTTGAAAAAGCAGTTGGTTGTAGAGTTGGGAATAGCTCCACCAAAAATTGGGGCAGAGGCTGCTATTCAAAATTAATCTTTGCCTTTTCGTAAACGATCCATTTGTCGTTTTCTTTGCGGAGCATACCTTCTTCTGCAAGAATGATGGTGTGTTTCCCTTCAGGATCATCGGTATAGGCACAGCATGGCGCTAAATAAATTTCTGGTTCCAGGATGGCACGACGAATGATATCCGGGTTGGCACGTATCGAGAAAAATGCCTTATTGGGGACATCTTCATACATTTCTATTTCATAAACAGAATCTTTTCCCGGATCATCTGTAAAACTATCGGCTTTAAAAGACCCATCTTCGTTTGGCAGGCCGGCAAATTTATAGAAAGGAACGGCTTCGCCATCTTCATATTCTTTTTCAGGCATAAATGGCTCTGCTTCACCTCTTTCTTCTACAATTTGAGGAGCTGGTGGTACAGATGTTGCAACAGGGTTTTGTGCAACAGGTTCTGTTCTGGGTGATCCTGCGCTGAACAGGTCGGAAGAAGGGGTCGGTATGGTTTCGAATAAATTATGTGCGGGCGCTTCATTTACAGGAGCTGAAAATAGCGGTTCATTTGCTGCTTCTTCGCGACTTTCATGCTCCATTTCTATTTTCCTTTCGATATATGGTTCTTCTTCAGGATCGGGAATCAGTTCAGGTTCTTGTGCTGATTTGACTTCTTCTGGTTTTGCAACCAGTTCATCACTGACTTTAGTTTCTATTTCTCTTTCGGTTTCTCTTTCTTCAACTTGTTCAGGCACCATTTCCTGAATAAAAGCACTGGTCGTTTCCTGTTTGATTGGTTCCATAGTTGCGGTAGGTGCTTGGCTGGATACAACAGGTCCTTTTTTTATTATTTCTTCAAGAAGCCGATTCAGATTGCTAATTTCTGCTTTGAAATGTTTTTCTACCCTTTGTATTTCCTGCATGGCGTCGTCTTTAGCGGCTTTATTTCCATAGGTTGTAGAAATTGGATGCATGCTACCGCCTTCCATTTTCTTTACTTTTCCATAAGTAATATAAGCCAGGCCCAGTGCACCAAGACCTACAAGTAAGCTTAGCAATCCAAGCCAATCTGTTTTATGAGTGGGCTTGGAAGCACCTGCTGGTTCGGCAATAGCGGTACCTGTATCTGATGAGGCTGTTGTTGTCTTTTCATCTTTTTTTGGTTCAGCTGCAGCGGGTTTGCTGTCGTTAGCATCAGTTTTATTTGCAGCAACGCCGCTTCCCCCTTTGGCTGCATCAAGCGCATCTTTTTTAATTTTTTCAAGACTCGCTTTAAAATCCTCCACATTCCCTTTGCGTTTTTTTGCAGCGATTTTTGCATTGGCAAAAGCAATCACAGTATTCAATTGTGCATCAAGCGCTTTATCAGCCTTAAACTTGTTTTTATAATCATTGATATTCTTACACAGGGCACCTGTGGTTCCCGCTTCATCAGCCGGGATGCTTTTGTAGATGGATTCAAAACTCAGGCAATCCATATTGTTCGCCACTTCCGCTCTGCCCGCTTCCCGATGGATAAAACGGATGGTTTCACAATTGATATGGTCAACGGCAGTGCTAAAAACCTCTTTTGCAACAGCTTGTGCCATGATCGTTCCGGCGTTGATCGCAAATGCAAAAAACAATAATAAATGCTTTAGTGAAAATCTCATATCTTTTTTAACTTTAAGGTGCATAATTAGCAATTAATCCCGAATTAGCAAAGAACAAATAATCCACAACCCGGTTTATAGAAATTTCGAAATTTCAATTAATTCATATTCAATAGCCCGTATTTGATCATTTCTAATTCTCACTTTAACGATTGATAGTTAAATAATGTTAACAGCATTACAATATCGGGCTCATTTCTTAAGTTTGTCAGCTTATTATAAAAACGCAATCTTATAAATCTATCATCATGAAAAAATTTGTCGTCTTATCCATGGTATTTTTGTTTGCATTTTCCGGATTCATTTTCGGTCAGTCAGACGCTACCCATGATTTTTCGCTGAATGCGAAACTACCGATTGATCCAAACATGCGTACTGGTGTTTTGCCAAACGGAATGCACTATTTTATCCGCAAAAATACCAAACCCGAACACAGGGCCGAAATGAGGCTGGCTGTTCATGCCGGTTCCATTGATGAAAACGATTCACAACAAGGACTTGCGCATCTTACAGAACACATGTGTTTTAACGGAACCAAAAATTTCAGCAAAAGTGCCATTGTAGATTATCTGGAATCCATCGGTATGCGTTTTGGTGCAGACCTCAATGCCTATACCAGTTATGACGAAACGGTTTATATGCTGCAGGTACCTACAGATACACCAAAATTTGTAAAAAACGGGCTTCAAATTTTGGAGGACTGGGCGCATAATGTAACATTCGACCCTATTGAAATCGACAAAGAACGTGGTGTGGTTATCGAAGAATGGAGACTGGGTAGAGGCGCATTTGAAAGGATGCAACGCCGTATAGACCCGATCATTTATAACAATTCAAAATACGCTGAAAGAAACCCGATCGGTAAAAAAGATGTGGTTCTGTATTGCAGGCATGATACGCTTACCAAATTTTATCACGACTGGTATCGCCCTGATCTTCAGGCAATCGTAGTGGTAGGTGATTTCGATATGGATCAGATGGAAAAAATGGTGATAGCACAATTCTCTAATATTCCCGAACCAAAAAATCCACGTCCCCATGTGGATCATGTTATTGCACCTCATAAGGGAACTGTTATAGCCGAAGCCATTGACAAGGAAGATCCTTATGTCATCATCCAGGCCCAGTACAGGCATCCTAAAATGGAATATACAACCGTTAAAGATTATCGCGACCATATCAAACAAAACCTGTTCAGTATGATGGTATCAGCGCGTCTGGAAGAAAAAATGCATTCCGCAACACCGCCATTTACCTATGCTGCAGCCAATATAAGTGAAGGCCTCGGCCAGACATCTGAATATTCTGTATTTGCTGTTGCGCCAGACAATAATATTCCGGGAAGTATAAAAGCCGTACTGGATGAAAACGAAAATGTGCGGAGAAACGGATTTAATGCTTCAGAACTTGACAGGGCCAAGCAAAACCTGATGCAACAGGTGGAAAGCGCCTATAAAGAAAAAGACAAGACAGATTCCAAAGCACTTACAGAAGAATGCGTACGTCACTTTCTTAATAATGAGGATATTATGGGTATAAGCAATGACTATGCTTTCCATCAGAAATTTATTCCTGAAATTACTCTGGATGAACTGAATGCCATGGCCAAAGAATGGATTACCGATGACAATAATGCTATCGTGTTGGAAGCTCCGGACAAAAGCGGATTGCGCATCCCAACTGAAGCTGAAATTACAGCCATGGTGAATGAAGTTAAAAATGAAAAAATAGAAGCGTATCATGATAATTCAGCCGGGAATGTACTCATGGCCCAAAAACCAACTGCCGGCAAAGTAGTAAAAGAAACCACAAATAAGGAAACCGGTACAACCGAATGGACGCTGTCGAACGGTGCAAAAGTGATATTGAAGCCAACTGATTTTAAAGCGGATGAAATCCTTTTTGGTGCTTATGCTCCCGGGGGCACTTCATTGGTTCCCGATAGAGATTTTGTGAGTTGCGAAAATGCACCGGATGTGATAAACTATTCAGGTATTGCAACTTTTGATGCCAATACGCTCACCAAGATGCTTACCGGTAAAAAAGTAGAGGTCGCTCCTTATATTTCAGATTATTATGAAAGGTTTAACGGGAGCACGACACCGAAAGACCTGGAAACCATGTTGCAACTGACGAATCTGTATTTCACAAATCCACGCCAGGACAAAGACGGTTTTGCCTCCTATATGGCTCGCGAAAACAGTTTCATTCAGAATATGGCATTGAGCCCTGAAGGTGTGCTGAGAGACAGCAACCAGTCGATAGTAAACAACCATCATTTCAGGAAAAGACCCGTTACTACGGATTTGCTAAAAGAAATCGATGAGACCAAAATTATGAACCTCTACAAAGAACGTTTCGGCAATGCAGGTAATTTTACTTTCTTTTTCGTCGGTAATTTCAAACCGGAAGACCTGAAACCTATGGTAGAAACCTATTTGGGAAGTTTACCTGCATCGAAGAAAAAAGAAACATGGAAAGATCCTGAATATACCTTCCCTAAAGGTGTTGTGAAGAAATATGTAAAAAAGGGAACAGAACCAAAGAGTTATGTAGCCATCACCATGAAAGGTAAGTTTGACTGGACAATAAAAAACAGGCTTGATGCAGAGGCCATGATCAAAGTATTAAACGTCATGCTCAGAGAAGTGATGCGCGAAGACAAGAGTGGTGTGTATGGAGTAGGTGTGAACCTTGTTCCAAATAAATTCCCGAAACCGGGATATACCCTTAGTATTCAGTTCGGTTGCGCCCCGGAAAACGTAGATATGCTCGTACAAACAGCTTTTGAACAGGTTGCCAAACTCGAAAAAGAAGGACCTTCCGGACAAAACATGAAAAAAGCCGTTGAAACGATGCACCGTTCCAGGGAAGTGAACCTGAAAGACAATAATTTCTGGGTGAATGTTTTACAATCTTATTCTATGAATGAAGACAATATTTCTGACATCCTGAAGTATGATGAAATGGCAGATAAAATTACAGCAGAAGATGTGCAGAATGCCGCCAAGAGATATTTCAATATGGACAACTATGTTGAAGTAGTTCTTGTACCTGAGAAATAGGTAATTCTAAAATAATATCACAAATAAAGGCAGGTCAATCACCTGCCTTTGTTGTTTTATAAGTTTATTGCTTCTTTAATACTTTTCGCCTCTCACTTCTTACCCCTTATCACTTATGCCTTACGCCTTATGCCTTATGCCTTATGCCTTGTACCTTGTACTCCCTTATTTCTTTTTTTTTATTAGATTTGCTCCCCTTTGGGTAATTAAATAGGGAAAGGCACAAATAATGTCTAAAATAAACGATTTTGTAGTCCGTTTTGCTAATGTGAACGGAACCGGTTCCGCTTCGGCCAATTATTTGTTTGCCAAAGCCATATTCAGGATGGGTATCTACGTATCCCCCAAAAATATATTTCCTTCCAATATCCAGGGACTCCCTACCTGGTATGAAGTCAGGATAAGCGATAAAGGCTGGCTGGGTCGTCGTGAAGGCATTGATATGATGGTTTGTGTGAACCCGCAAAGCATGAAAAAAGATGTGGAATCTGTGATTCCGGGTGGTTATTTCCTCTACGATAGTACCAAAAACTTATCACCTGAATTCATTCGTGATGATATCAACTATATCGGTATTCCGCTGATGCAGATGTGTATCGAAAATTTTACCGATCCGCGTCAACGCCAGTTGTTCAAGAACATCATTTATGTGGGTGCACTTTCGGCATTGCTGGATATTGAATTCAAGGTTTTGGAAGATTTATTGGCAGAGCAATTTACAGGAAAAGAAAAACTTATTGCGCCGAATGTAAAAGCACTGAACCTTGGCGTACAATATATTCACGAAAACTATAAATATCCTCTCGATATCCACCTGGAACGCAGGGATATGATCGGCAATGCCATTATGACGGATGGAAATTCCGCTTGTGGACTCGGTGCCATCTATGCCGGCGCTACTGTTGCCGCATGGTACCCGATTACGCCATCTACTTCTGTCGTTGAGGCTTTCAGCGAATACGCCTCCAAAATGCGGGTGGATAAACTTACCGGCAAAAACAATTTCGCCATTGTTCAGGCTGAAGATGAGCTTGCTGCGATGGGCATGGTCATCGGGGCAAACTGGAACGGTGCCAGGTCTTTTACAGCTACCAGCGGGCCTGGATTGTCACTCATGAATGAGTTCATCGGGCTGGCCTATTTTGCAGAAATCCCTGCCGTTTTGATAGATGTACAGCGTACTGGACCTTCAACCGGGATGCCAACCAGAACGCAGCAATCGGATGTACTGCTGGCTGCCTATGCTTCACATGGCGATACCAAACATGTATTGTTATTTCCAAGTACTCCGAAAGAATGTTTCGACCTGACAGCAGAAGCTTTTGATCTTGCTGAAGGATTGCATACCCCTGTCATTATGCTTACTGATCTTGACCTTGGGATGAACGATCATATTTCAGAACCATTTGAATGGGATGATGCCCGGATGGTGAACCGCGGCAAGGTATATGATGCCACACAACTGGATAATATTGAGCAGTTTGGTCGCTATCTGGATGTGGATGATGACGGCATTACCTACAGAACTTATCCCGGAACGCACAAAACAAAAGGTTCATTTTTTACCCGAGGAACTTCCAGAGACGAATATGCTACATATACCGAAGAAGGCCCCGCTTATGTGCGTAACATGCAGCGTCTTCAAAAGAAATGGAATACCGCAAAAACCATGGTCCCGGGGCCACAGGTTTACCAGGACAAAAATGAAAGCAAACTAGGAGCCTTGTTTTTCGGCACAACAAAATTCTCAGCAGAAGAAGCCCGTGAGATGTTTGCCAATCAAGGTGTTATCCTTGATGCCATCCGCCTCAAATCATTTCCTTTCAATAAAACGGTTGAAGACTTCATTTCTTCACACGATAAGATATTCGTTATTGAGCAAAACCGTGACGCACAGATGCGCAGCCTGCTCGTAAATGAGCTGAATATCAATCCTACCAAACTCGTTTCGATTTTAAATTACGACGGCATGCCCATCACCGCAGACAACATCTTCGAGCAGATCAGCAATGATCTGAAAGTGGATGCATTGGTGAAATAGAGTTTAGATTTGACAACTTTTGGAAAGTTGTAAAAGCTATATATTCAATGTGAATTCGTTAGATTTGCATGGAAACATTACTGTGCCAAAATTATATATCACTTAAATGAGCGAAGCAGATAGGCAAAAATTTGACGACATAAGGGAAAAAATCTTAAAAGGAATGACCCTCGCTTTTGATCGTCTGCTTGAGAAAAAGGCAAAAGAAGACGGTTATCTTGTCTTTAGTGAAAACGGTAAAATTGTGCATGTTAGAGCCAGAGAGCTTTACGAAAAGCGAAAAAAAGAAAAAGAAAAGGCTGAGATTTCTTAGAATTTTCTTTTTCCATGGTGGCACGCAGACCATTTGTGCATCAAAATAAGAGTTCCGGCCTGTACGCCACAGGCAAATGAAAAGGTTCATTCTTTCCAAATTAAGGGGTTTTATATCTATCTTAGAATTTTTGTATAATATTGAAAGTGTATTGAAGTTGATAATTTATGGTAAACGGAAAAGGGAATTCAGCCAGCAGGCTCTTTAATTCTTTAAGAACTGGATTTTCTCCTCAATTCAGACTATTTGTTACTATTTGGTATAAAATCGCTATTGTCTTTTTTTTCTTTTCTTTTAGTGCTTGCGAAAGGCAAAATAACGCTATTGAAAGCTATGAAAAATTCAAAATCGGGGTTGATTCATTGTTGATAAACGGCCATAAAATTGATCGAAATACTTCTTCTGTTTTTTCAGGCTCTAACATAAGTAAAAATTATATTTCATATTTAGCGCCGGATGGCATAATTATTTATTCCTTAGTAGGCAATCGTTATATAGAACATAAGGTAATCCCGATAAAGCAGTACGATAATGTATTATCATATTATATATTATCTCTTGACAGCATTTATGTCTTAAATAGCGGAAATGAAATAAACCTGCTAAATGGAGAAGGCAAATTGATAAAAACCACTTCTGTAAATAAATGGATTTTGTCAGGTATGGAATGCCCTTTAATAGGAGATTCACATCATTTGTATATGTATTATTTTCCAATGAATCGTCTTAATACGCTTGCTAAAACCCTAGCCTATTTTAAAAGACACCTTGAACTCGTTATTGATAAAGCAGACTTTGGAAAAATCGATGATAGTATCGGAATTTGCCCTGAAAAGTATTTGACTAAGTATTATTATGATAATGTGCCCTGGAGAGCGGAAATTTCAGATTTTAAAATGGCTTATTCGTTTGCCGGACAGAATGAACTGATTGTCTATAATTTTAAAACCAGGACGTATTCAACTCCTTCTATGCAGAGTAAATCTTTCCGTGAAAATAATGAATTTGACTTTAGTAAGACAACAAATCAGGACTATCAGTATGTTACTAAATATCTTGTTGAAAATGATCGGTACGGCTCTATAATTTATGACAAGTATAGGAACAAAGTATACAGAGTCTGCACACATGGAGTTACATTTGAAAAGAAAGATAGTACGGTTAATACCATTAAGGATAAGGAATGGTCTTTGATCGTGAGTAATCCGGATTTTAAAATAGAAAAGGAATTGGTGTTCCCCGGAGGCTTATATGATCTAAATCATATTTATGTGACAAATCAGGGGGTTCTTGTGAAGAAGCAAAACATTGGATATAATGATAAAGTTTGGGTATATGATGTATTTAAATTTTAAAAAAGGGTGTTTATTCATTAGTATTTTAGTTCTCCTTTCTTTGTTTTCGTGCGTCCAAAAGGAAACCAATTCTGCAAATTGTGCCACTTGTGATAAGGTGCAAACTGGCAATACATTCGACGCCAATAAAACTGAAAAAGAAACAAGTATTTTTCGAAAATATCTCAAAAAGGTGCTTTCGGTTGATTTGAATAATGGTGATATTTTTGTTATAATACCGGATCATCCTTGTGTGGGCTGCATGGATGAGGCAATTGCTATTTTCAAAACTTATAAAAATAATGGGGTAAAACTTATCGTCACTCCTGCTCATTCAGAATCTTTGAATTTACACGACAAAAATATTTTAGTTGACAGCCTGGGTGAAATCAATAAATTGGATATGCCACTTGAAAATGCCTCATTACTTTTAATGGGACAAGGGAGTATCGAAAATATGGTTTTCACAACTCCAGATAAGGACAAAAATATCAAAACCATAATTGCCAAACATTTGGCTGTCAAATGATTTGAATTCCTTTTCCATTATCTGTAATCCGCAAAATACTTGTGCATCAAAATAAGAGTTCTGGCCAGTGTGCTATAGGCCAGGGAAAAGGCCTATTGTGTTCTGAAAGATGGCTATTCCTGCTATCCGTAGCTTCCCGGCTATGGATTCTCATGCTTTCAGCCTCCAGGTTGGCATCCTTTTCCTATGGCACCGAGACCTATTTTTCAACCTAATCAAATCTCTGACCGAAGTTCTTTTCATTTCTATTTTCGAATAATAGACCGCTCATCCGAGCTTGAATTTGGGTTGTGCTGAAATTCTACATACAGCGGGCTCCGGAGGAGCCCATTTCCATGGTCTGTGACTCACAGACCACTTTTGCATCAATATCAAAATTGCAGCCCGGGCAATGGCAAAGGGAAACTGGAAAAGTAAAACAAATTCGAAAAAACATTTCATTATAACTGGTTGGATATGTTCATTTTATAAATTATTTTTCAAAGGCACCCACCCACTTTGGCATCTCACTATATATGTATATAAAAACAGGCGTAAGGGATAAGTGGTAAGGAGTAAGTAAAAACACAAAGACAAAATGAAAAACTATTACGAAGGAAACCGCGTTTTTGGCTATTCTGGATTGATCTTTTATTGTTATCTATTGATACTTGTCAATGAGTTAGGTGCAAAGTTTCAGAATATCAATCAGTTAAAAAATTAAAAAATGAAAATAACAATAGAAACAATGGGATCAACAGGAAATAGTCAAAATGGGCGTTTTTGTTTTCTAAAATCAATCGAAAAAAGCCCTTTTAGGACATTCTGGTCTGATCTTTATTGTTATTTTGGATTTATTTATCAGCGAGTTAAGTGTAAAACATTGAATAATAGCAGGAAGTGGTTGTTGAGGAAACCAAGCTTGGACGGGGTGTATTTGAAAGGATGGGTATCTTCCAATTTTGCGCCTTGTATTGCGACCCAATTTCAAATTTCAAATTTCCAGTCACAAATCACAAATTTCCTGTTTCAAATTTCCAATCACCAAAATCTAATCCCTATCTTTGCTTCTTGAAATGAGCTATGTACGTCCAAAATTCAGACACCCTGGTCTGCCAAAGAATGAACTTGGCTATACCCGCAGCGATTACGAAGGTGCATTAAGCACATTATGTGCAGGTTGCGGGCATGACTCGATAAGTGCAGGGATTGTTCAGGCATGCTATGAGCTGGCCATAGAACCCCATCGCGTCGCCAAACTTTCGGGCATCGGATGCTCTTCCAAAACACCGGCTTATTTTCTGAGTAATTCTCATGGTTTCAATTCCGTACACGGACGCATGCCTTCTGTGGCTACAGGAGCTAATCTTGCAAATCGCGACCTTATTTATATCGGTGTTTCAGGCGACGGGGATACGGCGTCGATCGGGATGGGACAATTTGCCCATGTGGTGCGCCGTAACCTGAACATGGTTTATATCGTAATGAACAACGGCTGTTATGGATTGACCAAGGGGCAGGATTCCGCAACGGCTGATCCGGGTTCTAAAAGCAAATCAGGCCATGTGAACGTATTTAATGATATTGATCTCGCCAGCCTCTCACTTGAACTGGGATCGACTTTTGTGGCCCAGAGTTTTTCAGGAGATAAGGGACAATTGGTGCCGCTTATTAAGGCAGCAATCAAACACCCGGGCTTTGCATTTATTAATGTTATTTCACCATGTGTCACATTTAATAACAACGTTGGTTCTACCAAATCGTATGACTATGTCAGGGAGCATGTGGAAGCGACATCAACGGTAGATTTTGTTCCTGAGATGAAGGAGATCGTGACTGATTACAGCGAAGGCAGCCTGAAGTCAGTGAAAATGCATGACGGTTCATCATTACAATTGCACAAACTGGAGCAGGACTGGGATCCATTCAACAGGATATCTGCCATGAATGCCATACAGACAGCAAAAGCCAAAGACGAGATATTGACAGGCCTTATTTATATCAACCCCGATACATCAGACCTGCATGAGCTTATCCAAACCAATGAAGAGCCGCTAAATACGCTGGCGCAGAAAGATCTTTGTCCGGGTTCAGCGGTATTGGAAACGATAAATGACGACTTGAGATGAAGGTTGTAATTGGTAATTTGTGATTTGAAAATATAGGATTCACTAATCAGAAATATTATGAGCGAGGAAGTTGAAGCATCAAAACAGGAAACAGAAAGCATTGAAAAGGATTTTTTGATGGATAAACTTCAGTCAAAGTTTGGTGCGGATATCATCAATGCTTACGAGTCTTATGGTATGAAAACCATCGTCGTGAGCCATGACCGCATCCTGGATATTATGCGCTTTCTGAAAGAAGAACCGGAACTCAATTATCACTTCCTCACAGATGAATGCGGCATCCATTATCCTGATAATAAAGGCCTTGAACTCGGGGTTATTTATCATCTCCATAACTTCATGACCAACAACCGTCTGCGTGTGGAAACATTTTTCTCATCAGACAAACCGGTGATCGATTCCATGACTGCGTTATGGCCGACGGCTAACTGGCTGGAGCGGGAAACCTTTGATTTTTTCGGGATCATTTTTGAAGGCCACCCAAACCTGAAAAGAATCCTGAATGTGGATGATATGAATTATCATCCTTTATTGAAGCAATACCCCCTCGAAGACGCAACACGCGAAGACAAAAACGATACAATGTTCGGAAGGTAATATATCTAAAGTAATGACCGAAGAAATCACAAAAAAAATCGCCGTTAAAGATGGGGATTTCTATACCCTGAACCTGGGTCCGACGCACCCCGCCACGCATGGTGTTTTCCAGAATGTACTTCAGATGGATGGAGAGCGTATCCAGAGTGGCGAAAGTACGATAGGATACATCCATAGGGCCTTTGAAAAAATTGCGGAACACCGGCCTTTTTACCAGATCACACCATTGACCGACAGGCTCAACTATTGCTCGTCGCCTATCAACAATATGGGCTGGCACATGACGGTAGAAAAACTGCTGGGTATACAAACCCCAAAACGGGTTGACTACCTGCGCATCATTATTATGGAATTGTCGCGTATGGCCGACCATATCGTGTGCAATAGTGTGATTGGTGTAGATACGGGAGCCTTATCGGGCTTCCTGTACGTGTTCCAGGAACGTGAAAAGATCTATGATATTTTCGAAGAAGTATGTGGGGCCAGGCTTACAACAAATATTGGACGTATAGGCGGTTTTGAAAGAGATTTCAGCACCACAGCTTTCCAGAAACTGAATGATTTTATCGCCGGTTTCCCTAAAGTATGGCTCGAATTTGAAAGGCTTCTGAACCGGAACCCCATATTTATGAACCGGACCATTGACTGCGGTCCGATCAGTGCCGAAAAAGCACTGGGATATGGCTTTACAGGTCCAAATTTGCGGGCTACGGGCGTGGATTATGATGTTCGCGTTGCTACACCATATTGCTCATATAACGATTTTGAATTTGACATTCCTGTAGGTTCCAAAGGCGACACATACGACAGGTATATGGTTCGCAATGAGGAGATCTGGCAGAGCTTCAGGATCATTAAAGATGCGCTGGCCAATCTTCCTGAAGGCGATTTTAAAGCTGATGTTCCTGATTTTTACCTGCCTCCGAAAGAAGAAGTTTATAATAATATGGAAGCCCTGATCTATCATTTTAAGATTGTGATGGGTGAAATTCCGGTTCCCAAAGGGGAAGTATATCATAGCGTGGAAGGGGGCAACGGAGAACTTGGTTTTTACCTCGTAAGTGATGGTGGAAGAACCCCGTATCGTTTGCATTTCCGCAGGCCATGTTTTATTTATTACCAGGCATATTCTGAAATGTGCAAAGGAATATTGCTGAGCGATGCCATTATTACCCTGAGCTCTATGAATGTGATTGCAGGGGAGTTGGATGCTTAAGAAATTATTTGGGAATCCCGAAGAGGTCGGGACAAGTTTTGAGAATTTGAAAATTTGGAAATGGGCTGACGCCAAATAAAGCTGTCATAGGAAGAATCTGGTAGGAGACAGCATTGAAAGAACTGATTTATTGATAATTGATAATTGATCATTGAAATGGCAACTGAAACAATCGCAGAAATAAAATTCCCTGCTGAGAAACTTGCAAAAGTTACTGAGATCATGGGTAGGTATCCTGAAGGCAAACATAAATCAGCCATATTACCTGTGCTGCACCTTGCGCAGGATGAGTTCGGCTGGCTGAGTGTGCCGGTGATGGATTATGTGGCAGGCTTGCTTAGAATACAGCCTATTGAAGTATATGAAGTAGCTACATTCTACAGCATGTACCACATGAAACCAGTAGGGAAATTTGTGATGGAATTTTGTCAGACAGGACCATGCTGTCTCGTTGGGGCAGAGAAGATTGTTAAATACATTGAAAAGAAACTCAATATAAAAGCCGGCGAAACCACTGCTGACGGGGTATTTACCTTAAAGACAGTAGAATGCCTCGCATCATGCGGCACAGCTCCTATCATGCAGGTAGGGGAATATTATTACGAAAACCTTACTGAAGCCAAAGTAGATGAACTGCTTGATAAATGGCGTGCCGAGGCTGCCAATTTGCCTGAACATAAGGCTGGTACGGGAGCAAGTCTGTAAGGATTTGGTGAGGTGGCAAGTTAGCAAATTGGTGAGTTGGCGAATTGCTGATTTAGCGAATTTTTAATCCAGATTTCTCATTTTAACGTAGTTCCTCTTTGCTTTCTTTGCGGAACCTTTGCGCACTATGCGTGAAATTTCCAGTTTGGAATTTTGCCTCATTTTTTATTATTCACAACCTAACATTGCCAACAAAAAAACCTTTAATTTTACTATATTTGGATGCCTGATCAGGCTAAAATTCACAGATTATCCACAGTATAGTGTGGATAAATAAAGTGGGGAATTGTGGAGGGTTGTGGAGATAAATGTTAATTTAGCACTGTATTTCTACAAAATGACTCGATTTATAGGTGAATATGAATGCCGTCTCGATAACAAAGGAAGGCTGATACTGCCCGCTTCACTCAAGAAACAGGTACCACCGGAAGCTGATGGTCAGTTTGTTGTGAACAGGGGTTTTGAGAAATACCTCGTTATGTATCCTAAGAACGAATGGGATACAATCACCGATGAAATCAACCGGCTCAACCAGTATGTCAAAGAAAACCGTGATTTCATTCGGTATTTTTATCGTGGTGCCACCGAGCTGAGTCTTGATGGTTCTGCCCGTCTTTTGCTCCCGAAACGCCTCCAGGAATATGCAGGAATCAGCCAGGATATCGTGCTTTTTGCACATACCAACAAAATTGAAATCTGGTCGGCCGAATCGTACAATAATATCCTCTCAAATGAGCCCAATGATTTCGCCGCATTGGCAGAAAAAGTAATGGTAAAAAATAATGATGCAACCCATGGGAACTGATTATCATATTCCCGTATTGCTTGCAGAATCCATTGCAGGACTTGAGATCAATCCCAAAGGCATTTATGTGGACGCTACTTTTGGGGGGGGAGGACATAGCCGTGCGATTTTAGAAAAACTGACTACAGGGCGTCTTATAGCTTTCGACAGGGATGAAGATGCGCAGGCCAATATACCAAAGGCAAAGAATTTTCTACTCGTGCCACACGATTATGCATTTATCGGAAATTATCTCAATTACTTAAAAATAAAAAGTGTTGATGGTATTCTGGCGGATCTTGGTATTTCATCACACCAGGTAGACACAGCAGAAAGAGGCTTTTCTTTCAGGTTTGATGCGCCGTTGGATATGCGTATGGATCAACTTATTCCGAAAACAGCAGCTGATTTGTTGAATAACGATACTGAAGTAGAACTGCAAAAAATATTTTCACAATACGGTGAAATAAAAAACTCAAAAACCCTGGCAAGGGCCATTGTTACTTCAAGAAGGATAAAATCCGTTGAAACGACCGGGCAGTTGCTTGATATTGCGGGCACAGTTATTCCATCTCGTGAAAACGTTAAAAAATATGCAGCACCGGTTTTTCAGGCCTTAAGAATTGCCGTTAACGATGAATTGAATGCTTTGAAATCCTTTATGGATCAATCGTTTCAGGTATTAAAAAAAGGTGGGCGGTTGGTCGTGATCACCTACCATTCACTGGAAGACCGGATCGTGAAGAATTCGCTGAATGAAGAATACGAGTTGAGCAGTTCTGATTCAGTTATTTATGGCAAAACTGCCGACAAATGGCTCGCCATAAACCGGAAACCAATTGTCCCAACTGAAGATGAAATGCAGATTAATCCCAGGTCGAGAAGCGCCAAACTGAGAATAGCAGAAAAAAGATGAACGAACTAAAGGAACCCATACAAACCGAAGCACCTGTTCCTAAAAAAAGCAGGCTGAAGAAAATTCAGGATTTTGATTTCAGCTTCAATAAGGAAAATGCAACCAGCATGATTCCCTTTATTCTTTTTATCAGTGCCTGGATTATATTATACATAGCCAATCACCAGTATGGGGAAAAAACCCTCGGTAAAATGGATAAGCTTCAGAAAGAATTAATAGAACTGAAGGCTGATTTTTATACATCGAATGCAGAACTGAGTGATCAGACGATACAAAGCCAGGTTACCAAAAAAGTGGAACCTCTTGGACTTAAAGAATTAACCAGTCCGCCACAGCGCATGAAACTGTTGAAAAATGAACGTTAAAAAAGACATACTCTGGCGGGTATATCTCGCATTTTTACTGGTATGCTTACTTGCAGGGGCTATATTGTTCCAGATGGGCAGGTTGCAAACTGTAAAAAGAGCTGTGCTCACCAGGCTGGCTGATAGCATGTCTACCAAATGGGATAGCATCAATCCCATAAGGGGAAATATTTATTCATCAGATGGCAGCCTGCTTGCCACATCCATTCCGATTTATGAATTGCACCTTGATATGATGGCCGACGGGATAACCGATGAGGTGATACATGATGACCTGGATTCATTATGCTTTTATATGGCGGGATATTTTAAGGATAAATCAGCCTCTGAATATAAAAACGAATTTCTTATCGCCAGAAAGCAACACGACAGGTATTTCCTGGTGAAAAGAAACCTGACACATAACCAGGTTACGGACATCCGGAAATTCCCGATTTTTAAATTGGGCCGGTATGCTGGTGGATTCAGACTTAATGAAAAAAGCAAGCGCTTTTTGCCATTTCATGAATTGGCATTCAGGACGATAGGATTTACCAGGGAAAATATAAGTGCGGGACTTGAAGCAGGTTATAATCGTTATCTGCTCGGTAAAGTTGGTCGAAGGCTGATGCAAAAAGTAAGTGGCGGAATGGTACCCGTAAATGAAGAGAATGAACTTGATCCGGAAGACGGTGAAGATATTACAACAACCCTTGATATCAATTTTCAGGACATCGCCGAAAATGCTTTGCTTCATAGCCTTACCAAAAATAATGCGGCACATGGTTGTGCCGTAGTAATGGAAGTGGGCACTGGTAAAATCAGGGCAATGGCAAACCTGACGAGAGAAACCGACGGCAGCTATGAAGAAGAATATAACTATGCCATGGGAGAAAGCATTGAGCCGGGGTCAACTTTTAAACTTACATCGGTTATGGCATTGCTTGAAAAACAAAAAGCCAATCCGGACACGAAAGTTGCTGTGGGTTCTGTCGCCATGTATTGCGGAAGGGAAATGCACGATGCCAAAGATGAAGGTAGTGGTACACTTACGATGAGAGAAGCTTTTGAGCGTTCTTCTAATATAGGAATATCTAGGTTGATGTACAATGCGTTTTCCCAGAATCCATTCGAGTACACGGATTTCCTCTACAGTCTGGGTTTGCAGAGACCCCTCGGCTTAAAAATTCCGGGTGAAGGAATTCCAATCATAAAAAACCCACATTCCAAATCCTGGAGTTGTACCAGCCTTCCGTGGATGTCAATTGGTTATGAATTGAAAGTGACGCCGCTACAGATATTGGCATTATACAATGCCGTAGCTAACAATGGGGTGATGATGAAACCAATGTTCGTGAGTGAAGTTGATAAACTTGGGAAACCCGTAATCCAGTATCATGATTCGGTACTCAACCCGCATATCTGTTCTCCTGCAACGCTCGCTATCGTGAAAGGATTACTGGAAGGGGTCGTACTTAGAGGGACAGCCAAAAATATAAAAAATGACCTTTATCCTATTGCCGGCAAAACCGGTACAGCACAGATCGCAGATAATAACCTGGGATATGAAAATGGTGGCCGAAAAATTTATCAATCCAGCTTTGTAGGTTATTTCCCGGCTGATAAACCACAATACAGTATCATTGTCGTAATCAGCAGTCCATCCAACGGAGTTTATTATGGTGCAGAAGTTTCAGGTCCTGTTTTCAAGGAAATATCCGATAAGATATTTTCACGTACGGCCACTATTCACAATTATGCTGCGTCTTTTGAGGATAAAATGAATATAAACTTACCGCTCGTATCAGCCACGCAGCAGGATAACCTGAATACATTAATGGGTATCTATCATACTGCCGGTTTGCAGGTGGCAGAGGATAAAGACGCATGGGTACGGCCACATGCTGTAAACGATAAAATGCAACTTACAGATTTTAAAGTCACGGATAATAAAGTCCCAGATGTAAATGGAATGGCAGTTTCTGATGCCGTTTATGTACTTGAAAATGCCGGATATCGCGCTACTTTTTCCGGTGCCGGAAGAGTGGTTTCACAATCTATGACGCCGGGTACACAGGCGGTCAAAGGTAACGTTATTGATTTAAAACTGAATTGAAGAATTTAAGTAAAATATTACCCTTAGAATATGTGCTCGATGTGATTGGGGACAGAAATTTGGCTATCGAAGGACTTGAATTGGATTCAAGAAAAATCAAAGGGAATTTTCTGTTTGCCGCATTGCCAGGAACAATAGTTGACGGGCATAGTTATATTGAAACAGCCATAAATAATGGCGCAACCGCAATAATCTGTAAAACCCTTCCAGATGCGATATCGGCAAATGTCACTTATATTCAGTCTGATGATCCGGCAAAACTTCTTGGACTCGTTGCTTCTGCCTATTATGATTTTCCTTCGACAAAACTGGAATTGGTTGGTGTAACCGGAACCAATGGTAAAACCACCACAACCACTTTATTATATCAGCTGTTTAAAAAGCTTCATTATAAATGTGGACTGATTGCGACAACTGAAATACGAATAGATGATGAAAAACTGGATACCCAGCACACCACTCCGGACGTGATCACACTTAACCAGCTTCTCGCTCAGATGGTTGAAGCCGATTGTGAATATGCGTTTATGGAAGTAAGTTCTCACGCAGTAGTTCAGGACAGGATTTTCGGATTACATTACAGGGGTGGCATTTTCACGAATCTCACCCATGACCATCTGGATTATCATGTCACTTTTGATAATTACAGGGATGCCAAAAAGCTGTTTTTTGATCGGTTGGATTTTGATGCTTTTGCATTGACCAATATTGATGATAAGAATGGTAAAGTGATGGTGCAAAACAGTAAGGCGTTCAGAGCCACTTATGGAATAATGAACAATGCAGATTTCAAAGCTAAAATCATTGAGTATGATCTGCATGGAATGCAGCTTGATATTGATGGCGAAGAAATATATACCTATCTCAGTGGCAAATTTAATGCCTACAATCTTCTTGCTGTATATGCCGCAGCACGGTTGATGGATGTGTCTAAAGATGATCTCATTACGCTTGTCAGCAGCCTGACTTCAGTAGAGGGAAGATTTAATTTTATCAGGAGCCATAAGATAACCGGGATAGTTGATTATGCGCATACGCCTGATGCCCTTCAGAATGTTCTGGAGTCTATTCACGAGATCAATGCCCAGGGAAATCATATCATTACCGTTGTGGGATGTGGTGGCAATCGTGACAAAACGAAACGGCCTATTATGGCAAAGATTGCGGCCGATTATTCATACCAGGTTATTCTTACTTCAGACAATCCGAGAAATGAAGATCCGGAAACAATTATCAAAGAAATGGAAGTTGGAATTCCTTTTCAAAAAAGAAAATCGGTTTTAAACATTACCGATAGAAAGCAAGCGATAAAAACCGCATGCGCACTGGCACAAAACGGTGATATCATATTGATTGCGGGTAAAGGGCATGAGAAATACCAGGAAATAAAAGGGGTAAAATACCCATTTGATGATAAAGAGATTTTGACCGAAATGCTAAACGAAACAAGAAACTAAGATGCTGTACTATCTATTTAGTTATCTGCAAAGTCATTATAAAATTCCCGGAGCAGGGCTATTCAACTTTATATCCTTCCGGGCTGCTATGGCTTTTCTTACCAGTATTCTTATTTCGCTGGTTTTTGGTAAACGGATCATTTACTTTCTGCAACGCAAACAAGTAGGCGAAGAAATCAGAAACCTGGGATTGGAAGGCCAGATTCAAAAACAAGGCACTCCGACTATGGGTGGTTTGATCATCGTTTCTGCTATCGTCATTCCTGCGTTGCTCTGGGCAAAAATAGGGACTGTATATATCTGGCTCATATTGGTTTCCACCATCTGGCTCGGTCTTATTGGTTTCCTGGATGACTATATTAAAGTGTTCAAAAAGAATAAAAAAGGACTCGCTGGCAGGTTCAAATTAATGGGTCAGGTTTCATTGGGCCTTATCGTCGGACTGACATTATATTTTAGTCCTGAAGTGGTTATTCACGATTATTACCACAAAAGCGATGTCAATCCTCAAATGATTGCTGAAAAGCACATGGTAGAAGTAGGTAATACAAAAAGAAACAATGAAGAATACATTATAGTAGAACATAAATCGACGAAAACCACAATTCCCTTCGTTAAGTCAAATGAATTTGACTATGCTAATATTCTCTCATTTTTGGGTGACGGATATCGCAAATACGCCTGGTTGGTCTATATTCCTTTTGTTATTTTTATCATTGCGGCAGTATCCAATGGGGCAAATATAACAGATGGAATAGATGGGCTCGCTTCGGGTGTTTCGGCCATAATTGCCCTCACGCTTGGCGTTTTTGCCTACGTCTCAGGCAACTCAATATTCTCTGATTACCTGAATATTATGTACATCCCCAACCTCGGTGAAATTGTAATATTTTCAATGGCACTCGTGGGGGCATGTATCGGGTTTTTGTGGTACAATTCGTATCCGGCCCAGGTTTTCATGGGAGATACGGGAAGCCTTACACTTGGAGGCATCATTGCCGTAATGGCCATTATGGTGCGCAAAGAATTATTGATCCCGATTTTATGTGGGATTTTCCTTATTGAAAACGTATCAGTTATGCTCCAGGTGGCATGGTTTAAATATACAAGAAAAAGATTTGGAGAAGGAAGGCGTATATTCAAAATGTCGCCGTTGCATCACCATTATCAGAAACTTGGATATCATGAATCGAAAATCACTTTCAGGTTCCTGATTATTTCTGCGTTCCTGGCCATATTATCAATTATAACATTAAAAATCAGATAGATAGAATAAAGAGAATTGAAAACTCCTCATAAAAATATTGCAATACTAGGCGCCGGAGAAAGTGGGACCGGAGCAGCAATTCTGGCTAAAAAGTTCGGGTGTACTGTCTTTGTTTCTGATAAGGGAGAAATAAAAGAAGAATTTAAAACAGACCTTAATGCACATGACATTTCCTGGGAGGAAGGCCAGCATTCTGAAGAAAAAATTCTTTCTGCAGATTGTATTATAAAAAGCCCTGGGATTCCGGATAAAGCGGATCTGATTGTAAAAGCTCGCGAAAAGAATATTCCGGTGATTTCAGAAATTGAGTGGGCTGGTTATTTTACCAATGCCAAATGCATTGGAATTACGGGTACCAATGGCAAGACAACTACCTCAACAATAGTCTTCCAGATTCTTGAAAATGCGGGGCTTAATGTGTGCCTGGCAGGAAATATCGGCAAAAGTTTTGCCAGGTCAGTAGCTGCGCATGATTATGATTATTATGTGCTGGAACTCAGCAGTTTTCAGCTCGATGGACTCATGCATTTTAAAAATCATATCAGTGTATTATTGAATATTACCCCGGATCATCTGGATAGGTATCATTACAAATTCGAAAATTATATAGCATCAAAATTCAGGGTAGGTCTCAACCAGGATGAATCGGATTATTTCATATACAACCAGGACGATCCTGTGATTGTGGAATATCTTTCAAATCATCCCGTAAAATCACAAAAACTTCCCTTCTCCCAAACAGGAGAAATATTTCCAGGAGCATACATTAAAGACGACGACTTATATACCGGCATTAACACTAAAAATGAACTAATTATGAAATTTGACTTTATCGCCCTGCAAGGCAGGCACAACCGCTATAATACCATGGCGGCAACAATTGTATCGCAGATACTTGAAGTACGAAAAGATGTAGTGCGAGACAGCCTGAAAAGGTTTGAAAATGTGGAACATCGCATGCAGCCTATTGCGGAAATTAATGGTGTTCAATTCATTAATGACAGCAAAGCTACGAATGTGAATGCAGCATGGTTTGCCCTTGAAAGTATGGAAAAACCGGTGATCTGGATTGCGGGAGGCATTGACAAAGGCAATGAATATGACAGCATGAAACCAGCTGCCCGTGAGAAGGTTAAAGCTCTTATCTGCCTTGGTAAAGACAACGCAAAACTTCATGAAGCTTTCCATGATGTGATCAATAATATCAGTGAAACAACTTCCATGAAAGAAGCGGTAAGAATGGCGGCATCTATGGCTGCAGAAGGCGATGTAGTTTTGCTTGCTCCTTGCTGTGCATCATTTGACCTGTTCCAGAATTATGAAGATCGTGGGAGACAATTTAAAAATGCTGTACTTAACCTGTGAAAAATCCCGGACAAATAAACTGGCTTATTTCCAAAGCACAGGGCGACTTTGTGATATGGATTATTGTGTTCATATTGTCGGTATTCTCGCTGTTGGCGGTCTATAGTTCAACCGGAACCATGGCGTATAAATACCAGTCGGGCAATACGGAATACTATCTTCTTAAGCACCTGTTTTTGATGTGTTTTGGCCTGGCCATGCTTTATTTATGCCACAAAATTCCTTATAAATATTATTCAAGGGTATCGCAGATATTGCTCTGGCTGAGCGTGCCTTTGCTTATCTTTACCTATATCGCCGGATCTAATATTAACCAGGCGCATAGATGGATTACCTTGCCGGTAGTTAACCTGAGTTTTCAGACCTCTGACCTTGCTAAAATTGCTTTGATCATGTACACGGCGCGCATGCTTTCCAAGAAACAGGATGTAATCACTGATTTTAGAAAAGGAACCTTGCCCATCATTCTTCCGGCCATTTTGATTTGCGGATTAATTGCTCCAGCAAACCTTTCTACAGCAGCAGTGCTTTTTTCTACGTGTCTGCTTATTATGTTTATCGGTCGGATGAATATTAAGCATTTAACTCTTATCGTTTTCGGAGGATTGATCTTTGTTTCGGTCACTATTTTTTCACTGCATAAACTTGGCGAAGCAACCGGGCGGCATTTTGGTCGTGTAGATACATGGTGGAATCGTGTTGCCAATTATACAGGTGGAGGTTCGCAGGATGAATATTTCCAGAGCGAGCAGGCCAAAATTGCAGTTGCCACAGGCGGCCTGTTTGGTAAAGGCCCGGGCAATAGCGTGGAAAAGAATTATTTACCTAACCCATATTCTGATTTCATTTTTGCCATTATTATTGAAGAATACGGATTTATAGGTGGTATGTTCCTCATATTCCTGTATCTATTGCTGCTGTACCGGAGCATTAGGATTGTGATTAAAAGTCCGAAAGCCTTCGGAGCGCTGCTTGCTGTGGGACTCTGTTTCAGCCTGGTACTCCAGGCGCTCGTAAACATGGGTGTTGCGGTGCATTTATTCCCTGTCACGGGCCTGACATTGCCCTTAGTGAGCATGGGCGGAACATCATTGTGGTTTACAAGCATTGCATTTGGTATTATACTGAGTGTAAGCAGAGATATAGAAGAAACTGAAAAACTGGAACCTGATATTGTATTAGGATAAATAACGATTGAAAATTAAAAGATTAAAAGATTTGGCTTCGCAAAAGGAAGTCTGAGAAAAAGATAAAATGTCGCAAGACAATATACATATCGACAAGGATTTTGCACCGCGTGTGCTTATCAGCGGTGGCGGTACCGGAGGGCATATATTCCCGGCACTGGCTATTGCTGCGGCTATCCAAAGACGATTCCCTAAAGCTGACATTGCATTTGTAGGCGCACTCGGCCGCATGGAAATGGAAAAAGTGCCGGCACAGGGTTATAAAATACATGGCCTCTGGATCAGTGGTATTCAGCGTAAAAAAATGTGGAAGAATTTTTCACTGCCATTCAAAGTGCTGGCCAGTATGCAGAAAGTTAGAAAAATTATAAAAGAATTTAAGCCCGATGCGGTGATAGGAGTGGGCGGTTATGCCAGTGGTCCTTTGTTGCGTGCAGCCATTAATAAAGGAATTCCTTCATTGATCCAGGAACAAAATTCTTTTCCGGGAATCACAAATAAAATACTTGCCAGAAAAGTAGGGAAGATTTGTGTGGCATATCCGGGAATGGAAAAGTATTTTCCAGCTGATAAATTGGTTGTTACAGGTAACCCGGTACGCCAGTTTCCGGAATTATCAAAGGCGGATAAAGAGGCTGCATATGAATATTTCGGATTACAGTCTGATAAAAAAACGATGCTGGTTGTTGGGGGTAGTTTAGGTGCGAGAACCATCAATCAAAGTATTTATCAAAACATAGATAAAATCATTGAAAGTCAGGATCAATTGCTCTGGCAAACAGGGAAAGTATATTTCCATGAGCTGAATGAAAAAATGGCGGCAAAAAGATATGATAATATCAGGATGATGGAATTTATTGACCATATGCATTACGCGTATGCAATTGCGGATGTCGTTGTATCCAGGGCGGGAGCCATCTCCATATCCGAATTGGAATTGATGAAAAAACCTATTATCCTCGTGCCTTCGCCCAATGTGGCTGAGGATCACCAGACCAAAAATGCCAGGGCATTGGCAGATGTAGATGCTGCAATAATGGTAAAGGATATTGATGCCCACGATAAACTCGTTAATACCATGCTGGGATTATTGTCAGACCAGCCTTTACAGGAACAACTGGCTTCAAATATTGCAGGTTTTGGAAAGGCTGATGCAGCAGATGCTATCGTGGATGAAATGATAAAACTGATTGAAAAGAATAAAAGGAAATGATAAACCTTTCGCCATATAAATATTTCTATTTCCTGGGCATAGGAGGAATAGGTATGAGCGCATTGGCTAGATATTTTAAATCCATCGGATTTGAAGTAGCGGGTTATGACCGTACCCAGACTGAGCTAACCGATCAGCTTGAAAAAGAAGGAATACTCTGTCAATTTGAAGACGATGTTGAAGCCATTCCATCTCATTATCTGCAGCATAAATCAGAGCTTCTTGTTATATATACCCCTGCTATTCCGAAAGAGCACACGGAGCTTAACTACCTGCTTTCCACTGGTTACACACTCATCAAAAGGGCTGAAGCATTGGCATCGGTTACTAAAGGAAAAGAAACCATTGCAGTGGCTGGTACACATGGTAAAACCAGTACGGCAAGCATGATTTCCCATATTTTAAGAACGGCTGATGTGCCTTTTTATGCTTTTCTGGGTGGTATTGCCGCAAATTATAATACCAATTTTCTTGCACCCGAAGATGGGGAGGATGCTGATTTAGTGATCGTTGAAGCAGACGAATTTGATCGGTCATTTCTGCAATTGGAACCTGATATTAGCGTAATTACAGCTATAGAAAGTGACCATCTTGATATTTATGATTCGGAGGAAAATTTAAAAGAGGCTTTTATAGAATTCGCCAGGAAAATAAAACCTCACGGCACTTTAATAATACATAATAGTATTAAAATGGAAGTGCCGGAAGATGAGATACTGGATACTTATGGCACTAACTATGAAGGGTATGAAAGTTATGCCGACGGAGAATATAAAGCTGAGAATATTAAAATTAAAGATGGGAAATATCAATATGATTTTGTTTTTCCGAATCCCAAATATCGCCTTGATAATCTTACCATTGGAGTACCTGGCATACACAATATAGAAAACAGCATGGCTGCAATAGCAGCAACGCATCATCTGTACGACGACAATAATATAATATACAAAGCTTTAGATAGTTTCCGGGGCGTGCATCGTCGCTTTGAAGTAATTTTTAAGAACAATGACTGGGTTTATATTGATGATTATGCCCATCATCCCACAGAAATAAAAGTCACTTTACAAACGATTCGCGATTTATATCCCGGGAAAAAATTGCTTGGTATTTTTCAGCCGCACTTGTTCACAAGAACTCGCGATCTTGCTGATGATTTTGCGAAGAGTTTATCGATGCTGGACGAGCTGATTTTATTGCCGATTTATCCCGCACGTGAGGAACCAATACCTGGCGTAAGTTCTTCTTTGATACTGGATCAGGTGAATTGTGTTGCGAAAAGTATTATTAATAGAGATGATGTTATCAATGCATTAAGCATGAAAGATTTTGATGTCATAGTTACCCTGGGTGCAGGAGATATTGACAGGCTGGTGAAACCGATAAAATTATACCTGGAACAATTAGAAAAAGATAAAGCAAACTAAGCAGTGAAGATCAATAATCCATTCAAAAAAATATTGCCTTTTAAGAAAGGGATATTCGCTTTTGCAGCGATGGGATTGTTATTATTCCTCGCTTCATTTGTAGACAGTTATCATCGGGACAACCTGTGCAGGTCTGTTGTTGTATATATCACTGATAAAGACCAATACCAGTTTATTACCCCTGATATCATTCTGAAAATTGTGAATAAAGACCGTGAGGATGATCTTGTCGGAAGAAAGATCAAACAAATTGATCTTAATGATATAGAAACAAGATTGTTAAAAAATTCTTTCGTCAAGGATGCGCAGGCATGGTTTGACATAAAAGGAAACCTGAACGTAGAATTAAAACAAAGGGTTCCGGTGATCAGAGCAGTCGATCCGCTCAACCAGGAATATTATCTTGATATGGATGGTAAAAGAATGCCGATAAGCGCCATTTTTACACCTTATGTACCCATTGCCACTCCCGGGCATGTAGATATCAGCGGGTTTAAAGATTCTATCCTGAGGAAATATGACTCGACTTTATTTGTGTTTGCCATGGCATTGCAGAAAGATCGTTTCATGCAGGCACTTACAGGGCAGGTGGTTGTAGGCCAGAACAATGAAATATCAATTATTCCCAGGCTTGGCAATTTCGAAATCTGTATCGGTGATATTTCCGATCTTGATGATAAATTTCTGCGTATCAGATCCTTCTACCAGGTCACATTGCCGGAAGCAGGCTGGAACACTTATAAAAAAATATCAGTAAAATATAAGAATCAAATTATAGCAAATCGTTAATTATGGAAAATAAAGAAATCATTGTCGGGCTGGACATCGGGACCACCAAAATCTGCGTGATTGTCGCACGCAAAAACGAATACGGCAAAATAGATATTCTCGGAATGGGTAAAGCCGAATCGGAAGGTGTTTCGCGTGGGGTTGTTACCAATATCCAGAAAACCGTTGAGGCTATTCAGTCCGCTGTAAATCAAGCCTCTGCAAGGTCTAACGTGGATATTAAAGTCGTCCATGTTGGTATTGCAGGCCAGCACATCAAATGCCATCGCCACCGCGGTATCATCGTCAGAACCAATGGAGAAGATGAGATCATCCAGGTAGATGTGGACCGTTTGGACGAAGACATGCACCGCATGGTTCTCAATCCGGGAGAAGAAATAATTCATGTCATTCCCCAGGAATATATAGTCGATAATGAAACCGGTATCCGGGATCCTATCGGGATGGCAGGAGTTCGCCTCGAAGGCAATTTCCACATCATTACCGGTTTGATTACGGCTGCAAAAAATATCAATCGCTGTGTAGATAAGGCTGGCTTAACTGTAGCCGATCTTATCCTTGAACCCATAGCATCTGCCGAGGCTGTTCTTACCGATGAAGAAAAAGAGGCAGGTGTAGCATTGGTGGATATTGGTGGTGGTACTACGGATATTGCAGTATTCCAGGATGGTATCATCAGGCATACGGCTGTCATTCCTTTTGGTGGGAATATCATTACCGAAGATATCAAAGAAGGTTGTGCTGTAATGCGCAAACAGGCTGAAGCCCTGAAAATTAAATTCGGTTGTGCCCTTGCTGATGAAGCGAAAGAAAATGAGATCATCGCTATTCCCGGACTTCGAGGAAGGGAACCACGCGAAATTTCAGTGAAGAATCTCTCATATATCATCCAGGCCAGGGTTGAAGAAATTTTTGAGCATGTGCACTACGAAATTAAAGCCAGCGGTTATGAGAAGAAACTTATTGCAGGAATTGTTATTACCGGTGGTGGTTCGCAACTGAAACATCTTACACAGCTTGTAGAATACGTAACAGGCTTTGATGCAAGGGTCGGATTTCCAAATGAACATTTGAGCCAGGGAATGGTTGAAGAAGTAAACAGCCCCGTATTTGCAACTTGTATCGGACTCACGCTGAAAGGGTTTACACCAGAGAGAAAAATCAGCGAACGGACTGTGGATAAAACAACTGCAGTAAATACCGATCCTTTGAAGAAAAGAAGGTGGTTTGATTCTATCTTTGCAAAGGGAAAAAAATGGCTTGAAGAAGAAGATCTTGAAGACTACTCTGAATAAATAGTATTAATTTTATCCCAAGTTTTAATGAACAAATTATGAACATTGAATTCGATATCCCTAAGGTAAAATCCTCCATTATTAAGGTGGTAGGCGTTGGTGGCGGCGGCAGCAATGCGGTGAACCACATGTACGAACTCGGAATCAAAGGTGTTGATTTTGTTGTGTGCAATACCGATGCACAGGCTCTTGAAACAAGTCCGGTGCCCGTTAAAATCCAATTGGGCAACAGTCTTACCGAAGGCCGCGGAGCAGGTGCAGACCCTGAAACCGGCAAAAAGGCCGCACTTGAAAGCCTCGAAGAAATGAAAGCTGTTTTTGCCAATAATACTAAAATGGTTTTCATTACAGCGGGTATGGGAGGCGGTACCGGTACCGGTGCAGCTCCTGTCATTGCCAAACTGGCCAAAGACATGGGGATTCTTACGGTAGCCATCGTTACCAGCCCTTTTGCTTTTGAAGGACCAAAGCGGAAAAGCAAAGCAGCAGAAGGCCTCGAAAACCTGAGAAAAAATGTGGACACAATTCTTGTTATTAATAATGAGCGCCTCCGGGAGATGTATGGCAATTTTGCTATAGGCGCAGCTTTTGCCCATGCCGATAATATCCTGGCAACAGCGGCCAAAGGAATTGCGGAAATTATTACAGTTACCGGTTATATCAACGTGGATTTTGAAGATGTGAAGGCAGTGATGTCAAACAGTGGTGTAGCCATTATGGGATCTGCAGCCGCTGATGGAGAAGATCGCGCATTGAGGGCTGTAGAAGGTGCGCTACATTCACCCCTGCTGGCTGATAGTGACATTCACGGCGCCAGTCATATCCTGTTAAATATTACTTCGGGTACCAACGAAATACTGATGGATGAGATTACCGTCATTACCAATTATATTCAGGAAGAAGCTGGTATAGATGCCGATATGAACTGGGGACATTGTTATGATGAGAATCTTGGCGAAAAAATCATGGTTACCCTTATTGCTACGGGATTTGAAAGCAGGGGCTTGAAAAATATTGAAGCTAAAAAGGTAGTAAACCTGGATGATGCCGTGCAACCCAATGAACCCGGGAGGCCACAACCGCATATAGAACAAAAGCCAGTTGATAAAGCATTTGTTCAGGCTAATTTATGGACGGCACAAGACGCCAGGTCAACTGAGCCAATACTGAAACCTTCCCCTTCTCCAAAACCAATTGTGGATGAGGATGAAGACTCTTTTTTTAAGAAAACGTCAAAAGACGAAAACGAAGAAAATAAATTGCAGCGCATCCGCTCCTACAGCGAAACCATCAAAACCAATAAAGGACTTGATGATATGGAAAGGGAACCTGCTTATAAACGCAAAAAAATAAAGCTCAAAAACATTCCGCATTCATCTGAATCTGAGATATCACGATATACCCTTGGGGAAGATTCAGAAGAAAACCAGGTGACTTTAAGTAAGGGGAATAAATATTTGGATGGGAATATTGATTAATTATAGGAGTCAGGGGTTAGGAATCAGGAGTTAGGCCATCCGGCAGATAATTTATAACTTTAGTCTTTACAATAATTATCTCTCCAAAAAGCCTTTCACTGTTTTAGTCACTGAAAAAAATACATAAGGATCTCTTAACAGATAAAATGTCTGGTAAGTATTATCAAGGTTCATTCCTTTATTGGTTACTCCCGCGAACATGTGAATATTCTTGGCCGGCTGAAAATCAATTCCGATTGTATAAAACGGGTATGTAAAAGATGCCGAATTAGTTATTTGAGATGCTGTTGCATTTGGAGAAAACCAGGTCATATAATTAATATCCAAATTAGCTTTAAAAAACAGTTTTTTATAAATTCTTAATTCTCCATCAAGATATAAAGTGGCACCTCCTACACTGTATGGAATGAATTGTTCTTCTGTAAAAACAGCAAACTGGCTAAAAGGCGCCTGATAGTTTCGCAGAGGGTATAAATTAGGACCTATTGAATTACCATAAGCCGGTCCTGTTGTGGCAACTGCCCCGGTTGTTGTATTTCTGTAATATACAACATCCTCGTTAAAGTTGCTTTTAAAAGTGCTTCCATAATATCTGATTTCGCCTTTGCAGAATATGTTAAAGTCTTTACTGTGTGTTTCTTTTTTTGCTCCCAGAACCATTGCATTTGTGCGGGCTATCATTAAAGCGTCTCCATTAAGGTTTGAAAACTGCGCATAAATCCGCGATGAAGAATCAGGTATTAATGCGGCATACATGTCGTAAAAATTACGGTATTCTTTAGCAGAATTATACAACACCTGAATCGATGTGCCGCTTGGGGCATAGCCCCCGTAAACAATATCATTTACATCATAGCCTATACCAAACCTCCATATTTCACCATGCCTGCCTTTGTGAGTTGTGTAATAAAATGAATTTGCTACCGCATCATCAATATTTAGTCCGACGCTGTACAATAGATCAGCTATATGAAAATGCTCGAAAGTAAAACCGTCATAACTCAAAACATAATATAGCGCTTCCGCATCTATATTGTAAAATTCGAGGCCTTCGTCAATAAGAATATTGTTATAATTCCCAACGGAAATCATTAAGCCAAGTTTTCTTTTAAATACATCAAAACTATCATGATATCGCAATCTTAGTTGCGGATATACAATAGTATTGCCTGTGTTGTATACACCGTAAGAAGTACCTCTTAGTTCGCCGGTCATAGAAGCCAGGATATCAAAATTCTGACCGATATAATCGCATAAATGTAAAGTAACATACCCGGCCCCATGAATTAGTGGATTATCACTTAGTTCATTTTGGTTCCTTGAATTTGGATAGAGTCCCCAAAAAGCCCTCGTGTTTTGTTGAAGAGGCCTTCTCAGGCTCAATATGTAAGGAAGAAGAATTACATCACTTCCCGTAGGCTCGTAATAAAAGTACCCGGCTTCAATATCGGCCGTTAGTTTATTATTTTTAAAAATACTATCTAAAAACTTATTCTGGGCTGAAGCTGTACCTGATATTAAGAATAAAAAAAAGCCAAAGCAAAGAAATTTAATACCGTTCATATGTTTTCAGGTTATCGACAGTAAACGTATGAAGTTTTCAGGAATTATTTGAAAGGTAAAGTTTTCTCAACAAATATGCTTTACACCTTCCTTTTTCTCGGGAAATGCTTGTTATTGATGATAATGGTGCTTTTTAGCTTATTCTTTAAGCTTTTGAAATCGGTTTCAATAGCATTTTTTATTCCTTTGATCCCGATCGTATCAAAATAGCCCGATTGCAGTTTGTCTAAAACCAGCAATTCAAAGGCAGTCGCCATCATCCAGTCCACCTCAGATTTATAACCTATGGCGGCCAGGGCCCCGGTGCGGGATAAAAACGCCTGGGCACGGTCTTCCGGGATGGCTAAAGTGTCGCAGGATGCGAAAAAGAGGATTTTATTGTTACAGGAGCCTTCAAGGATATCGGCAAGTTCTTCAAGGGTGACGCCTCTTTTATCATTATTAAGCTTAATTGAGCCCTTTTTTCCATGAAAAGCAAAATAGAGAATGGGAAAATTGTCCTTAACAGACTTGGTTTTCCATTTTTTGAGCATGAATTCCACCTCTTCCCTGGTGGCACAATTGTGATAAATGTGCTTACATCCCGTTTGCAGGTCAATCAATTCCAGTATAGGCCGCACGGAGTTTTTATCCTTTACAGATGAAGTCCAGCGCGTTTCCAGGCAATATATTCCGTATTTCTGAGACATGTCAGGGGTTGTAATAGGGCGCAAATTTAGGGTAAATAATCAATCAGTTCAAAAAATCAGGATATCATGCCTCAATAACCGGATGATTTACTGCTTTATCTTGAACACTTTATGATATATATCAGGTATTTTGATGCGAAACCTTTGGTTTGTTTGGGGTAGGAAACTTTTAATTTTGAACCACAAGATTCTTCACGTATGACGAACCAAGGGAAAATATAAATCTATCAAAATGAATAATTTAGAAAATAAAGTGGCTATTGTCACCGGGGCGGGTTCAGGTATCGGCCGCGCTATTGCCATATTGTATGCCAGCGAAGGAGCAAAAGTTGTGGTTTCTGATATTGACGAAGCAGGCGGGAAAGAAACTGTGGCCAACATAAGGGCAAGTGGAGGGGATGCCTTTTTTATCATGGCAGACACGTCTAAACCTACAGACAGCCAGGCTCTCGTTCATAAAACGGTGATCCATTACGGCGGATTGCATATCGCATGTAACAATGCCGGAATAGGAGGCCCTATTGCCATGACAGCAGATTATCCCATAGAAGGTTGGGAAAAAGTTATTGGTATCAATCTTACAGGGGTGTTTTACGGACTGCATTACCAGATACCTGCCATTATATCTTCAGGTGGGGGTAGTATTGTGAATATTTCCTCGATATTGGGTAGTGTCGGTACAAAATTCTCCCCGGCTTATGTGGCTGCCAAACATGGTGTAGTGGGTCTTACCCAAACCGCCGCACTGGAGTATGCTGATAAAAACCTCCGCATCAATGCCATAGGCCCTGGTTATATCATGACACCTTTACTGACTAATGCTTTAGATGATTCTATGTTGAACGGATTAAAATCGCTTCACCCTATGGGCAGGCTGGGTACAGCCGAAGAAGTGGCGGAACTGGCATTATGGCTCAGTTCTGAGAAATCTTCTTTTGTGACAGGATCTTATTATACCATAGACGGCGGTTATACTGCGCAGTAATTTCTCATAAATATACACCAACCAGACTTTTTGATGGCCTGCTTTTTTATCAAAGCGGGCCTTTTTGCTGGATAAAATTAGCTAAAGTGTATCAAGTTCCTATCATCCATGCAATCGGAACATAACCGGGACAATGTATTTTACTTTGACAGCTCGTCCCTTTATTTTCCCGGGTTTCCATGGTGGCATTTTTTTTATCACCCGAATGGCTTCCTGTCCACACCCATAATGAACATTGTCTCTTTGAATAAGAACATTTGTGAGACTTCCATCTTGATTCACAACAATTGAAATATAAACGGTTCCGGATGCACCTGCATTTATTGCTGAATCAGGATAATGGATATTATTTACCAGATAATTCCTGTAGCCTTCCATTCCACCTGGAGGAACCGGCGCTTCATCATAATCAGTATGTTCTATATATGAATCATCCCACAAAATATCGGGAGGATGCCTTACCATATCTTTCTTCACTTTTAATGTGTCGGTATTTTTATTTTGGGCCTTTGCACCATATATAAAAACAAAGACGATAAAAATAAAGATGGCTGATGACGATTTGTTATTCATTCTCATTATTTTAATTGGTTAACTCACCCTTAGGCAAATCTGGCACATCCAAATTTCAAATTTCAAGTTTCAAATTTCAAATTTCCAATCACCAATCACCTTTCCCCCTATCTCTTCATATCCACCATAATCACAACCTGGGATTGAACGGCATGACCGAGGGTCTGCGCCGGTGTCCATTTTGGCATGGCTTTTACTACCTGGATCGCGGCAGCATCAAGATCAGGGATTCCTGGTTTAATGACTCTTACATGGGTCAGGGCACCGGAAATTTCCACATCGGCAGTAACTACAACAGTTCCTTCCGTCTGCATACTTGGTGGTAGTTTGATATTAGCCTGGATAAATTTTTCCTGTTCTGTGGCACCACCGGGATATTGTGCCCCAACATCAGGAATCTGTCCGTATATTTTATCCAGTTTCTCTTCTGAATCATTTGTAAATGCCTTATTTAGCGTAAAATTAACAGGGACTTTCAGGTGAAAACGAACTACTTTGCCATTATTACCTGCCGGGGTCATGGGTGACATAGATTGTACCACCTTTTCGGCGGCGGCTGCTGTACCATACCCAAGATCATTCTCGGCTTTCACGCCTGTCAATACACCCATTGTGTCAATCGTGGCTGATACCAGTACGGTTCCCTGGATATTGTTTTTCTTTGCCTGATCGGGATAAACAACATTTTTCTGGATATAATCCGCCATGGAACTATATCCCGGATTCAACAATCCCGGTTTTGTGATACCCACAGGGTTTAGAACCGGTTTGACAATTGCAGGTTGCGGTTTTGGTTGTTCCGCTTGTGGTTTCTGGGTTACTTTACATCCTGCTGATAATAAAAGCAGTGCAAAGCCGATGTGTTTAAATGATTTCATGCTTTTTGGATTTTTTTTGAGTCAAATATAATCAGATTTGTATGAACCCATATTAATTCTCTGTCAAAACGGGTTAGCGGCCTGTTTTAACTAGCTTTAGCGTGTTAATACCTGCTTCATTTTTAATAGAAATGAAATAAATCCCATCAGCTTCATTGGTTAGATCGAAGCTGGTTTTTTGAGCCTGGAAATCATTTTTCTCTAAAACAATTCTTCCGGCAAGGTCTGAAATCCGGATGTCAAACGGGGACTTCAACGCATCCGCAGCATCAAGATAAAAGATACCTCCTGATGGATTCGGAAAGAGCTGAATTCGTGGAATCGAAATGTTCGAACCGCCTATCCCTGCCGGGGTCAATTGCAATTGCGAAATAAAAAAAGATCCTCCTGTATCGGCTCCGAGTTTGATATCCCCAAAGTTTGATTCAGCTCCAATGGAACCGGTTATGGTTGCGATATCATCAAAATCGTTGGTTATGGCGAATGCACTGTCTGCTCCTGTACCACCCGCTTTTTCTGACCATAAAAGACGGCCCGAAGCATCATATTTTAAAATAAAAATATCTGTAAGTCCTGCACTGGTCATACTATGCCCCCCAAAATTGGCTATTCCGGTAAAAACGCCTGTCAGGAATATATTGCTCTGCCAGTCTGATTTTATACCAAGTGCTGCGTCATTGCCAGCACCTCCAATACTGTATAGCCAGTTTATATTTAAATTGTTATTGTATGCAGCAATAAAACCGTCACTTCCGCTTGCCGCAATTGTTTTATTGCCAAAGCTTGCAGAACCATTATAAACTCCTGACAGATAAACATTCCCTGAACCATCAAGACTCATATCGGTTGGAATGGCATCTCCAGCACCTCCGGCAGTATAAACATTCAACTGGTAACCAAGGGAAGTATATTTGGCAATAAAAATATTCCTTTCTCCTTTCGATTGAATGGTATTATTATGAAACATCGCTTTCCCAGTGAAATAACCCGCCACAAAAACATTGCTGTCGAGATCTATTTTTACATCTATCCCGGCATCCGCACCTGAGCCGCCGCCATCTTGCGCCCAGATAAAATCACCTGCTGAATCATAGGCTACGACGAACATATCCGATTTGCCTACGCTCAGGATGCTATTTGATTGGTCAAAATTGATATAATCTTCGAAAGAACCCGTAATAAAGGTATTGCCTGATAGATCATTTGCTACCGAGAATGCATAATCATTACCAAAACCACCTCCAGTTTTGTTCCAGACAAGGTTCCCGAGGCTGTCAAATTTCAATATAAAAAAGTCATTCAAGCCGGTACTTTTAAGTGTAACATTTCCGATGTGAACCGAGTCAGAGAAATATCCGGCAACACAGGCGTTCTGGTAGGCGTCTATACTTATACTTTTACAGGTAAGTCCGGGAAGAGGCAATGCCCAGATTAAAAATCCTTCACGGTTGTATTTGGCAATGAATCCATTATGGCCGCTTATCTTTGTTTTTCCGGCCTCGAAATTTCCACTCAACTGTCCGCAGACATAAAGATTATCCTCAAAGTCAGATGCCATAGAATTTCCGGTTCCGGTACCATTGCCACTAATGCTGTCTGCCCATGAAAAAGGACTCGCCAATAATGCAGCCTGAAGCACTAATATAAAGCAAAATGTGCAGCTTAGGATTTTCTTCATAATAAGTATTTACTTTATCCAAATGGGCTTTTAAAGACGGCAAATAAATAAAAGACACAAGTTAGGGACATTAGTTGTTAATATTTATAGACAATATTTTTGTTTTATCGGAAAGAATAAGAAATTAGCCGTCATAATTACCTGTGGTGGCATTGTGAATCATTTCGGGTCATTCGTTTTTTTTCCCGGAACCATTCGGAAATGCCAAATGCAGGAAATTTGGTAAAAAACTTTAAATTTGCCTGTTAATACTGAAAAGAGCTATAACATTCAATATATGATAAAGACGAAGAAACGTCGTTACGATAAAAAGAAATTCAGAACATCTCAATACCAGAAATTTCAATTTGATGGCGAAGTGAGTGATGAGCAATTGGCGTTTTTCAATGAAAATGGGTTTATCCATTATGAGAATTTTTTCAACGCCGAACAGGTTGAAAAGATGCTGACTTCACTGGATGAGGTACAGGCAAAATGGGTAGCGGAAGGTGTTGAAAAAATGAACGGGGTGCCTATTATTTATGGTCGTGATGATCAAGGAAATAAGATCGTTCATCGTTTTGCGTTTACCAACCTTGCAAGTCCATATATAAATAGCATTATAACCAGCCCGGGTGTTAAATCACTTGTTAAATTTCTCGGTAGAAAAGGCCGTGTCGGTGAGCTTGAAAAAGACGGTGCCGTTGTGAATAAATACGTAAATGCATCCGGCAGCAAAATGAAACAGATGGGCTGGCATACGGATAGCCCACGCGAATTTTTTTACTCCAAGAAACTTCTCCCGATGTTGAACATAGGTATCTATATGTCAGACAGCAGGGCAGAGCAGGGTGGACTTAGGATTTTACCGGGAACGCATAACCAGAACCTTGTAAAATTGCTGTTCAAAAAACCGTACTATATCAGCAATAAGCCTGATAAAAATGAAGTGCGTATTGATGCAAAAGCAGGTGACCTGACTGTCCATCACGGCCATATCTGGCACAGAGTAGCCACTGCTCCCAATGCGGGCCAGGTGAGCAAAAGGATTGTGATGTATATCCCGGTTATCTGTGGGAAATACCAACCCAAAGATGAAGACAGCAAGTCTCCGATTTATTTTAAGCTCCGCGGACTGGCTAAAAAATAATGGCGAATACATCCACTTATGCGCTGGTTACCGGCGCCAGTTCCGGAATAGGAAAGGCCATTGCCTTGCAACTGGCTGAAAAAGGATATCATGTTGTTCTTGTGGCAAGGAGCGAAACAGCTCTTGAAGAAGTTGCCAAAGAGATTATTGATTTGTATCACGTAAATGCACTTGTATTTCCTGCAGATTTATCAGATCCTGCATCCCCATTACGTATCAGGGATTTTTGTATTAATAAACAATTACCTATAAGCATATTGATCAATAATGCCGGATATGCCGTCTTTGGATTATTCGATAAAACCGAAATAGAGGTTCAGATTGATATGATAGAGGTAAATAATGCTGCCATGGTTAGGTTATGTCATGCATTTATCCCGGTTTTGGTTGATCAACCCAAGGCATATATCATGAATATTGCAAGTACTGCGGCATTTCAGGCTGTCCCTGCGATGAGTTTGTATGCGGCCTCCAAGGCATTTGTCATTACATTTACGAGGGGCTTACAGATGGAATTGGAAGATAGTGACATCCATGTATGCTGCGTTATTCCTGGCCCTACAAGCACCAATTTTATGAACAGGGCCAATATGGGTGTTCTGAAAGAATTTGCCGCAAAATTCGAGTGGCCTCCGGCCAAAGTAGCCATGCTTGCATTAAGAGGTATGTTTGCAGGGGCTGTTGAAGTTATTCCAGGCCTGATGAATAGCGTGAGTTATGCTTTTATCAAACTAATGCCAAAAAGGGTAGCTGAAAAAATTGCTGCAGGTATCTACCTGAAAGCTGTGAGAGAAAGTAAATAGTCAGCCTTTTTTCATTTCATTTTTTAGTATTTTTAAGAATTATAAGATTTGATTTCTTTCTAACCACGGAATCATAAACCATTATTATTCGTGTTATTCATTCATGTTTTCATTAAAAGTCATGAAGCCGCTATTTTTTGAATGAGTATTTATTTGCATATATTTGAGAACCTAAATATGCAATTATGAAAACTACAACATCTTTGCTCGCGACAGCGATGTTATTTATCAGCTGTTTCTATGCCGTCGCAGATAGCCCTCCTTCAACTTTTGCCAGGCAATTTCTTCATCCCAAAGATTGGTCTTTTGAGCAAAACCTGGGGCAACTTACTGACCCAAATGGAAATCAGTTACCCGAAATTAAATATTATGGAATCTTTGGTGGTGCGCAGGTTTATTGCACTGCACAGCGGCTCAGTTTTGTTTTCACCAAAACGACAGGCAAACATATAGCTGCATTAAGCCAATCAAAAATTCCGGTCTGGAATAATGCTTCCAATTATAACAGGATAAATGCCAGCCGGCTTGACCTTGAATTTGAAGGGGCAAACCCGGGAGTTCAGATGGTTGCAGGAGAACAGCAGGATATGAAAGTAAATTATGCCACAGGACATTCAGGCATAAATGGCATAAACGGAGTTTCATTTTATAAGACAATAACTTATGTTAATATATATAAACATATTGACCTTGTGATAACTGCGAATAACCAGGGATTGGAATATAAATTTATTGTGCATCCCGGCGGTAAAGTGGAAGATATAAGGGTTACGCGCAAGGGAGCTGCTGCCATGAAAATGATGGCAAACGGAGGCATACATTATGAAACGGCATTTGGGGCAATGGATGAAAGCAGGCCGCAGAGTTTTAGCTCGAATACGCTTATTAACAGTAACTTTATCAGGAATGGAAATTCTGTTTCTTTCAAAACAGAAAATTATGATCATAACAAAGATCTTGTGATAGATCCAGGTCTCACCTGGGCTACTTATTTTGGCGGTGATAGTACGGAACAGGGGTATTCCGTAGCGCTCGATCAAACGGGAAATGTTTATTTGGCAGGCATTACCAATACACCAACTGGTATTGCAACAAAAGGGGCTTATCAGACCAAACTTGCAGGAGGTGTAAATTATGATGCTTTTCTGGCCAAGTTTTCAAGTGCAGGAAAACTCATTTGGGCCACTTATTATGGAGGTGATAGCAGCGACTATGCCACAACATGTGCCGTTGATAATTCGGGCAATATATTTATGACTGGATATACAAATAGTCCGGATGGTATTGCAACCTCAGGGGCATACCAGACTGCACAGGGAAGCAACCCATATTACCTGGATGCTTTCCTGGCTAAATTTACGAGCAACGGATCTCTTATCTGGGGCACCTATTTTGGAGGTGGTGACAATGATCTGGTTTATAGTCTTGCTGTGGACGCAGGAGGAAACGCCTGCATAGCTGGATGGACGGCCAGCACTTCAGGAGTAGCCAGTTCAGGAAGTTATCAGAGTTCATTTGGTGGCGGGCAATACGATGCCTATATCGCAAAATTTAATGGTAAAGGTGCATTAAAATGGGCGACGTATTTTGGTGGTACGGGTGTAGATTATGCACTGGGATTATGTGTAGATAAATCAAAAAATATTTATATCACGGGTTCTACTACCAGTGCAAATGCTATTGTGTCTTCAGGAGCTTTTAGAACATATGTTGATACCGTAAATGGGAATTCTTACCTGGCAATGTTTGATAGCACCGGCAACCGGCAATGGGGTACTTATTTTGGTGGATATGGCGGAACAGGTGATCTTGGATTTGGTGTCTCGGCGAGCGTCCCTAATCACGTTTATATAACCGGGACCACATCAAGCACTACTGGCCTTGCAACAAAAGGCGCATACCATACTTCTTTCGGTGGTAAAAGCGATGTGTTTTTAGCTGATTTTAGTAACAAAGGTTCTTTGAACTGGGCAACGTATTACGGGGGAAACCAGGATGAGACGGCATATGGTATTTCTAACGACTCGGCAGGAAATATTTATATCACCGGATCAACAAGCAGTGGCAGCCAAATAGCAACATCAGATGCCTACCAGTCAACGGATCCTACACCTTATACGACTTCTTTTATGGCCAAATTCACCAGTGCCGGGTTCCTTAAATATGGGACATATTTTGGTGGTGACCTGGAAGAAATAGGGAGGGGCATTGCCAATGACAATTCAGGCGACATTTATATTGCCGGCTTTGCTGCCAGTGATGGAATCGCGACCAGCGGAGCATACCAGACTTCAAATGCCGGGCAATTTGATGCTTTTATCGCGAAATTTCAAATTTGCGCCCTCGCCACATCTTTTACAGGACCTAATATTACATGTCCATCTTCCAGTACTTCCTATAAAGCCGTAAATCATGCCAACTCAACCTATGTGTGGACGGTAACAGGTGGAACAATAAAGTCTGGTAACTATACAGATAGTATTGTGGTAGCCTGGAACAAGAGCGGCCCGGCATCAGTTAAAGAAAAGGAAGTAAATCTATCAGGATGCCTTGATTCTGAAACAATGGCTGTTACTATTGGAGCACTGCCCGGCCCTTCAATTATAGGCGATACTTTGGAATGTCCCTCCAGTTCTACAAAATATAAAATAATCCCGGTAGCCGGTGCGACATATGCTTGGTCTGCAACCGGAGGTACCATTAGTGGTTCATCAAGCCTGGATAGTGTAGTCGTTTCGTGGCCATCGAGTTCAGGTAAGGGCTCCATAACCATAAAAGAGACCTATCCTTCCGGATGTGTGGCTACTAAAAACCAATCCATCACTATAGGAACATTACCTCCAACGCCGATCTTCGGAGATACTTCAATTTGTGCTTCAGGTGTTATAATATATCATGTCTATCCCGGGCCGGGGGATTCTTATACATGGTCTGTTACCAATGGAAGCATTTCCGGGTCTAAGAACCTCGATAGTGTCATTGTTACATGGCAATCTACCGGAGGCAAAGGTTCGGTATCTGTTAAAAAAACCAACGCAAGCGGATGCCAGAGTTCAAATACGCGTTCTGTTGTCATTGCATCTCCGCTGGCCATCCCCCATATCAAAGGAGACACACAGGTATGTGCTAAAAGTGTAGCATCCTTTTATACCGGCAAAGTTTCAGGAATAAGTTATGCATGGTCGGTTACCAACGCAAGCATTGATTTTGGTCAGAAAACCGACAGTATTACCTTATCATGGCCTCCTTTAGCAGGAAAAGGTGAATTAACTTTAAGGGAGTCAAACCTATCAGGATGCCAGGCTATCGATAGTATTCCTGTATCCATTATTGCATTGCCAACTCCGACAATTGTCGGGGATACCCTTGTATGTAGTTCGGGTACTTCCATGTTTTACGCGAATGGAAACCCGGGTGATACTTATTTCTGGGAAAGCACGGGTGGTAAGATCAGCACGGCAGATAACCTTGATAGTATATCGGTAGCTTGGCAAAATAGCCCCGGCAAGGGGTCATTGTTGCTGTATGAAACCAGCCCTATTGGTTGCCAGGGAATAGCTTCAATTCCCATTACAATCACAACGCTTGCTACGCCTGTCATAACAGGTTATACCCAGGTTTGCCCATTGACGACCTCATCCTATCATGTAAAATCGGCTCCAGGTGTTAACTATTTATGGACCGTTATCGGAGGCAGTATCAGCAGTCTTCCTGGCAGAGACAGTATTGTTGTATTCTGGCAATCTACGCCGGGAAAAGCAAAGGTTATTATCCAGGAATCAAGTTCTTCCGGTGGATGCAGGACCCATGATACCCTTAATGTCACCATCGTTCCAAACAACGCGATAAGAGTAAAAATAACAGACAACGGCAAAGGATCTTATTTATTTAAAACCTTGGATAGTTCTGCAGCTACTACAGGATATAAATGGATCATAAACGGATTGACATTTTACGGATATCACATACAGTATACTTTTAGAGAAGACGGGATTTATCAAATCGTTCTCAATACAGTAAATGCAGCAGGTTGTTTAAACTATTTCGATACGACATTCACCGTCAAAGATGCGGGTATTGACCCAAATGGACTATCGAATCTGAACCTTAAAATATTCCCGAATCCCTTCCAGGATCAAACGGAAATCCATTATATATTGTCCAATCCAAGCCAGGTTGAAATATCTGTTTGCGATATGCTGGGTAAGAATATTGCCGTCATTGACAATAAGATGCATGAAGCGGGAGAATATGTGGCTATTCTGGATGGAAAAACAAATCATCTTACGCCGGGTATATACCTGGTAAAAGTAATGATCAACGGTAGTATGGAAACACAAAAGATTGTAAGGGTTAAAGATTAAGTGCCTTTTATCCTTCTCCTTCAGAATACAGCCTTGTGCTTAACCCTGAAAGGGTGAAATATAGCAGCACGGGGTGCAGCCCTGTGCATATTGCGACAAGAAGACAAAGCCCTGAAGGGCGAAATTAAAATGCTAATTACACCCTTTCAGGGCTAATTTTGGATATGTGTCCTTTCGAAGGGCTACACCCTTCGCTGATGTATGCCGCCCATTCAGGGCTAAAGATTTTAACTCCCTAATACTGCTGACCAACCCACAATGAAAATACCGCCGGATGCCCCCTGAGCTCCGGCATCGGTTTGGATTGCCAGTCTTTGATGCTCGCCGAACGGATAAATTCCGAAGGCAAGGTAATATCCATGGCTACAGACAACAATGTGGTGGGTTTGCAGGAGGCTAATATATCCTTATACAGCGATTCATTCCTGAAAGGCGTTTCGATAAAAATCTGGGTATATCCTGTTTTAATCGTATCCGCTTCAAGTTCTTTCAGCCTTTTCACGCGGTCACCCGGATTGACGGGCAGATAGCCGTGAAAACTGAAGGCCTGTCCGTTGAATCCCGAAGCGATCAATCCCAATAAAATGGAAGATGGCCCCACCAATGGCTTTATGATAAAACCCTTCCGATGTGCCTGCCCAACAATTTCCGCGCCCGGATCTGCAATGCCCGGACAACCCGCCTCTGACAATATGCCGCACTCAGTGCCTTTTATGGCTTCCAGTATCAGGGATTTCTCAACATTGGTAGTATGCTTATCAAGTACATGAAAAACAATCCCTTCAAAGGGAGGCAATACATTGCATAATTTCAAAAACCTGCGTGCATTCTTTTCATCTTCTACGATAAGATGTTTTAGTTTCTGCACCACTTCTACTACCCCTTGCGGGATGGATGAAGCAAGATACGTCTCGCCGAGAAGATTGGGAATAAGATATATGGTTCCGGGATTTGTCAATTTAAGATGCGTATTTTATGGGTGGGAAACGTTTCAAAATTAGGCAGATTTTATGAGAAGTCTTATTCCCTTCTGTCTCCTTCTGTTTCTCTTTCTGTAACTTGTCTGTTTACAATGGTGTACATTTTCGTAGTTTTTCTTGTGATTTTACAGTTTATCCACTGATATTTATATGGTTAAGTGTAACGTTTGGGTGTGCATTTGAACCGTTTTGCGTACACTTTTCAAATTGTGAATCTATATTACATTGATTTACAGCGCTTAAAGTGAACGTGCAGTTGTAAGCATTTATTTTGTCTTTACCGGACAGGATGAATGGAACATTTTGCTTTGCAGACATTGGGGTTGATTAGTTGGTTTATGACATAAAAATTGTCATATTGACAAAAATCGTGCCAAAATATAAGGGAGTGGGTGAAGCGCGAAAAATGGGGTATTGTAGCCGCAAAGTTGTCAACTTTCCAAAAGTTGCCAACTTTTAAGTTTCCGGAGCAGAAACTGTAGCAGCACACATTCGCGACGCAAGCAGAGTGAAAGACCGATGATTAGCGCCTGAATTTTGATTGTCAGAACTCCCTGTTCAAATTACAGGAAATCCCAAACCCAATAGTAAGGTCCTGATAAATACTGCCATAATCTCTGCTTATGTCGGCGCCAAACAATTTACTTGAATATCCTATGGATAAGTTCAGCTTCACTTGCTCCAGACCTGCGGAAATCATGATAGCAGGTTC
>Ga0207008_10021_pt1 | contig 48877 bp, 58 predicted proteins | sample Alteio_BWMinCont_83_FD_153489 | JGI IMG/M metagenome (GOLD analysis project Ga0207008, IMG submission 153489) | Enriched cells from forest soil in Barre Woods Harvard Forest LTER site, Petersham, Massachusetts, United States -... | ecosystem: Environmental > Terrestrial > Soil > Temperate forest >... | reverse complement strand
GTAGAACGAGCGATCCTGGAGGTGTGGACGCGGAACGAATACTGCAACACCGACCATCCGGCGAGCGATCCGCTGAGCGGTACGGAATTTGGAAAACAATTGGAAGCAAAGGCAAATCCCGGAACGCGGAGCGATATCGACCTGAAGATGAAAGCGTGGGCATTCGCGGAGAACCCCGATGTGGCACGGGTTTACGTGTCGCTTGATTTTTCGGGGCAGGCACTGTTGCATGAATTCCGCGACGGGACATTGTACGCGACAATCGGGTTACTCGTGATGGTGTACCGGAAGGACGGAACGCTGGCGGAGCGGTACAGCGACTTTGCTTGCTGTGATTACGGGAATGAGAAGAAACCAAACGCGGGGGAGCAGCAGGCCCAATCGCAATACGTCGTAGCGCAACCCCCCGGCGCGGAATCGCTGCTTCCCGACCGATACGAAACACAGTTTGCGCTTTCCCCCGGGGAGTATCAGGTTCGCGCAGTACTCGGTGACGGGGTGCACTTCGGGGTGCAAGAGGTGCCGTTGACGGTAGCGAGTTACGACGCAAGCAAGCTGGCGATCAGCGACGTGGTTTTATCGCAGCGCGCGCGAAACATGCCGGCGGAAGCGACTGAGGCAACGGCGCGGGTGGCGAAGAGCTATACGCCGCTGACCAGCAAAGGTGTGGAGTTTACGCCAACGGCGAATCCGCAATTCTTGTCGAGCGACATGCTGTTCGCGTATTTCGAGGTGAACGACCCGCTGGTGGATGGACAGCCAGGCGCAAAAGTACAAGTGAACATGAGAATCACCGACACGGAATCCGGCACCGAAGTGGATACGTTTGCTCCTGTGGACACGAAGACATACAGCAAGGCGGGCAGTCCGTTGATTGCCGTGGCGCGGGGAGCGCCGCTGAAACGGTTGACGCCCGGGGTGTACCGACTAGAGGTGCAGGCGAGCAATGGCGAGGGGAAGAGCACGGAATGGCGGCCGGCGGTTTTTGCGGTGATGGAAGCGGCGCCGCTGGAGTTGAGCGAGAGTGCGCTGCCGAAGAGAGAAGAAGTAGTTTTGAATGTTACGGCACTGGACAGCAAAGGCCGGCCGGTGACGGATTTGACGGCAACAGATTTCCAGATTTTCGAGGATGTGAAGCCGCGGGCAATCACTTCGTTCAAGGTTACTTCCGCACAAAGCACCCCAGGGACTCGTCCGCCGCCGATCGTGATTCTGTTTGACCTGATGAATACAGGTTGGTCAAGACGCGAATACATCGCGAACCGGATCATCAGAGCCCTGAACCCACTGGAAACGGACGAGGGAATTTATCTGTATTTGCTGACGACAGAGGGAGAGCTGTATCCGGTGCGGCCACACGGAAGCATTGCCAGCGGTAGTAAGACTGAAAAGCCAGAAGATGCGCCGTGGACCAAGACGATTCGGCCGTTACTGATGCAAGCGATCAACGAAGTGCGCGGATTCCGAGACGAGGACCAGACGACGGAGGCTTGGCGTGCGCCACTGACCTTTCGACGACTTAGCGAACTGGAGGACGACTTCTCGGCTGTACGAGGGCCCAAAACGTTGCTTTGGATAACCGGCGGGGTACCGATTAAGGTTCGCTCTTCCTGTGAGAATGACGTAATTTCGAGCGCAACGGGCACGTACGCGTCCGGCATATGCAGCGGATATTGCCAGCTTCCGCACGCTGCTGGTATGTCGGCGATCCTAGAAACGTGCATGGACTTCACTCCATTTTTGGAGCACTTCAGTACGGAAGCAGTGGCGGCGGATGCGACCGTGGTTAGCGTAGCGGTGACGGCAACAGGGCTTCAGGATTTCGACGTCGGAAAATCTGCCAGCTCACTTGCACGATTGGCGGACCTGACGGGCGGGCAGATCTACATGAATACGGATGCCGATTTAGAGAAGGCGATCCAGGGGGCAGTGGTAGCGAGAAATGCGCGCTATCGGCTGACATTTGCGCCATCGGTACAGGACGGGAAGTACCATAAACTGCAGGTGCTATGTATACGCGCAGACGCGCACGTTGTGGGACCGCGCGGGTATTTCGCCGGGGCGAATTCAGTAACTCGGCCACATCTGGGTACAGTAAGGTGACGATAGGAGGTGACATCTGGCTCCTCAAAAGTTTAGCGAAAATCGCTTCGGCGACGAGCATCATCTAGATCAATGTGAGCACTTCCAAGGTACTTCGCATGGACGGTAAGGGCGTTAGGCACTAGGAAGGCGACTCAGTGCACGTCACAGAACCAGGGCTATATCGTAGCGTTGGCACGCGTACGGTGGTGGAAGTGGCGCAAGACGGCGATGAAAAACGCGAGGCCGCACAAAATCGTTAGGCCAAGCCAAAAATAGAATACAACTCTCGATGAGCCCACGTACCATGAGCCTGGGCCTAGGTTGAATTGCGAGCCGAAGGGGAGCTGCGTGTCGCGGAGGAAGGCCGAAAGTTCAAACAGCTGGGCATCATCACCCTTACTCAGGAAACGCTGAAGGAGTTCGGCATAGGGTCTGTAACTCACAAAAAGTATGGCGCTGGAGAGCAGCGATCCGACGGCCGCGCGAACCTTCGCCTCGTAGTTCCGAACTGGATGTTGCTGATTCTTAAGGCTCTTCACCTGCGATGACATTTTGGCGAGGGACAGGCTCCGAAGCAGTGGAAAAAGAGTGAATACGACTAGCTCCCGCCCCGCGCACCGAAGTATGGAGGCCATTCGTGCACCTCCGTGACGTCAGGTTACGCAAACCTCAGTATACAGTGACCTTACAGGCCAGGGCCGGGCCGCACGGTCAAGCCCTAGCCCTTGCAAAGCGGTTCTTGTTCGTAGTCCTCGCGTTGGAGGCCTTAGTCGTTCAAGGTCGTGGGCGAAGGAGCCACGCCCATTCACCTTGCTCTCAGATATGTAGAGGTAGCATTTCGTGCGCTCCTCCTTCCCAGAATTACCTCTCCCGTTTGTCTATCCGAACGGTCGCCCAAAGTAGGTCAACACCCACAGGGCAATAAAATACACGCTGAGCAGCGATTGCCAGCCCGCCACCACGCGCGCCCAGCCGACCGCCTCGATATCGAACTTCTGCCGCGTCAGCAGCCGCAGCCACCGTCCAAAGTTGATGTCCCGGAATCCGATATTGAACGCGCTCATCAAGCTGAAGAACATGGAAGCCCGAAAGACTGTCCATTCGCGTCCGAAAAATTCAAGAAACCGTCGTGCTCCGCTTGCTTTCATTTCGCCGGGCAAGATTTCCTCAACACGTCGCGGAACTGATGAGCTTTCCTGGGGATTCGGTGTGTTGACACGATAAAGTCCTGTTTTCCCTGGAGCATGAATACACACAAAATACAGGACCGAGCACAAGAGCCAAAGCAAAACGCCCAAGCTTAGCGGTCGTCCCGGACTCATCCCGTACTGGCAAGTCGAGTCAAAAAACACCCGATTCAAGACAAACGAGCCGCAGTTGGCCAAATTGCTGTCCGATGACCAAATAATCGCTCTGGTTTTGTCTCCGGTTTTCCGGGACTTACATCCCTCCCAAGCTAGCTCTGCCTCTCTCCGCTTAAGTGCGTATGTAATCTTCCGTTCCTGCTCACGGAAGCCGCCGTCTTCGAACTGCTTGCGCAGTTGAACCAATGCATCGGGATTGTCTTTATAGGTCAGCAGTTCCAAGTTCCTTGCTGATGCAATTCCCCTCAGTTCCGGAAGTGACTTTGGTTCGAAGATTGACCGAGCCAAGTCCGCATGACGAAGTTGTACCTTCGAAAGGTCCGCCTCCCCCAGGTACGAGCCGTCGAGGTCCGCGTCCCGCAAGTCTGCGCCGGTCAGGTCCGCTTCCCTCAGGAATGCACTGGGTAGGCGCGCGTAGCTCAGGTTCGAATGGCTCAGGTTCGCGTGGCTCAGGCCTGCGTAGCTCAAGTCCGCGTCGAACAGCTCCGCGCCGCTCAGGTCCGCATCGTCCAGGAATGCGCTTAACTGCGCTCGTGTTCCTGACCCGCCCCCTGAAGCCTGCCACAGTCGGTGCTCTCTTAGGATATTGTCCAAATCTGCGCGCCTTCGGGTCTTGCCCTGGAAGTCTTTCCAGGTCCACTCTGTTTTCTGCTGCGCACTCATCGGATGGGCTGTGAGCAAAAATATGAAAGCACCAAAGGCAATCATCCGGCCTGTGGTGAAGCGGCTCATTCTTGCGGTTTCTAGGCTCATGGATTCCTATCCGCGATTATACGCGGCCCGCGATAAACTTGACGCCCGGTTTGTGACAGAGCCAGGGATGTCATTGGACGCAAACTAAATTCTTCATCACGCCCTCGCGGAGAAAATCAGACAGATTGCCGAGACCGCCTGAACGAAGAATCTGTGTTTCACCCGTTTTCCTTTGTTGACCGTCACGCCTGCTCAAGCTGGGGATTTACAAGGATGACGGGAATGGCTGGCTGAAGACCAAGAATCGTTGGTATTCATTGATGAAAGGGCGGCAAGAGCTGCTGACCAAGCAGGCGCACCGTGAATATAGTCTCGGTCGGATTTCTTCCCAGCGCATACGCTGGCGGGGTGATGATGGCCAGCTTCCTAATGTGTCTGTTGAGCAGGAACTCCAGGTAGTCGATAATCAATTGATGGAAGGGAGATACTTCGAAGTCGGGCATCATTTCCCGGGCAAAGCGGGAGACTGACCTACTTGTTAGTGAGCGAGACGTTCACGCCTCAACTATCGGAAAAAGAACACAACGGTCACTTTAAAGACGTCGTTGCACAAAACGTTGCACAAAATGTGCCGATGAGTCCCGATAGAGCCAACGGTTGCCGACTACCGCACGCCTAACCTGCTGATTCTGCTTGCGCCAGTGATTGACTTCCCGCCTGTCACGGCAGAGGTCGCGAGTTCGAGTCTCGTCGTCCCCGCCATATTTTCAATCACTTACGCCCTTTGTCTGTCCGAATCGTTGCACACTTGTTGCAGACGCCGGGGTCCATATTACCGACGAAGTAATATAAAGATAAGAATGCTTCGCCCGAAGAAGCCGGCTAAGTATGCGAGCGGGTGCTGCGCTCGCACGCGATTGCGCTTCTCGGCGAGTTTATTGTGGCGGTGCACCCAGGAAAATGATTCCGGTCTGGTCACTGAACACCGAGAAGAGACCATCGCCGTCCTTCTTGTCATGCAACGCGAGCATGAAGGACTTTCCATCCGGCGACGCGAGCAGATCGAGGTGGTAGCCTGGGATTACTTCGGCGCCCGACGAAACTTGCAGCTCCTTCACCAATCCGCTGTCGTAGAGTTCCGTCCACGAAGCAAAGTTGCCGTGACTGATATTCACGTTGTACCGCACTTCGGCTGTATTGATTGCCCGAACGAGGTTGATGGCTTTGCCGCGTTCTTCCTGGCTGGGCGATGTTTGATCCTGGGCGCCCGACGCAGCGGAAAGCGCAACGAGCAGAAGTCCCACACCGCTGATGATTTGAATCCGTGATAGACGCATCGATCTTCCCTCCTCACAAGAGTGCCCGCAAAAGTGCCTCCGGGCCTTGAGTAAGTCTACATACGTAGATATAATTGTCAAACGACTTCGGATTCGTTACCGAAACCCCATACGCGGGTTATTCGGGATGCGCCCTTACGGACGTGATGGGCTCGCGGAGCCGTGCGGACCGAGAGTCATATCGCAGTCCTCGACGCCGTGGTCAATCGAGATAGAAACATCTCCTACTTCCCTCGCTCGAACGTGATATCCCTTGACGGACGCGAACGTAGAGTACTTGGCGGCAGGCAAGGCCTTTCGCGTCAGCCCGGGGGATGGATGAGCGGAGAAAACAGGCTGGGAGGAGTTTAGCCAAAGGAAAGCGGCCAAAAGTAGAGCTTGCCTGATTATATCTATCTATGTAGAGTTATACTATGGGACTGCGGATTCGACTTTCGAAGCAAACGTTGGCGGTGCTGGATGCTCTGCTGGGCCGCGCCGGGCAATGGCAACACGGGTATTCGCTGAGCCAGAGCACGGGTATCCCTTCTGGAACGCTTTATCCAATTCTTATGCGGCTTGAGAAATTGCACTGGCTGGAAACGCGGTGGGAAGAAGCGAAAACACGCGGCAGGCCGCCGAGACATCTCTACAGGCTCTCCGGAACTGCGCGGGAGTGGGCGCGGGAGGAAATTCGCGCGGCGCAGGAGCAGCGTTTTTGGAAGCCGGCGGAGCATGAGGCATGAGCATGTCCACACAAGAAAACTCTGTGACGGCGCGTCTTGCGCGGTGGGCGCTTGGGTGTGCTGTGCGGTATTGGCCTGAAGAGACTCGTCCTTGGGGACTGGCGCTGGCGGCGGAGATTGACGAGACGGCGAGCGCGTTCGAAACGGTGCGATGGTCGCTAGGAGGAATCATGTTCTTCTTGCGTTCCGTGCTATCGAGTGGCTGGAGATGGATGAAAAAACTTCCGGGAGGCGGTTCCCTTCCCGGCGGCGTGGAAGGGCCTTCGATGCTTCCGAAACGCTCGCGGGCGTTTACGGCAGCGCTTCTGGCAGCGGCAGCGGCGTTGCTGGCTTTGCCTGAGGGGCGTGAGGCGATTCGAACGGTGCGGGCGAGTTGGCAGGAATACCATTGGCAGGAATACCGGCAGTCGGATTCGGACGCGCGGACGCTGGAAGGACTTGCGGCTCGTGCGGAAAAAGAGAAGGATGCAAGTACGCTCGCCTTTGTGGCACTCAGTACAACGGACCAAAAGCGAGCCGTTGGGTTGGTCGAACACGCGGTTGCACTTGATCCCGGACTCATTTGGCTTTACAGCGCAAGTAGTCATCGGCCGAATTATGCTCCGCCGCGAGAGGAATGGCTTGTTCGATTACAAGCGGCTGATCCCGATAACGCAGTGCCCTATCTGCTTGCAGCCGATACGCTGGACCCGTTGCGCATTCGCCCGCTCTATCAACATGGGATTCTGAAAGATGCGGAGTTCGAAGTTGTGGAAAGCGATTCGAAATGGATGGGTCTCATGGAGCGCGCGTTTGGCGCCCCGCGGTATGACAGCTACGTCCAAAAGCACTACCGGCTCACGCGCACGGTTTGGAATCGGGACAAGAATTTGTCGCCGAAGATAGTACTCTACGGATTGTGGTACCACGCGATTCCAAGTTTGCTGAACCTGACGTTTTTTGAGCGAGTTAAAATACACGAGGCACAGAAGGCCCGCGTGGCAGGAGATTTGAGTCGCGCGGAGAGGTTGCTTGGCGAACTGGACGCATTTGGAATGCGGATAGCGGACGGAAGCGGAGATAAACTCGAGAAACTGATTGGCATGACGATTTCGCGAAGTGCCGACAAAGAGCTGGTCGATTTCTATTCGAGCACGGGCAATGCGGAAGATGCGCGAAGGGCGGCGCTGCGGATCGAGCAGATCAATGAACGCGCCCGATCAATGCGGCCCGATCACGATCCGGCAACCCGTGCCCAGGCGCAAGCTTTCCAGTGGGAGGGCATACTTGTGCAGGGATTCGGCATTTTAGGTGTGATCGCCGGGTTCGCTGCACTTGCAGGAATGTTGCTACTAGAACTGTGGCCCGCGCGGATTCGACATGCGAAAACGATTTGGCGGAGAGCACTGTGCTGGATCGCGGACTACGCTCCCGCCACGCTTCTCGTTGCCAGCGCTGCTTTTCTGATGAGCTTTCTGCCGTTTCAACGTGCATTTGCGGAATACCGCTCTTCGAGTTATGTGTTGGCTAATCAAGAGCGTCTCATGGAGGCGCTGGGTGACCTGCATGGAGTTCCGGACTACGTGATGGGCGTGAACGCCCACGTTTTAATTTGGGCTTTCGTTACCGCCGCGCTGACCGCAGTTCTTTTGTTCGTTCTGGTGAATGGAATCCTCCGCCCGAGGCACGCCGCGTCAAAACCGGCTTGAGCCCTTCACTTCTTTGTCGGAAAATTCGAATCGTACGGAGATTTGCGGCGGCATTCTGGCGTAAATCGACCGTTGGACCGCCTATTATGGGTCTGGCTGTCCCGCGTCTGGAGCGACTGGCGCTCGGCGCTGGCCATCGTCGAGCCCGAAACAGTCATGGCCTGGCATCGCAAGGGCTTTCGTCTTTTCTGGACCTGGAAGGTGCGGCACGGCCAACCGGGACGACCTGTTATTTCCCGCGAGGTCCGAGATCTGATCCGCAAGATGTGCCGAGAGAATTCTTCTTGGGGTGCACCACGGATCCAGGGTGAGCAGCTCAAGCTCGGCATCGACATCGGTGAGAGCAGCGTCAGCAAATACATGGTGCGCAGCCGCAAAAGATTGAAAACAAGAGCCGTCCGTTTGGAAATGGCCCTGTTGATGTGAAGCGAAATACGATTCATGTTCGAATGACGGGCACGTCTTCGCCTTGCGGCATCCGACGATTGAACGAATCAGGCCCCTAGCACAAGGCAGTTGATTCAATGCGATTGCTGAGCCTCACCGTTGCAAGTGCAGATGTATTTTTCAAGATTGAATGACTGGCATTGCTCTGGCATTAACCACTCCGCGTTGTAGCCGCTCCCTTGCGGAATGAGCCGCAACACAAAAAATCTCATCGCCACATAGATGTTTCTATTCGTGTCCACCCCGACGGACGTCGGGTAGGTCAGGTGTTCTCCTGATTTGAAAAGTTCATCGACTTTCCCTTCTGCGCCCACTCGGAGAACGCGGTTGGGTGTCGCAATAATAATATTGCCGCCAGTTTCGACAGTTGACGCCTCCGGCGAGCCGTAAAGATAGGCCACCGACGTTACATTTACTTTGTCAGGAATATCACTAAACCTGTAAAGGTGGCCGTAGTTGAGTCCCAGGTGGTTTAGTCCAGTCAGTATCAGAATGGTTGAATTTATTTGATAAATTGCGTGGACGTTTTCCGAAAGCACTTCAATAGTTTTAGAGCCATCACGACTGAACCACCAGAGCCCGCCCCCGAACTCACCAGCGTCGAATCCGGCGAGCCAACCCCTCGAAGTCGGCTTAAATGTGCGTCGGCCAATCATCTTTTTCGACAGACTCACATTCGGCGGTATCGGCTCTTGCTTCTCTCCCCTCGGGTCAAATCTTCTAAGTGCGATGCTGCCGCCGTCATTGCTAACGACCCAGCTTCCTCCATAGGCGGCACACTGCCACAGTCCATCGTTTCGCTCCCGGCTAGGCGCATGTATCCAACCATTTGGAGGGTTGCTCCCAAATTCGGCTCCCGTTTTCTGGGCGCAGGCTGCCGTTGCCAGCGCGACTAGGAAAAGCAGGATAGATGTGAAAGTGCGGAACACCGCGGAAATTATAAATCATCAGCACTTGGTCGGGTAACTGGTGGTTCGCAGGATTCCTCACCGGATACTGGAACCAACCTAAAACCACGATTATGCGACTAATCGAGCACTTGGAGGCTTACCGAACGCCTGCGGCGTGCCTTCCCGCGGGCCGATTGTCCGAGTTCTGTCCGAGTTCTCGGGAAACCTGGTCCCAACGTAGAATCGGGCATGAACTCTTCTGTGGCGTTCGGCGTTATGTGGCGCTGGGGGAACCGGTTTTGGCTAGCGAGGCACATGGACGGTCCCCGACGCCACATAATTCCTGTCAGAGGCTTCGCAGGAACTGCATCATTGCGACGTCGTACAGGGTTTGCATTTCAAGTTTCCGAGTACGCGACTCAGGAGTTAAGCCGCTCCTGAGTGTGATTCTGCTTAGCCCGCTTCGCTACCAACCAAAAAATAATCACGGCAGTCAGGAAGGATAACACCATAGCGCCCAGCTCTGGCCCGAAAACGAATGGGTTCGGGTGCCCAAGGCACCATGTTTGATAGCAGATGAGGAACCATCGAAACGCGACGTAGCTATCTAAGAGAGTCACAACCGACAATGTAAAAGCGGTGCCGTAAATAATTGCGGGGCGTCGACACATACAGTTTCTTCACCCTGCTTCACATGATAGCTCCGAAAGAACGTAGTAACCAGCGAATAGGCTAAGTCCCGGTTAACGCTAGTGCTGAATCGGACGCGCGCAGAGCACCGTGCCTGCCTTCACGTATTCGCGAAAACGCGCCTCCGATTCAGCACTAGCGTAAATCATTATTTATGGGGTTTTGGGTCTGGTAGATATCCAGCCTTAGGGTGCCTCCAAAGCGACTAGGTCTTACCCGCGCGATTGATATAGGCCTCTCCGCCGCTTCAAGAACTTCTTGATATGCAAATACCTGACAGGGTTATACTCTGCCAAAATCGAATCGGCGGGAGTCCCTACATGAGTCACGTACAGACGAAGTTCTTCATCGACCAACATGCCAGCGCGATCTCACACTGCAAACCGCTGCAGACGTTGGCAGTGTTGTGCGCCCTTTTGGCCGTTTTTTTCTTCGGAGTGCCGGGGGCCGCGTTCGGCCAAGGCTCATGTATACGGGCCTACGGGACACCCGCGTGCAATACGGACCCAATCAAGCCTGTGTTTGAGCGCACGGGGTGGAGGACAACGGCACTGGACCACATCACTTTCCGGGTCGCAGAGCCTCAAAAGGAGGCGGCGTTCTATGCCGCGCTAATGGGGTGGAAGCTCCGGAGCGATGACGGCAAGCAAGTAGTGATGGACATCGGCGACTGGGGTACTGTCATCTTCAAACAGGCTCCTCCTGGATCATTCGTCGCCCCTCCCGCGGCCGCAGGAGGGAATGCAGTTACTGTTCCTGTTCGGGCGACGGTGGAAGGGTACGATTTCGACATCGAGCCGTGGAACGCCAAGGCGGTCGAGGCGGAACTCCGGAAACGCGGTCTCAACCCAGTGGCCGAGAACGACGGCAAGGGATTCGAGAGTTTTCATGTGAAGGATCTGGATGGATTCGATCTTCAGATAAGCAACGGCCAAGGCTACACGAAGGCTCGCCGAATGTCAGCGGCGAAGGCCAAGCTATCCATGCTCACCCCGTTCGAGTCGACGGGTTGGCAAACCGTGTGGTTGGACCACCTTTCGTTCGGTGCGACAAACTACAAGGCAAGCGTCTCCTTCTACTGCAATCTTCTGGGATGGTCGCCGACGTATGACGAGGGAAGTCAGAGCGAAGTCATGATGGGCGACGTTGGAGACATTATCCTTCGCGGAGGCAACCCATTTGATCCCAACTTCGGAAAGGTTGCCGGGCGTATCAGCGGACAAATCAATCATATTTCCTTTGGGATCGCGCCATGGGATACGGACGGGGTGAAGGCGGAGCTTGACAAGCGCGGCCTCCCAGTGAGGGTTGACACCGGCGACGGCAGCGAGATTCACGCCGCTCAATTCAAGAGCTATCACACGGTCACGCCCAACGGCTACAACCTGCAGATCAGCTACGACACGCACGATACGAGGTTGAATGGGGCAATTGCGGTGAATCCTAGACGTCCCGGAATTAAGTAGATCGTTCGGCTAATACTAGACCTTAAGAGTTGAGCGATGGCTGAAGCTTCAATAAAACCAGCATTTCGACTTGGTCTGACCGGACAGTTTATGGGTGGTCGGCAAACCTTCCCTTATCCCGTTACGGAAGAGTTGCCCGTGATTCGCTCAGAATCGCGGGACATAAGCTAATTTGACTGTAGGAATCGCCGGGCAGTTATTGTGAACGTCTCGCTGTCCAGCTCCGGACTGCACAATGTGCGAAAACGACAAAGATCGGGGGAACGCTCAGAGTCGGGCGGCTTCGTCTAGGCGCGTTCGACCTTGGGCGTCGACTGAGCTCCTAGCGGTTCGCGGAAAGGATCCATCGGAATCGGCGCGTACTCGACCTCGATGATCTCGAGATGCTCCGTCTTTGCTGGCGCGCGCAGGTTCACGCGATCGCCGGGGCTCGCCTTCATCAGCGCATTGGCGAGAGGCGAGCGCCAGCTGATGTATCCGCGGTCGAGGTCCACCTCATCGATGCCTACGATCGAGACGACGTGTTCGAGGCCGGCGGCGTCCCTGTAGGTCACGGTTGCGCCGAAGAAGATGCGCGTAGGGGCTGACCCTGGCCGCGGAGCGGCGGGATCGACGACCACGGCCGCGTCAATGCGTTTCGTGAGAAAGCGAATCCGTAAATCGATCTGGCCTAACCGTCGTTTGCCGTAGAGGTAGTCGGCGTTTTCACTGCGGTCCCCGTTACTAGCAGCCCACGCTACGACCTCCACCACCGCGGGCCGCTCGCGACTTAGTAGGAACAGATGCTCGTCTTTCAGCCGCTGCAACCCGGCGGGTGTGATGTAGTTTTTGAGCGTCGGCCCCGCTTCCTCGCGCACCGGTCCTCGGAGCGGCCGCTTTTCTCGCATTTGCCAATCTGCCATGGGATTCCGTGTACTTGTGGGTGACCCAATCTCGAAGGTCCGCGCCTCGGTCCCGATAATTCCTTGCACGGTGAACGTGACGTACGCGGGCTAGATGTCGAATGATACATCGGTTTTTCCTGTGGCACTCTTAGAAAATGCGGTCATCCGTCCGATTGCATATCAAGGCGAAGAAGTATGCGGTTCACCTAAGCGACGAGCCGATGAGGTGCCCATTTCCAATGAATTGTTTGTGTTCGACCTGTAGGCTCACACTGATTCCGGGCGGATGGTCTGCCCACACCTCGGCTATCGGCAGGCAATGGCACCCGCAACAGCAGCTCTTGCGGGCCGTTCAAGGTTCAAGTTGGCGAGTACGCTGTTTACCGGGATTTGACCGAGTCAGGTACGTGATTTCTCAGTTTTTCGTTCCCAGCGATTCATAGGTGGGAACGTCAATCTGGGTACGGAGTACGCCCGCATCGCCTGTGGTCGCATTCTTGGTCGCGATCGCAAACTGATAAGTACCCGGTGCTAGCGGAACGTCCAAATGAGCGGTCAGGCTGAGTCCGGAATCTGATCCATCGTGCACCGGAGCATCCGCAGTTAGCTCCGAAGTGTGAACAACCCAACCGGACCGTTTGCTGACGCGGATAAATAACGGATACGCGATCGACGCCTGGGCGTCATGGGTGCAGGCTTCGCAAGGGATTTGAATATGGATTCTCGCCAAAGTCGTGGCATGCGTGGCTGGGGCGAACTCGATTCGATCGTTGAATTTCACTTGATCGCGGACCACACGGGAAACCACGAGCGCTTCCAAATCTTTAAACCTAATCTCGCGAGGCCGTTCGAGGCGACCCGCGTGCAGCCCTATGTTTTCGGGCGTCACGGGGAAAGGGTCAGGATTCGGCCGGGCCTGACCAACCAAATCTCGATCGGCGTCTGAGAGAACATAGTCGTCGTAACGGGTGATGTACTCAAAGTGGATTTGTACGTTCTCGCCTATCCCTTTGATGTAGTGGTAGTGCCACTTCTCTACTGAATGCGGGGCCGCAGCTCCTGTCGATCGACCAGAGTTTTCATCTACAGACTCGGGTGGTCCGAAGATCACATAGAGTCTTCCACGGTCCGTTTTCCGCCCGGCGAGTAATTTGCTGCCATACTTTTCATTGGCGAACACAATGCGGCGGTAGAACTCAGTTTTGAAGTCGTAATCCAGCGAAACCGGATCCACAGCGCGGCGATACCAAAACTGCACAATGAACTGCTCTCTCTCTTCGTCGGTATTCAGGTGCAGAAACGCGCAACGTTCTTCCGGCGTAATGATGTAAATGGCATCATCTGCGAGCCAATAACGGGCACTCTCAGGAAGTCGACGAATCGCCTCTTTTGCGGCATTCGGTTGTTCAAAACAGGCATGAGGCGGTTTCTGCTGCGCGAGGAATGGCTCGGCGCAAAACAAAGGAAACAACAACACAGCGGCACGCTTTGTGAAGTGAAAGAAAGACATGCTCGAACGCTTGTAATCAGGAAAGATTCGCGGTCTTCGATTTAGGTTGCCTAACACAAAAGTCGCTAACTCCTCATAAGTGGGGTTCGGGTCAATTTGACCGGCCCGGATTCGCGACGGAGAGAAAACGTAGGAAAATGTTTAGAACGCGCGGCTGTCGATCAGGCAGTTTTCGCCATTCAATTGTCGATTCGCAATAGAGTGAGCTTTTTTGGCAGAATTTACTGAACTTGGGAGGTCGGCCGCTCTTACGGTTCCTGCGCTTAGCCTGCAACTGCCAAAGCGTGAATCCGCCACGAAAGCTGAATCGGCACATGTCCGGTTTTGACTAGTCAGATGGAAGGCCGTAGACGTGAAATCGTGAAAGATGTTGTCGCGCTTATTGAACGCATTCGCAGGTTATACGCACCGAAATGGTTGGCAGCGAAGCGATTTTAGCTATGGCCTTGCTTCGGTGCTTGTAGGGACCGTACCACTTGCCACGGCGAAGGAAAGAACCGACAAGCTGCCCTTTGCCGTGGTTGCAGTGGATGCAATCACCGCGATGGATGGCAACCGTGAATTGGCCATTCCACCAGCTTTCGTGAACGTAGTAGCTAAATGACAGCGCCATGTCTCACCCATCGTGCCGTATGCGGGAGAACTTGGGGAAAGGAGGGTCTAGTCTTGGATGCGCTCAGCAGAAATCTAGGTACTGTGAGCCACATGATGTCCGGTACTTATCAGGACCTGGAACCGTCCTTTGAGACTTCGGGGCTAAGCACTAAAATGCGCGTTGATGCTGACCTTGAATCACCCTCTTCTTCAGAGCAGCTGCTTGGTAGCCACCGCTTTTTTCGCCGCGCCACAGAATGTTCAGACGCCTGAGCCACGCGGTGTGCCCATTATCAACGAACCGCATCATCGACTTGTATTTGAAAACTCGTATGTCCGTGTTTTCCGGGGAAGTCTAGAGGGACGCGAGGCTACACTTCTCCATCAACACGGCCGGCCATATGTCTATGTCACTCTCGGCTCCGCTGATTTCGTTAGCGCTGAGCCTGGCAAACCGGATGTACACGTAATTATGACCGCGGGCCAGGTTGTGTACTCTCCAGGCGGCTCCTCGCACATCATTCGTACCGATGGAGGCTTCCGGCTCGACGACATCACCATTGAGTTGCTGAAACTCCAAAGCGAACCGCAAAACACTTGTGGGACGATTGTGCCCGGCCCGCCAATATATTCTTGCCCCAAGATGTCAGCGGATGCGAAACCCGGCAGTTCCAGCTTGGCGCTTTTCAAGACTGATGAAACAGACGTGTCGCTGCAATGGTATGGTCGCAACACGTCACAAAGTGGAATCACTTACCGTTTGGGAACTCTGATTGTTATTCTAAGCGGGTCGGGACTCCATACAACTGTAAAGGGCAAGCCAGACGAACCTCTTTTGCCTGGGAGCGTGTTATGGGTACTCGCCGAAGCCAACACCTTCATTACTAACGAGTCGGGCGAACCTTGGAGCTATCTCTCGTTATCCTTTGAAGGAACTGAGCCTTTCAACCCACAATGGAAGCCGAGGCATTTTGTTTCCTGTCAAAGTCCTAGTTAAGCAGGGAAAACCTGTAGATCAATGCTGGCAGGTCGTGTTGTTTTGGATATCTCGCAGCACCCGCCGCGCGGCGTATCTCACCGGGTAGAGTTCATTGCCATCTCCGCCATCCAGGGCCTTGGCCTTGCGCGAAAACTTATCGGGGTCAGTTTTCGCGATCTTCTCCAGGGTCGACACGAACTCTTGCCGCCCCTCAAGGCAGTCGATCGAATCGACGGCCGCACTCCGGACAACTAAGCTCCGGTCTTCGAGAGATGAAAGAATCAAGGCTCTGATGCGGTCGCGAGAGGCAACGTCGTCTTTCTCTCTTAGAATTCCCAGGGCAGTTTCCAAGGTTACAACCCTAACCAAGGCGTCGGGATTCTTAAGTTGTGCCAACACAGGCTCAAGCGCCTCATCCCCAAACTGGAGCAAGTCCACGCCACTTCTGGTTATTGACTCGACCAAGACAGGTATAGTCCGTTCGTCGTGCAGCGCGGAAACCGTTTGGGTAAGGTCGAACACATACGCTCCGTAGCTTTCGGTGTCCGTACCCTGCTGACCAGTCTCGCTTGCGTTGTTTTCTCTTCGCAGCAGGCGAATGAAGCCGATTTTTACTCGGTCAGCTTCTTCGGGATGCTGAACAAAAAATGCAGTGAGTGTGTTGCCGTAGGCTTTGATGGGTGAAGCGGCCGCCTGCGGAGCAGCGTTTGCTCCTTCGGCGCAAATACTCGAGAGATCATCGTAGGCGGCCTCTCGCGCCGCCGCGTCCTTACTTTCCATGCGCTTGAGTGCGTCGGTTACTCTGCTGTGCAGCGGGACGGTTTGTTGAGCAGGTGCAGCAGCGGAGGCAACGAGCGCGAAGGCGAGGATGCATAGAGCGGTTCGCATTTGCTTTATAGCCTCATGCAATCCTACGGCGAGTTGGACAGCGTGGGCACGAAACGCTAGTTCTCTTGAGTCTTCTCAATTATTGTAATACGACAGCATGGATTGCGATCCCGAGCCTTGAACGATTCATCAATTCTGATAATACCGCTTGGATGCACTCAGGGTCGGCCCAAAGCGTTGACATGTCAACTTCTGATAAACGTCAGCGCTCTATCGGACGCGCGTTTTTGCGAATACGTGAAGGCAGGGTGCTCTGCGCGCTTCCGGTAAAGCACCAGAACTTACCAGGCACTTGAAATTTGGTAATAAACGCGAGGTAATTAGCTGTGGACCGGGCAGGTAGATTTCAGCGATTGCTTGAACGCCGATGGGGAGCCCTAGCAAGCGACATGCGATTCTTTTCACCACGATTGATACATACGTGCGAGCACGTCACCACTGTTTTGTAGCTGAATTGGATTTCGGGACAATAGACTGGGCGGTTTGCATACGCCCTACAGCCGAAAACACCCGCCCTCACGACAGATTCGCCTGCAAATATTTCCGCCTCTCGCTGGAAGAGGCAGCCGAGTTATGTGCGGTAAACGGCTTAGCGTCTAGCCTTTGGGAAAGAATTGACCATGAGTTGCGTTCGATTGGGGACTCAGCGCCATCTGATTAACGTTAGCGCTTCACCGAATGCGCGTTCTCGGCAAGGAGTGAAGAGAAAGCCGTTTGGACGTGGCCGCCCGTGATTGCGGCGGACGCGGGCCCTATGGAAATTCAATGGTGGGAAGGATCGGCGTGAAGGTTCGCCACGTGCGAGCGCCAGGGTGCACCACGTGACACCTGCGTGCAGAGCTCGTTACGGCGAAAGAGCAGGATGAAGAAGCGGCAACAGATAGGCCGCACCTAACCCACCACACCTCGACACCATACAACTGAAATCGATCCAAAACCACTTGTACGATTTTAGGTTGATGCCGAATCAGGAGGTCTTTGGGAGATTCCCGGCATCCTTAATATATGAACAGATGTGCTGATCGTGAGCCCATCGCCGTCCGTCCAGTCAGCCCTTATGCCGCTTCCCTGTGGCTGGCGAATTGTTATTTCTACGGCCACGGGGCATGTAACGTTATATCCTTTCGTCGGCTTAGCGCGGGTTGTACTGGTGGACGCTGATTTTGAAGGCATTCGCAACGGATAGCATTTTCCGCAGGACAGGTGAGCAAATTGTGTTGTGTGCCGGATCAGTGGTTCTGAATGGGCCAAAATGCTCTATTGGTAGCCACTTGATGGAAGCATGGCTGGGTTCGGAAACATCACCAGCGGCGGTAACCAACGGGAAAACTCCCACCCTAGGGTGCACCCCACACGGGTACGGGGATTGCGAGCACGTGGGGACCGCAACCATAGAACGAAAGGGGGCTAGCCCGGGCTAGCCCCCTTTCTTCAGGACAACATGAAGAAAGCACTATTATTGGTGACAGCGATTTTGGTTGTCTACGTGGCGTATATGCTTATCAGCGGCCGATCATCCGTCTACGGCCTTGTCTATCGCGAATCGCGGTCAATCAGGTGGCACTTTGGTGGGCTCAACAAGGTAAATGGCAAGTGGGCATGCGAGCTGGGCCAGCATTCCTCGCTCATAGGCGCGTTCTGGTCGCGCTACTGGGCTGAAAAGCATTACAGCCAGAGATGGGCTATCCAGCACCGTACGCCGAAGCCGGGCTTTGCATCGACATTCCTAGTCAAGTCGAGGAGATCATGACGATGGTTAGGTGGCCAGCACGGCAAAACGGCAGATGCTATCTGGCCGACAAGCCAAACGGGATTAAGAGCAGGAATTGATCGGTAGCCGACTCCGTCTTATGTATAATCCGCGCTTAGCCGCTTCCCATGATGCTCGGCCCCTTCCCTTCAGCGCCCAAACCCAGCACGTCTTGAGCTTGCCGTCGAAGCGCAGCAGCACCAAGCCGGAGACGATATACCCTGCATCAACCAGCCGGCAAAAAGTGGGAGAATCCCATTCTTTTGTTTCGATCAGAAATGGAGCTTTGACTTTCGGTGTGGGCGTGGGTTTCGATTGCTTGGGGAAATAAATTACACTGCCTGAAGCTTGAGGCATGGGAGATAGACCCTCCTGTGTTTTGAGTTAGGGGCGTGTCGCTGTTTCCGCAGCGGCGCGTCCCGCTCACTGCTCTTTTCTTTAGTTCCCTTTCAAAACTTCCTTTCGTTGCACAAAACGTTGCACAAAATGTGCCGATGAGTCCCGATCAAGCCAACGGTTGCCGACTACCGCACGTCTAACCTACTGATACTGCTTGCGCCAGTGGTTGACTTCCCGCCTGTCACGGCAGAGGTCGCGAGTTCGAGTCTCGTCGTCCCCGCCATTCTTTCTAAAGGAGTTATCGGACGTGACACCGAAAACTCCAACCCACAACTCAACCCACAACTTTTAGTTCACCGTCGTACTCATCCCCACGGCTGTTAGGAATTCGCCCTGCGCTGCGCGCGTTTCGTCGCTGTCTTCTTGCGTGTATAGATCGAGCGTGGTTTGAATCTTGGCATGACGCAAGATTCCCTGCACGGTCTTGGGCTCGACTTTCGCCTTGTTCACCAGCCAGTTGCTTAAGCTGTGACGCAGGTTGTGAAGTCCGAACCTTTGCCCGTCCTCGATATGCACTCCGGCTTTCTTGGCTGCCGGTCGCAGATGGTCGGCGACGAATACAGAAGAGCTGAGCGGTTTCCTTCCCCGGGCTCTCATCGACGGAAATACAAAGTCGGTTTCATTGGCATGCGGCGTCTGGCGTTGCCACGCGCGAAGGTGCCCGGCTAAGACCGGATGTAGCGGGACGTAACCGTCCGACACATCGGTTTTTGTTTCTCCGTCTTCTCCCTTGGCCCAGCGCTTGGAAATTTGAATCCTTCCCTCGTGCCAATGCACATCCGCCCAGCGCAGCGCCAGAATCTCTGATGAGCGGAGCGCAGTCGCCGCACAGGTGAGCACCAGCGTGTAGTGGAGCGGAGAAGGTAGAGATTTCAGAATCGCCAGGGTATGGGCAGGGGTGATGAGGATTGCCCGGTAGGTGGACTTGGAACGCGTCTCGACGTACAGCACAGGATTCTTCGCGACGTGTTCGTGCAGGATGCCGATCTTGTAGATGCGGTGCATGAGGCCCCGCAGCTTTGCAATCGTCGTCCAGGCAAGCCCGCCCGTTTCGTTAAGCGATTTGAGCCACTTCTGTATTTCAAGCGGCTTGATGTCCTCCGCGATTCGCTCACCGAATCGTTTGATGAGGTAGTCGCGGACGTAGTGCTCAACGATGGGTATGGTGTTTGCCGATTTCGGGCGTACGGCGTCCGCACCGAAATCGGCCTTCAAGTAATGCTCTGCAAGAAAATGGAATGAAACACGACCGGCGGCGGGAGTGTCGTTGATCCGCACTCCGAGCCCGAGTCTATCGACCTCGCGCCATGCGTCCCTGTCTTTGGGAAAGTCCCGGACAAGTCCGACAGTTGCGATGTGTTCGACTCTTCTGCCGTCCGCGCTCGTGACCCGGTATCTGAGCACCCAGGTCTCTCCTTCCTTGCGGCGTACTTTCTTGAGTGATCCTCGCTGATAAGCCATAGTCCTCTTTTCAGCGGGGACTGCCAGATCCGATCGTACACCGTTTTGATGGTTTTGGAATCGAGGTCTCGTTCCGTACCACAGAGGCGGCGAGTTCTGAGAGCCGAAACACCCAGATTTTGCGTTTGCCCCCCGTGCCGAGCGCATAAGCTCCGGCGATGCCTCTGCGGGAGAGCTCCAGCAGATAGCGACGCTTCACACAGAGAAACTGCGCCGCCTCGTCTGCCGAGACAAACGGCTCCGGCGTCACGGGCGCTTGCCTCGACTCTTTAGCAGTGATGTCGGTTGTAGGAGCGGAAAGAGTTTCGGCACACACTCTCTGTCCCCTTTCTTCTCCTGTGGCCGCTTCCAGCGGCATCGTAATGACTGATTTGTCCGGCTCGCTTGCACGGGATGTCAAGACTGGAGTTGGTTGCCGATGTTGCAAACCTCTCGGGAGAACCTCGGTCATCGAGGGCAACGAATCCAAAGTAGGGCGCGAGGCATGCCGTCTTGAGGACGCTGTATTCTCGCGCGCACCGAATTGTGTCGGACGGGATTTCATATTTGTCATGCGGTCTTTGTCGGAGCCCCTCCTTGGATCTGTTTTTGATTCTGGCCGATAGCGTGTTGCCCTAACCAGGCTTTGAACTCGTCATCGCGTTTGAATAAGACTTTCAGAGCCTCCGCAATGACGTAGGACGGAGTGGAGTCGATGAATTTTGCATATTGATCGAGCTGCGTTTTCACCGACTCCTCCACTCGCGCCTGGATCGTCACTGATTGTGGTTGTTTGGCTGGTGCCTTGATGATTGCCATGCTTTCTCTTTGCTCCTCCTTACAGTTTTGTGTTACGTGCTGTCTTACAAAGGTTCTGATTCCCTTCCCCGGCGTGGCTCCTCCGGAATCTCGCGGCTCGCCCCAGCAAAACACGCCGCGAACGAATCCCCGGTTCAACTTGTGGGCTGGAGCGACCGCCACGGTTTCCGTGGCAACGAAGTGGGGTCGCTCCAGCCCACTCCGGTGTTTTGCCCGTGTCCAAAATCAACGGCCGCGTGAAACGTAACCTCAATGCTCCGTAAAACTTCCCCGTCGGCGACCGGCCACTCGGAGGCTCCCTCCAGCACTTCGATGGCGTCCGACACGGGTGCGCCGATGACCTTCCCACACTGCAAACAGAGATCGAGGCTCTTTCAAGCAATCGAACCCCCCTACTAGTAAGAGGCCTCGAAAAGGGAAAACCTCAATCAGAAAATTTGTTTTTTTCAGGAAATTTGCAAAGCCACTAGGGAGCCACAGGGAAATCAGGATCATCACTGAATTATGCATGGCGGTCCAAGACGCCTTCGATGCCCTGCTCATCACGAACCTGGGAAGGTTACCGTCTTGGGTTGTATTGCGGGGGCTTAGATCCTTGTCCTTACTTTCTCCCTTACGGGTGTAATGGACGTTGTCTTACAACTCCGAAACTCCGGCTCTGGGACGCGGCTAAATGGGTCACGCGCTGCGCGTGACTGAGGCGGGAGCGACCCCACAGAAGCCGTGACGCACGGTGCGTCAAAGGGTGGGGTCGCTCCCGCCTCATCCGAATTTGGCCGCGTCCTTCCTGGCCTTCTATTTAACGGGTATCTCTACTGTTTTTTACAGGTTCGCATCACCGCCAAGGTGAAGCGAATCAAAGCGATGGGTGAAGTGCTGGCGTGAAGTCCACATCACCCCTCGTAACTGAAGCGAACAGCTGTTGCGCCTGAAGTCTAGTACTGAAGTGCACTTCTGCTGGCTATCGAGGTTTGCAGCACAGATTAGCTTTTGCTCACCCAGATAGATTCTGAACTCGAGGTATTTCGGCGGGGCCGGCTTGCGCGAATTCAGCGGCGGACGGCATCGTCATTTGCTGGCCCGAAAAGCACATGAGTACCAAATCGCCGGCGCCAGCGTCCCGAATGTGGTCAGCAAGCTACGATGGATCGCGAGGATCTGTTGCTGTTCGGCGTGCTCTACGACGGCGAGGTGTGCAGCGAGAATTGCCCTCTACTATTACTAATGGGCAAAAACTTGTTCTCATTCCTCGCCTTCCGCAAATTATTGTTTATTAATGTGGACTCTGGGCAGAAACGGGAAGCGAGCGAGAAAAAAGCGTCCCTTGCTAAAGCAGTAGCTGGGACTCGGCACGGTTCTCGGGAGAGACGGCCTGAATACCATTGCTTCCACAAGCAGGGAGAGAATAACCCTTCTCGCCTGCAGCTTTTAAGGGTGTGATTAGGGGTGTGATTCAGAATATTGATGCCTGTAATAATCGACTACTCAGAGTTGTCGCTGGATTCCTGCAGTTCCAAGCTCGTCCCTCCGCAACTGCCACCACTGGCCTCCTGGCGCTTCAATAGAAGTGAATTGCGTTTCGCGGTCGAGCCAAGACTGACCAAGTGGTTACTCGCTTCATAGTCGCGATCAGGCTCGACCTTCCCGGCGTCGATGTGCAGTACGTACGTGCCGTTTGGGATTCCATCGAAGGCGAAAGCGCCGTTGGCATCCGATGTCGTGTGACACACAGCTGTTGTGGTCGCATTCTGCAATGTGAGCTTTGCGGCGACAATCGGCACATCAACGCGGTGCAAAAGATTCCAAATAGGAGTACCGCCGTTGCCCGGCTGCGAATCCAGCAGCTTGCCTGCAATGCGGCGAGTGCCAGGAGCTAGGTCGCCCCAATCGTATGCCAGGTTGCGTTTTGCTTTTCTGGACGGCCTTTCGTCGACATGGAAGCAATGGTAAGCCGCGCCGATGTCCAGGTACTCGGCATTTAGCCAATAATCGCCCGGCGCAAGGTTGGTGATGCGGGCGATACCGTCCTTGTCCGTCTTTACAGTGAACTTTTTCGCACCGCTAGTGCCTTGCGGTCCTGTGATCTCGACGGTCGTCCCCGGCAGAGGTTGATCCGCATGACGGATCTTTACGGCGAAGTCGCTACGCATTTCGATGCCCCTGTCCAGGCACCCGGCCGGCGAGCAGGCACTCGCCGGAACCGCGACTAGTGGTAGGAGGCAGACCATTACGAGACTCGCCGCTGATCGACTCAATGCTGCTACCTCCTGATCGAGGATAAGAAGAACGCCGTTGCGATAGCCAACGCAGGCCTATATATCCCCTTGGTTGCTTCGCACAGTGCGCCGATAGTTTATTGCAAACTGACGCTAAGTACGTACTTCATCGAGCAGTAGATCCATCTATTTGGTGCTAAGCTCCATGCTTCGAGACTCTTTGAAAGAACCGGCGGACGAGATGAGAGCGTTGAACTGGGTCTTCCCGACTGGCGCAATCCTGACTGTCGGAGGGGTGTTCCTTTACGCTCTGGTGGAAAATCTCAGCTTTGGAGGCACGGAGGATTGGGGATATGCAATGCTTGCCCAATCTTTCATCCCCGCGCTATTGTTAGGCACTTTGTTGGCGATTGTTGGCTCGTTTCTAGACAGAAGACGGTTACCGGTCACGCAGACTAGAACGAGAGGCGCGATTTGCTGGTTCGCAAGCGCTGTCTCCTTTTTACTGCTGGTCAAAACTGGCAATGTCCACGGTTGGACGTTTGCATTCATCTTTCCCGCATTTGTTGGGTTCATTGCTGGTGCGGTCTTCCTGTCCAAACTAGCAGTACAGAATCCGGACACCTGACCCACTCTGCCTCAACTCTGTAGATCCGGTAATCGTACATCAGGCCGCGGCCAACCACTCAAACCGAAGCGGTAGACGTTCGGTCCAATTGGAACGACTTCGGGCCATCTTCGGTCCAAAACAGGCCACTTTAAGGCCGGTTTCCAGCAACTTGTCCGTGTAAAGGCAATCGAATCATCAGGGTTTATGGAGCGGGCGATGGGAATCGAACCCACGTCCGAAGTTTGGGAAGCTAGCCGTGATACTGGCCGTACCAAGGATGTTCGAGTGTTGGCAGGTAGGGCCAGTCCTCTTTACGCGGCAGCGACTTCCGCGCCGCTTCGCGCTCAGACTGTGTCAGAAACATTCCGCCCAAATCGTTGCCACCATTTATTGCGTAGAGGCGGTATTCCGACTTCGTCAGTTGATCGTTGACTATCTTGAAGAACGCATGTGCCGCTCTTCCCCAACTCCGACCTTCAACCTCCGGTAGAGCGGGTGAGTAGATCACGTATTCCAGGCCAGCACACTTTACGACATAGCTCGGTGCCTTGTTATCAATCACTTCCTGAACTTCGGTAGGTTCCGATACATACTGGCCAAGAGCCCGCATCGTGGACTGGTATGCTTCCTTGATTCCGGCCTCGGCAAGATCTTCTGCGTCGAGGAAAAGCATCTTGTCGTAATCGAGCTTGAACTTCATAGCAACGGGAGAATAGCGTGAGTCCGATTGCTGAATCAACCAAAGTCAACAGTTCTTCATGTTTACTCTCACCCTTTCCTTCGGTGCGAACAGTTCCGCTTGTGTATCCCATAATTCGTTCCCCGTGTTTGCGGCTCGCTCATCTCCAATTCACTCACCGCCTTACGCCCCTGGGTGCGTTCCCCGGGACTCTTGCAAGAAAGGCAGTCCGAACGAGATGGGCAAAGACCAAAAAAAGGAAAACGCTCTGCCAAAACATAGGTCGAATGAAGGGTGTATAATCACGCTATGGCTAAGGACGTGATCCACATCTCCGAGGCGGAAGCGGCGAGCGACTTTGCTGCGCTGATGGCACGCGTGCGGGCAGGCGCTAAGGTCATCATCGAGAATGGCGCGCGGCCCGTGGCGGTCCTTCATGCCGCCGAGCCGGTACGCCGCACCATCTCCGAGTGCATCGCGTTAGCCAAAGCGCACGAAGAAGAAACCGGCAAGGCCCCGGTCCTCGATCCAGACTTCGCAGAAGACGTAGAAGAAATTCTCAGCCACCGCAAGCCCTGGAACCCGCCAGCGTGGGAATAGTCCTCGACTCAAGCATCATTATCGCCGCCGAACGCCGAGGACGTACCGTTCGGGAAATCCTAGAACAAGTGAAAGCGGCTCAGGGCGAAATCGAAATTGGCGTGTCGGTCGTGACCATCGCCGAGCTGGTGCCTGGTGCCTATCGCACGAAAACCCAAGCGCAGCAACAGCGACGATTGGAGTTCATCGAGCGACTTTCGAGCGACGTGCCGGTGCATCCGGTGATGTCTAAGACTGTCTTGCAATGACTTAGGATGCCGTCCGTGCTCTTGTAAGTCCTTGCAAGTACTTATGAACCGCTCACTGTCACGGCAGAGGTCGCGAGTTCGAGTCTCGTCGTCCCCGCCATTCATTCTGAAGCATTTAGTGAATGGTCATTCCACTCCAGGTTACCCACAATTTCTGAAGGTGACGGGCCGGAAATCTGGCACCGCTAGTTGTTTTGGGTGTCCGACAAATTCCGGGCCTCGCCGCGACTGACTGCCTTCTATTTCGTTCCGAGGAAGCGCTCGACGATCTCCGGCAGCATCGGCTCGACGGCTAGCGTGTAGTGGGTGGTGTTCGACACGATTGCGAACTGGTTTGCGGGCCGCAGTGAGCCATCGCTCCCGGCATCGCGCTGGCCGCCTCCCAATGCCTTCCAGAACTCGACCATGTGTTCTGGCCGGATGCAGTCAGCGTCGGCAAAGACCAGCAGTGTGCGAGCCTGAAGCTTGGCGACGTCGGCGCTCCAGTCAAAGTTGCGCTTGGTCAGGTCACCGACCTTTCTGAAGAGGTTCGTCCAATCGACATCGGGATAGGCCTGCCCTAACGGCGTTGCCTTAACGCTACCGCCCAACATGGCAGCGTTGGCCTCCAACCGATTGAAGGCCGCCACCACCTCCGGATAAGCTCCGTCCTGCCTCATCCTCGCGGCCATGAGCACGAGCCGGTCGACCACGTCCGGATGGCGGATGGCGGTCTGCAGCGCGACGAAGGCGCCCAGCGAGTAGCCCATTACGTCGGCCTTGCCGAGGTTCAGATGGCCGATCAGAGCGGCAATGTCGTCGCCCAGCGTTTCACAGCGCAGCGGCCTGTCGGTGTCTGGCGTGCGCCCATGCGCCTGAAGATGGACGGCGATCACCTGCCGGCCCTTGGCCAGTTCGGCCAGATTGCTCCCGAAGCTGTCTGGGTTGATGCCCCCGTGAAGAAGAATGAGCGGCTTGCCGGCGCCATGCACGCTGTAAAAGATATGTTGGCCATTGACGTCGGCAAAATTCTCTTTTGACATAGTGGGGGTCTCCTTGGCTTGAACGGGAGGGATTGCAGTCAGCACTGCGGTCGCTGTGGCAGTCTTCAGGAAATCGCGTCTGAGCATAGGCATCGATTAAGCCCCTTTGAGGTTGGATTAGAATGCAGCCGTTCTAAAATCGTTCTCACGTCGCGCCGAACTGGCCAGCGCGGCGGTGATCGTGTGTGTCACCGTCATCCCTTCCATACGCCGGTGGCCGCGGTGTGGTCACGATCTGCCTGCGAGCAACTCATCCAGCTGCGCAAACTGTTCGGGCAGGCCTTCCGCCGAGCCGGCGAGGGCTTCGTCGCGGGCCGCTTTTGTGGGGTAGAGTTCGTGGAGGGTGACCAGCGTCTTGCCGGCATTTTCTTCGAACGTCACCGTGGTCACGGCGCCCTGGTCGCTTTCTTCGTTCGTCCAGACGAGGCGCTTGTGCGGCGTCACTTCTCTGTACGTGCCGAAGAACGCCATCGGTTGATCGAAGGCCGGATGGCGGAACACGAAGCGATACGCGCCCCCGGTGCGCACATCCATGTCGCACGAGAGCATAGACATGCCCAACGACTTCGGAACCCACCAACGCTTGAACAATTCGGGTTTGCTCCACGCTTCGAAGACGATGTGCGCCGGGGCATTGAACGTTCGCGTCACGACGAGTTCGCGGTCGGCCTTGCGTTCCACGGCGGTGCGGTTCATGGCGGCGGGGTTACCTTCTTTTCCTTCGGGCATCTGCCTTCTCCTTGCATTTCAAGTGCTCGACAATCTTGTCCAGCGCGTCGAAGCGTGCGCTCCAGAGTTGGCGGTGCCGCTCGATCCAGGCGGCCTCTTCTTCCAGCGCGCGCATGCCAAGCCTGCAGGTTCTGACGCGCCCGGCCTTTTCAGTAGTGACGAGCGCTGCCCGCTCCAACACGCCAACATGCTTCTTCATGCCCGTGAGGGTCATATGGAACTTTCCGGCGAGGTCCGTGATCGAAGCGTCGGCGCGGCTGAGCTGCTCCAGCACGCCGCGCCGGGTCGCGTCCGACAGCGCGGCGAACGAAGCGTCGAGGCGGGTTTCGCTATACTGAACCATATGGTTCAGTGTATAGCAGATCGACTTGCGGCGTGCAAGAGGAAAAACCTATGAGGCTGGTGCAAAGTTGGATTGGCACAGTCATCCGGGCGGTCAGGTTCTGCTGATCACCGAAGGTGCTGGCTACTATCAGGAACGACGGAAGGCCGTTCCAACGCCCAGAAGGCATTCTGACCGAAAAATTCTTACCCACCAATTTACCCACAGCGAACGGTTCCTAAGTCCCTTTCAGCGACTTGGCAGCCCCCGCGAGAATGTAAGTCGCTGATAATCCGTGTATGCCTAGACTGTCACGGCAGAGGTCGCGAGTTCGAGTCTCGTCGTCCCCGCCATCATTCCAAAGAGGTTAAGGATCGGTGGCGTTTTCCCCATAGGTGCAAAAAGATGCACCTCTTCCCTTCTAGCTCCTCACTTTTGCCTATAAACCCAAGGATTTCAGTGATTTTAACGCAGGTGCATTTAGGGTGCTTTGATCATCCGTTACCAGAAGTCGAATGACAGCGTCTTGCCTTGAAAAGGAGTCCGACTCGACATGGAGCAAGCCGGCGTTAGCGCGTTATCCAACCAGAATCAGTGCCAAGCATCAATGGAACTTGCAAATTTCTTACACGCGGACATTTCTCTCCCGATCCGATGGGAGCGCTCTTCTCAGCCCAGACTCATGCGGTTTTGGGGTATGGCAGTAACTATGGGGTCGGGCGAGATCCGGTCATGGTTGCTTGTTTGCGGGTGCGAGGCGCCGCAGCTCCTCACTCCAATTCAGGATGACATTGATCTGGAGGGATTGACCCGCTTCACTACTCTGCCGGTGGACCAAGAACCGATGTCCATCCGGACTCACATCAAAAGCATCCAGCCCGCTAGAAAGAGTTGCGGCCACCGTGGCCGGAACGATTATCCGCGGAGTGGAGGCGCTGAAATCCGGCTGAGTTGCCACATCCACGCCCATAATGTTCTCGCTCTCGCGATAGAACAGCTGCTTGCCGCTGCGCGCCCATACGGGATTGGCTCCGCCACCCGTGGAAATTTGCCACTTCCCACCACCCTGCCCGAACGGTCTCACATAGACCTCGGAGCGCCCGGATTCATTTGAGTAATAGGCCAAGTATTTCCCGTCAGGAGAAAAGACAGGGTTGATGTGGTCAAACTGGTTATCAGTCTCAACGGGTTTGGGCTTGCGCTCCCCTTCGAGAGGGAGAACCCAAATCTCCCATTTTCCAGTTGGGCCAAGTTGCCAATAGGCGAGGAATTTCCCATCGGGGGACCACGAGGATGGGGGCCCAACTTTTGCTGAAGATAGGAGTGTTTCTTCGCTGCCACTGCCGTCGGAGGGTTTCGTCATGATGACCCCGTTTTCATCTTTGGAGGTCCAAAAGGCAATGCGCCGCCCATCGGGCGACCATGTGGGGCTGGCGTTGTCCCTATCGCCAAGGGTCAGCCGGGTTAGAGACCCGCGCACCGTGTCGTACACCCAGATATGGCGAAACCCTCCCTCTAGGATCACCAGGACAATGCGTTTGCCATCCGGTGAAAGTTGCAATCGGTTAAAATAGTTTTGGGCAGGGAGTCCGGGCATTTCTGTCGAGCCCTTTGCATCCACCCACGCCAGCGTTCCGCTTTTTGCCCCGGCTGGAATATACGCGAGCGAACCTGTCTCCGAGACAGCAAAGCTTGCTGCTCCGCCTGGCGTGATCAGCACCTCACCCGCGGGAAAAGGCGTGCCGCTCACTTCAAGTCTTTGCAGGTCGAAGGACGCCGCAAAGAGGGCTTCCCCCCGTGTAAACACCAGGTATCCAGGGACGTAGCGAACATTTGATCCCTGCACAGGCAGGGTCCGCACTTCCCCTGTTTTCAACCCAAGGAAATAGGCGGCCTCATGAGCGAGTCTCCAAGGAAGTCCCCGCCGTTGAAGAGAACAGCTTTACCTCCCGGCAAAGCCCTCGGCCAGCGGTGGCTTCGTTCGCCTCTGCTCGAATTGAGTCTTGTGAGAGGCTCCGGCGTTCCGCCTGCGGCTGGGACACGCATCAGGCCTGAGTTGGAGGATCCGAAAATAATGGTGTTGTCCGGAGCCCAGGTTCCGCCACGACTTGCGGGCGCCTCACAGAGAGTCACTGGCGTCCTGCCAAGAACAGAAACTTTCTTCAGTTTGCCGGCGGCAAAGAACGCGACCCACAGGCCGTCCGGGGAAAAGAACGGATATAGAGCCTCGTCTGTGCCTTTCAGCGGTGTGGCTTCGAGGCGATCCACGCGTCGCAGGTAGAGTTGCGAGATTCCACTGTGCCGAACTAAGAACGCCACGGCGGTGCTGTCCGGTGAGATGGCTAGAAGCGTGCTGCCAAGAGGGACCGCCAGAGTATCGGCCGCTGGAGGCCCGAACGAGAACTGCACGACCGGCGCCGGTTCGGGCCGCGGGCGCAACTCCCAAACGCTAAGGCCAACTACAATCGATAACAGGATTCCCGCGGCCCAAGGTGCTGCACCCCGCCAAACAGGCACCGCAGCAGTCTGGGCTTGAGGCGCGTCCGCCCCTTGGGGCGTGCCCGACAAAACTTCTTCCAGCGTGACGCGGCCATCGCCGATCGCTTGCAAGCGGTGCTTCGGATCTTTCTGCAGACAGCGGCGCAGCAGTTCCCGGATGCGCGCCGGGACCGAACTTGGCACCGCGGGCCAATCTGGTTCAGCGCGAATCACGCATGCCAGGATGTCCGAAGTCGTTTCACCGCTGAAAGGGCCGTGGCCCGTCAACATTTCGTACAGCACGCACCCGAACGCCCAAACATCCGCTCGGCGGTCCACCCGCTTGCCTCGCGCCTGTTCGGGCGACATGTAAGCTGCTGTTCCCAGCAGCACCCCCGCGCCCGTGGCGACCGCACTCAGCGTGGGTGAATTAAGCAATTCCTCTTCGATCGTTTCTCCTTCGAGGGCCTTTGCCAAGCCAAAATCCAGGACCTTCACTCGTCCATCTGGCGTCAGCTTCACGTTCGAGGGCTTCAGGTCGCGGTGAATGATGCCTCGCTCATGCGCGTATTCCAGCCCTTCGGCGATTTGCTTCGCAATGGGCACTGCCTCGTCGAGGGGAAGCGGTCCTTGCTTGATGCGTTCGGCCAGTGTAGGTCCTTCCACCAACTCCATGACAAGCGCGCGGGAGCCATTCGATTCTTCGAGGCCGTAGATGGAAGCTATGTTCGGATGATTAAGGGAGGCGAGGACTTTTGCTTCGCGCTCGAAGCGCGCCATTCGGTCGGCGTCCCTGGCAAGCGCCTCGGGCAAGACTTTGATCGCCACGTCGCGGTTCAGACGCGTATCCGTAGCGCGGTACACTTCGCCCATTCCGCCCGCGCCGATCTTCGCCTGAATGCGATAGTGCGCGATGGTTTGCGCAGTCATGGCGTGCCTTTGCGCGCCATCCTACGTCCGGCGGTGTCGCCCGTCAACCGAAAGCGGATACCTTTGGTTACCGAATACTCCGTCCGATCTGAAAACACAGGGGTTCCGATCATTCGTGAGATCATGGTGGCTACAAAGATGAGCTCTCTTTTCGTCGCCTTTTCACTTTGCTCGCCTCCACTTTTCGAACACGTGCTGCCCTGCAGGCGGAGATCCTCGCACTTCGTCACCAACTTGCGGTTTTTCAAAAGAACGCGACGCGCCGCCTAGCCGGAGCAAGCCAGTTGCGTCGATGTTTGCCTTTCTGGAGCGGAAATGCCGCTTCTCCTAGATCTACCCGACCAAACTCTTGTTGATCCATAACCGGATTCTTTCGCGACACGGACTCCCTGCACTTGGGGGCACTCGACGACAGGACGAGGCAGAGACTGCCAGTCTTTAGACTCCGATGTGCCTGCCAACAAGGAAAGTGCATCGACGAGATCTGTGTTAGCGTGCCACAAGGATGCTGGTTGATACGGACGGAATTCTCGGTAGGCACCATGTTTCTCGTCGTTTGGATCCCACCGGTAAGCAGACAGACTATGCATCGTCTCTGAGCTAGAGTTCCGATCCGAGGTGATTTGACAAGAACCGAGGGCAGGAGGAGAGTGGAACGGGGAATGGGTTGGCCGCCGTGGTTTTTTGCACTGGTGTAATGGTGTTGTGGCATGCTGGGTGTGACGGCTGGCATGTGAAGCCAGGAGACAACGCAAGGAGTAGCTTGGGCCATGGGACCACAGAACCCGATCGAGAATGTAGTGATTATCGTGAAGGAGAACCACAGTTTTGATAATTATTTTGGGACATTTCCGGGCGCGAATGGAGCAAGTTTGCCGACGGCGCAAGATCCACCGGTAGGAGGCGACCCACGGCACGACCACGTGGCGTGGTTGGAGCGGGCCACAAACGCGGTGAAGGAACAGTACAGCGAAAACGATATCCCGTCGTATTTCGCGTACGCGCGGCAGTTCACGATTTGCGATAACTACTACACGGAAGTGGCGAGCCAATCGGAGCCAAACCACTTGATGCTGATTGCGGCGGCTTCTCCGGTGATCGACAACGAAAGCAAATCGCGGACTTATCAGCCATCTTCGCCGTATAGTCTGCCGTCGCTGCCACAGAGTTTGCAGGCGGCGGGACTGACGTGGAAAACGTACGGGGATCCGTCGTTCAGCTATTTCACGAAATTCACTGCGTTGAAGGGGAGCAAGAACATCCTGTCGTGGACGGAGTTGGATACGGACGCGGCGGCGGGAAAATTGCCGAACGTGTGTTGGGTCTACGCGCCGGGTTCGCCGACCGACCTTTCCGAACATCCGCCAGATGTGAAGCCGGGAGCAGCGACGGTGAAATTGGGGGCGCAGTGGACAGCGGCACGGGTGACGAACCTGGGGAAGAGTCCACAGTGGGGCAAGATGGCGATTTTTATTACCTGGGATGATTGGGGCGGATGGTACGACCACGTGAATCCACCGGAGAAGGATACTTGGACGGGAGGAGGCCCGAAAGGAGGGCCAGTGTACACGGGCACACAGTTTAGTTATGGCACACGAGTGGGATGTTTGGTGATCAGCCCGTATGCGAAGAAGGGAATTTCGAAGGCATTTCATTCGCATGTGAGTTTGGTGAAGTTTTGCGAAGTGGCGTTTGGGTTGAAGGCGTTGAATGCGAGGGATGCGGCGTCGGATGGGATGGAGGATTGTTTTGATTTTGGGCAGGCACCCGTGGGGCCGCCGGCGTGAGGAATGGCGACGGGGGCACCTGTGCCTCTTTTATAACTCTCGATTGCTTGACCAACCGGAAGTGATCGCGAGACTGGATTGGAATCTTCAACCCGAACGCCAACCCGAGATTCGCTCGGCTACTACGTATTATCAAGTACTTGGCAGTCCCTAGAAGCCTTGTAAGTTGTTGTAAGTACTTGTTGTTTCCACTCTGTCACGGCAGAGGTCGCGAGTTCGAGTCTCGTCGTCCCCGCCATCTTTTCAATCACTTACACCCTTTGTCCGTCCGAACCGTTGCACAACTGTTGCCAAAGCCCGGGTCCATATTACTGATGCAGTATTTTATAGATGAGGAAGATCGGCCCGAAGAAGCCGGCTTTGCGCTGATGTACATTTGAGTGCGGCGCAGACAAGTCGGTGGTGTTTGTCCCGCGGCAGGAGACCTAATTGAGTCTTTCAACTGCCCCGAACGCTCTCAGCGCTCGCGGAATTACTTGCGGGGAACAACAGAAACATCCCCGTTCCCTTGAGATTGTGCGGGACTGCTGGTGAACGCTGAGACGGAGAGTGTCTGGGATGCTTGTCTGTTAGCCGCAAATGCGCTCTGAGCCCACCCATAGTTGAGCCAGATCTCTGAGGTTGTCTTTGTATGTGCGCGTTACCAAGTATTCCTTCCCGCCTTTTACACGCAGCCTGTACTCTCCCGTCGGTAAAGGTTGGATCTCCTCGACGGCCGAAATATTCACGACGACCGAGCGGTGGATTCGAATAAAACCGTAGGGCTTGAGCTTCTCCGCCATGGACGAGAGGGACTCGCGCAGCAAATAGGGATTGGGCCGGTGTCGCAACGAAACGTAATTACCTTCGGCTTGCACTGCCACGATCTCGGCTAAATCCAAGAATAGGATTCTACCCTTTGCCTTGAACGCGATTCGTGGCGCCTGTCGTTTTGCTATAATCTCCAACTGCTGCAAGGTTCGGATGAGGTTTGCAGCATCAACGCGGGTTACCGGAAGCGATGATGTATCTGCAGGTTCGTAGAACCTGTCTTCTGCCTTCGATTCAAGAGTGTAGTCCCGTCTACTCTTGATGGAGCAAATCGTATCCCCCGGCAGTGGGCTAGCCGAAACGTCCGCATTAGCGTGAGCAGCTTGTTGAACCATCATCTCAAGTGCAATGGCCTTCCGATCCTGAATCTCGCGGGCGCTCATTGTGGAACCCCTCGCATTGCTCTCTCGTTTCGACTTCCTGCTACACGAAGCGAGACTGACGATTGCACTGCTTCTAAATGAGATGTTCCTACATCACCGGAGCAGCCGATCCGTCTGACCACGTGCCCATGGGAACGATAAACACATCGATTGAGCGCATTATTCTCCCTGTCTTGATCGCAATCCTCGATTTGTTCATCAAAAAACCCAGCACCTGGATCAGCCGGTCTATAGGTTACTTCTGCCCAGTGCTTACTGCTGACGGAAAGGTGGATTTTGCGCCGAAATAACACTCAATAGATTCCAACCGTCCGTTCTTGATGCGGAGATACTCCACGTTCCGGAACGATTTACCGTTCTTGGTGTGGCAAAGATACTTCACAAAAGCATCCCCCCCGCCAGTGGTGATTCGCTCGAGGTCAAAGTGTCCAATGAAATCAACCTGTGTGTCCCAGCATTGCGCTTTGAAAGTGCTCTTGCTGATATGGTCGTCGCCGGCCGCGCTTGTAAAGGTGAAGTTGTCGGCGAGCAGCATATTGAACGCGTCCAAATCCTTCTTTTCCCACGCAGCGTACCACTTACGGATGATCTCCTCGTTCGTTAAGTCATCCCCTCCCAATGCGCTGGCCCTTGCCCGTCCGGGTAGGGTCACCGCACCGACCAGCGCGCAGGCTCCCGTCGCGAGCAGATTCCTGCGCGGCATTGCGATCCTTGTCATTGTTCGTTCTCCTTTTCATGATGTAGTTTGAAACGCTTAGCCCGATCGCGATGCGGTCAGCCCCGCTTGTAGTTGTCCGGCGGCCGAAGAGACCTCAGCCATCCCACGATACTTCTGATTCCCGCTTTCCACACCTTCGGATCTTGAGCATTCTTTGCTAACGTGGCGTAGCCCTCGACCGTCGCGATCAAAAAGCTGGCAGCCTCGTCTGGATTCAGGTCGCGGCGAACTGTTCCTTGGGACTTCCCCTTCCGCAAAAGCGTTGCAACACCTTCCTGCCAGTCAAGGAATATCCTCTCCAGTCGCTTGCGGAATTGCTCGTCCAGCGGAGACATCTCCTGTGCCAAAAGGAGCAGCGGACAACCGGCGCGAACGTCTTGGGGCCCAGCTGGTATCCGCCGGACAACGCCGATCAAAATGTCGATGGCTTCCCCCTCGCAACGCATAGGACGCAACCACCTGTCGTGCGTAAGCTTTGCGATTTTCTCTTCGACGACGGCATGGCCTAGAGCTTCCTTGCTCTCGAAGTGGTAATAGAGCGCTCCCTTGGTGACGTTGGTGGAGGCGAGAATTGTATCGATGCTGGCACTCTGAAAGCCTGATCTGTGAATCTCCCGAAAGGCCGCTTGCAGCAACCGTTCCCGTGTACGCTCTGGATCACGGAACTTTCGCTTCCTCTCGTGAGCAACTAACATACGAAACAGTATGTATGTTAATCCATTTAGAAATCAACCGAAATGATCTGTCTGACTCTTTGCTGCTCGGTGTTCTCGAATTTTGTAACCTCTCGCCAGTTTGTGTATGAAAAGTTGGAGAAACGGTCGCTCTAGCCGTTTTGCGACCGTCCCAGGATTTTGTTAGTCCGCCACTCGTTTTCGAACTCTGAAGTGTTGGGCCTGTTGCGTCGCGTAATCGTTGTGAACGTGGAATACCGCATGCTCCCTCAGTTCTCACTCAGCGGGTGTGAGGCTGTGGGCCAATTCTGCTCTCAATTGCACACTGACACGGGGACTTTGCTCGGACGAAAAGGAGAAGATATGACTGCATTAAGGCGGTTGCGGATTTTCTGGATACCGTGCGTTGCGACGATTGTTCTGGCTTGTTCCAGCAATGTGTTCGCTCAACAGAGCTACAGGATTACCGATATGGGCCTTAACCACAGCACGGACAACTTCAGCATGGTCATGGGACTCAATAATGAAGGCTGGGCGGAGAACATGGATGGGGTTGTAAACCCGCCCATCAAGTCGACCTCCACGACCATTGCAAGTGGCCGCGCGGTAATAAACGCCCACGGACGCAACATCGACCTCGGCACGCTTGGAGGAAAGAACAGCTGGACCAACTATGGCGGGATCAACGATCGCGGGGAAGCCGTCGGTTTGGCCGAAACATCTGTTCCAGATCCAGACGGTGAAGACATGTGCGCCTTTGGCACAAAACTTACGTGTCGTCCGTTTCTTTGGCGAGACGGCCACATGATGGCTCTCCCGACGCTGGGCGGAAATAACGGGCAGGCCAGCGCTATCAATAACCGCGGACAAATAGTAGGCATTTCGGAAACGACGGTCCAGGACTCCGGATGCTCGCCTAGCAAGCCTGGAAAGATTATTTCGCCGGTATTTTGGGAAAGAGGCGAAGTCCGAGCTCTTCCTACGGTGGCTCGCGACCCAGACGGCTTCGTACAAGGCATCAACGATCAGGGCCATGCCGTAGGGTCCTCGGGAACCTGCACCAACATAGCGACCCACGCCGTATTGTGGGAAAACGACACTGCCTTCGAGCTTCCAAACCTCGGACACGATGGAAATGACGCCTACGCCATTAATGACCACGGCCAAGCTGTTGGGTATGTCTCGACCACTGACGGCACAACCATCGTTGCCTCTCTTTGGCCGAACGGCGTACACAGCGCAGTCACAAACCTCGGCATTCTGCCGGGAGATGGTGCCGCCTTTGCCACAGGCATCAACAACCGGGGCCAGGTGGTGGGAAGCACCTTCAATTCCGCGGGCTGGTCCCGCGGCTTCATCTGGCAAGACAATGTGATGACCGACCTGAACACGCTCATTCCCGGAGATTCCAACCTCTTCATAATCGCGGCTAGCAATATCAATGAGCGCGGACAAATCTCAGGCATGGCAACGGTCATGAGCGGGCCGGATGAGGGCAAGATCCATGCCATTCTGTTAACCCCTGTAGACTAAAGCATAGGCGAGTCGGTTGCAGATGTCGCACTACACGCCCGGGATCCATTTTGCCCGCGCGTGTTTGCAGCCACCATTTGCCGAGACTCGTCCCCGGCCAACTCCAGCAATAAGGGGCATTTTCGGAGGTTTCCGTACCATCCAGCCCTATGTTCGGGTGCGCAAGGCCGGAGATTGTGCGGGACAACATGGGTCACGCCGATATTCGACGTGACCCAAAATCTTTACAGCAAGAGATGATGGGAAGCGCAAGTGGACGCGTTTGCCGCAAGATGTACGCGCCAGCCTAGCTGCGGCAGATTAAGCAAACGCGGTCTTCCAACCCAAGCTTCCGCCGTCCGGTCAGTTTCCGATGTCTCGCCGGAGTTCATTATCGGATCAATGTACTGGATGGTGTTGCACCGACGGGTTGAACCCGCACGAACTTACCAGACGTTACTAATTCTTTCGCGGCTGGGCCCGGGCTGTTGACGGCGGAATAAGACCCTTCAGCCGCATGTAAACGGCGAGGTTGCCGTAATGCTCGTTATTGTGGGTGATGTTGTACATCAGCACGGCGCCCCGGACGGTATTGGTCGACCCCGTACCAACAACGTGCGCAATCTGCATCGGCTGAATGAAGTTAGCGTCGGTAGTCGCTGCGTACACCCGGTCGCAATAGACGAACGAATCGTTCAACGCCTTAACGAGTGCAGCCTTGTCAGTGATTTGCTCGTAGTCGGGCGTTGCTGGCGACTTTTCGCCCGCAGCTTGTGAACAGAAGAAGAAGTTCGCATCGACCACGTGACCGATAATCTGACCGAAGGTCCGGACCTGCGGCGTCGGTCGAAAGGCGTATTCATCCGCAGGCATTTTCTCTGCCGCTTCCGCTAGATCTCGGCGAATCATAGCGTGCATCGCCTTGGCACTGCCCGCCAGCGAGGGCGACAACTCATCGGGATAGCCAGCGTCCGTCGCTTGAGCGGAGGCCGCCGGCAACGTCACATACGCAAAGACAAAAGCCAACATAAGCAGACGCAGCATCGGGTCGTCTCCCTTCACCGTTCGAATCGTTTTGGCCAGCGCGGCTCACTTATAAAGTCGCGACAACAGAGTTTTGTCAAGTCTAATCTCCACTTCGGGGTGACGGAACATCCCACGCAGGAGTGGACCATGCAGCAGATGCGGGAAGCGTTTCCCTGGGACCAGGCACCCCGATATCTGCGGCGCGATCGAGATGCCATCTACGGAACAGACTTCGCGGCCATGACCCACGATATGGGAATGAAGGAAGTGCTTACTGCGCCGCGATCCCCCTGGCAAAATCCCTTTGCGGAGCGGTTGGTGCGCGGCTCCCGATGGTCGCCATTGACAGCGACCTCGCTGCGGCAAGTGTCTTACTATGAGAGGCATGAGCCTCTTTCCGCGTGACAGTGAGCGGTCTGTCACTTAAACTTAGGGGGTAAGCTGGAAAGTACTTCATGACTCTGGATGTAAAACCCAAAATCGCCGCCGCACTTGAAGCCCTAGCTTCTGCCAAAGGCTTGTCTGTGGAAGACTACCTTGAGCAGCTTGTTGAAAAAGAGCTGCCGGTTAAGCCAGAAGATGGCACCGGTTCGGAGGGCAGTGGCATGGTTTGGGAAAACGGGCTATTTGTCTACCGTACCGGCAGGCCCCTGCCATTGCGCGTCGTCGATGATGCTATCCACCAAGTCCGGGAAGAAAGGGCGCAGCACATCCTGGGCAATCGTTCTTGAAGCGGTTCTTCGACAGCTCTGTTCTGGTTCCGGTCTTTTACGCTGACCATCCGCAGCACGCATCCTGCACAGAATTGTTCCTAGCCGCAGGAAAAGACGATTTCTGCGCGCTTCACACACTTGGCGAGGTCTACGCAACGCTCACCGGACTGCCGCTTCGGCCCCGCATTACCGGGCCGGAGGGCATAATCATCGTAAAGCAAATACGAGAAAGGCTCACCCTGATTACGCTCAGCGAGCAGGAATATGTTTCAGCTCTTGAGCTAGCTTCCTCTGGGACCATCGTCGGTGCAGCCGCCTATGATGCACTCATTGCTCATTGCGCCCTGAAAGCGGGAGCAAATACTTTGCTGACGTGGAACGTCCGCGATTTCACAAGGTTCGGACCTGCCATCGCCCAACTCGTGAAAACACCACTCGAACTGTAGTTGCGACGGTGAACCTCCGCGATTTCCAAAGAATCCCCGCTCTGTCCCTGATCCAACTCTGAACGATTGACTGTGGTTACCGAATACTCCGTCCGATCTGAAAACACAGGGGTTCCGATCATTCGTGAGATCATGGTGGCTACCACGATGAGCTCTCTTTTCGTCGCCTTTTGCTCTTTGCTCGCCTCCACTTTTCGAACACATGCTGCCCTGCAGGCGGAGATCCTCGCACTTCGTCACCAACTTGCGGTTTTTCAAAAGAACGCGCCGCATCGCTTGCGCCTCCACCGTTGCGACCGGCTCTTGTGGGTTGTCTTGTACCGATTCTGGTCCGGTTGGCGGCGATGCCTACAAATGGTTAAGCCCGGCACCGTCCTCCGTTGGCACCGCAGAGCTTTCGCCTTGCATTGGACCAGAAAATCGCGCCGCCTTCCTGGAAGGCCAGAAGTTGCGGCCAACATTCGTGATTTAATTCAGCGCATGAGCCAAGCCAATCCCTTGTGGGGTGCACCCCGCATTCACGGAGAACTGCTCAGATTGGGCATTGCCGTGGCGCAATCCACGGTGGCCAGGCATTTGTCTCGGTCCCGCAAACCGCCTTCTCAAACTTGGCGAACCTTCCTGACAAATCATCTGGCGCAGACCGCGGCCATCGATTTTTTCACCGTGCCAACGGCCACCTTCCGGGTCCTGTTCGTCTTTGTCGTGCTGTCGCATGAGCGACGCCGGGTAGTGCACTTCGGGGTGACGGAACATCCCACGCGGGAGTGGACCATGCCGCAGATGCGGGAACTGGGACCAGGCACCCCGATATGTGCTGCGCGATCGACATGCCATCTACGGAACAGACTTCGCGGCCATGACCCACGATATGGGAATCAAGGAAGTGCTTACTGCACCGCGATCCCCCTGGCAAAATCCCTTTGCGGAGCGGTTGGTGGGCTCCATCCGACGCGAGTGCCTGGACCACGTGATCGTGTGGAATGAGAGATCGTTGCGGCAAACGCTGGACAGCTATTTTGCCTACTATTATATCAGCGGTCCCGTACGCATTTAGCCTTGGGCAAAGACGCTCCGGAGTCCATGGCAGTGGAACCGCCGGAACAGGGGCGCGTGGTAGCGATTCCACAGGTCGGGGGATTACACCACCGATATCAGCGACGCGCCGCTTAGCCGGAGCAAGCCAGTTGCATCGATGTTTGCTTTCCTGGAGCGGAAATGCCGCTTCTCCTTGATCTACCCGACAAACTCTTGTTGATCCATAACCGGATTCTTTCGCGACACGGACTCCCTGCACTTGGATACACTCGACGACTGGACGTTGCAGAGACTGCAAGTCTTAAGACTCCGATGTGCTCGCCAACAAGGAAAGCGCATCGACGAGATCTGCGATTAGCGTGCCACAAGGATGCTGGTTGATACGGACGGAATTCTCGGTAGGCACAGGCCGGGGAGGTGCGAGTGCCAAGGGGATCAGGCGAGGGGGAAGAGCGGGCGACGGATCGCTACTCGCCGATGCGGAGCACCTGACCGGGCTGAAGCGATTCGAGCGCAACGAGACTGTCCGGGACCAGCGGCAGCAAGTCCCTCAATCGGTTCGATTCCGCAGACACAATCAGGATGGCAATTTTCCGTCCTGCGAGATTCTGTTCATATTCGAAGCCGCGATCGACGGTCAGCAGCACTTCGAATTTGACGACTTCCGCAGCGCTCAGGAGAGCACCGTTCTTCCGACCCGCAAAGCCCGCGTACTTGACCGTCTAACAATCATGACCGGGAAACGACTTCCGAAACCGCTCATCCATGCACTCGTCGAGCAGAATGCGCATAATGCCAGAGGTCGGTGACTAAGGGCGAGTGACGGCAGAATTGCACAGGAAATCTTTTGCTTGTTCCAGCGCAGCCACCGCCATTTCGCGCGACACGGTCGGGAAGCCTTCGAGAAACTCTTCGAGCGTTTCTCCGCCTTCCAAATAATCGAACAACGCCTGAATCGGGACGCGCGTCCCCCGAAAGACGGGTGCGCCGTGCATAATCTCGGGATCTTTGACGATGACGCTTTTGCTCGAAGTCATGAAGATATCCGTCAGAGGCAGTATAGCATTCCTTGACTTTAGCTTTGCTGAGATGTCGCCACCAAATACACCGCCGACAGTTTCTTGTCTTCTTTTACCCCTGCAAAAGCGAACGGAAGCGACTCGGTGTAAAATCGACGAAAGGCCGAACAGCGATTCAAGATATCAATGTGTAAAAGTCAAAAAAGGGCTATCCAGGCATTGCGTTTGGGAAACGGATCAAATCCGATGTTACAGTCAAACGTCCAGACCATCCAAAACAGCGTTCCGTCCGAAGTTGTTAAGCAAAGGGTCGGAACACTCGTGGCGACCTTCCTGTCCACGCTAGCTGGAACACCGGTGCACACATTGGAGGCCGCGTTAGGTCCGGAACGGAAGACACTTCCGCAACTCACGATGATGGACTTTTTGTGGAGTGGCGACGGGAGTTATTTCCCTCACTGGCATCCTGGGAAGCGAGCAATGCATTAACGGTGGTGAACTCCCAACAGATGCCGAGAAAACCGCCTCACACGCGATCCCTCAGGCATTCGTTCTTCCAAGCCATTGGTTCCACCCGTGGAGCTCTTACTGCCACCTACAGTGCCCACCGGCCTTTCTTTCTTTTTGCCTATCGTCACCTTTCCACAAAGAAATTTCCCACCTGGATCGCCTAGAAACGACGATCGCCAACTCGGTCGAGCCACTACATCCTCGGTTTTGTCTCTCCTCATGCGCATTTCCCTTTCCCAAAGTAGATCGCTGCCGAGATCCTCCTCCCACAGGCAGCGGTTCCGGAGTGAGAGCCGGCTTGTTTGATCAAGACTCGAAAGGATATGAGTTCTGTGCCTGCGGCACCGGGATGACGGATGTTTCTTTACCTATTTTCCCGGTCGAAGTTCAAAAAAGACAGATTCGCCGACGGCAAATGCGGGTTCAAATCAGTCGGTTTGAAGTTGGGACCAATTTATTTCGTTGGGACCATCTTGGGCCCCCCCGTTTTATGGCCGAATCAGTGGCGTCAGCGGCGTAAGGACAATAGAATCATCGGAATTTATGGAGCGGGCGATGGGAATCGAACGCACGTCCGAAGCTTGGGAAGCTTCTTCGCCGAAGAATAATTCCAGCCGCGTACCGGAATGTTGGTGCAATTCGCGTTTCTAACAGTTCTAACACTTGGGATGGGGAGCGGTCGGTAACGCCTTCCGCTGACGAGACTTAGAAGTGAGGGATGCAGTTTCGATCCCCACCGCCCCTACCAGCGTTCTTCTTCACTGGTAAGGACTTGTCAGTTTCGCGCGTGGGCAGAAGTTGGCAATAAGAAGCGTTCAGCGGTCGGCTCATGCATAGCTTTGAAATTTCTGCGGGATCGCCGGCAAGCCGCCGTTGATGGCAGTTTGATGGAAGTCAGAAGCCTTGTCATGGATGAATAGACTTCAACTGGTGGGGTCACTGCCGTGCTGGCCGTGACATAATGACCCCATGTCGCGGCATTTTTCCTCGGGCCGATGCGTGCTGATCGCGATCTCGTTTGGCATTTCAACAAGAGCGGCCGCTTCGCCCCAACGTGTTTTCGGCGGTACCTCTCCCTGCGTGCAGCACTCAGCCCCGCCACAATCGGGCGAGCCCGTCCTACGCTCCGAAGTTGATCTGCAGACGGTCAACGTACAAGTGAAGAACAAACAAGGAAACAATGTACCGGGACTTGCGGCACACGACTTCACCGTACGCGATAGTGGAGATCCACAAAAGATTGCGTTTTTCGATGCGGGGAATGGGCCGGTAACGGTTGCAGTGCTCGTTGACTCGTCCAGCTCGATGGCTAGCGAAGGACGGCTTGGATCAGCGGCGGAAATTGCGGCGCGCTTCATGCGCATCGCGCGGCCCGGAGATGAAATCTGGGCGATGGATTTCACGGAATGGACGGGCCCTTTCGTACAGATCACGCAAAAACAGCTTTCTAATTCCGGTCCACTGACCGTACCGAGTGCGGGCGGGGTCGGGTCGGCGGTGTACGACGCGATTGCGACCGCTGTATGTCATCTGCGGAGTTCCAGCAGTCCGAGGCAAGCCATTATCGTGATCACGGATGGTGTTGATGAGCACAGCCGGCTCAGCCTGAATCAGTTAATTGATCTTGTGCGCTCGCAGCGGGCTCAGCTCTTCCTGATCGGATCACCGAGCCGGCCGGAGTTCCGTTTTTTCAATCACATCGAACCGAAAGTCACGCTCGTGACGGGCCACGATATCGATAATCCAGACGTCGTCTTCGACGGCCTGGCGCAGGAAGCGGGCGCGGAGAGATTCATTCCTAAGTCGGAAAACGGATTACAAGACGCTCTGAAAGCCGTTTCAAATCTGCTGGAGTCGGAATACACCCTCGCGTACTACCTGCCGAAAACCTCACGAAAATTGCGGAGGATCGAAGTCAAGGTGAACCGGCGCGGGGCGCGAGTGCTTACGAGTCGCTTCATTGTGGCGAATCCGGATGCAGCGGAGCTCGTGCATTATGTGGAAGGCACGTGCGCCGTTTCGCCGAAGTTTCATCCATATCCGTACGAGTCGCAGGTAACGAACGGCCCGAGTGGGAAGGTTTATCGCGACGATTTTTCGGACCGCAGTAGCGGATGGCCACAGCATCCCGGCTCGCATTACGCATTACGTTTCCGGAGGATACGAACTGTCAACTGTCGAGCGGACGAGCGCGGACATTACTCAGCCGCCACCGATGACACCGGAGACGGGGATATCGAGCAGCTCAACAACGATTGTAGCCACCACTTATCGAGACAATATCGTCGCGGCGTATGGGCCGTCGTGGCACGATTTTCGCGTGTCCGCGAGCATGAAAGCAGTATTTGAACGGCCGCTCCGTTGGGACACTAATAAGCAATTCTCGCATCCAGTCCATCCAGCCGCAGGCCTCGTCTTTCGCATGAACGAGAAGGGATACTACGCGCTGCTCGTCAGCTCCTCGGCCGAAGAACACAAGAAGAAGCTTGCCTTCGAGGTTGTGGCAATGACGTTTCAGGGCGATTCCTTTGCGGAATCAGTGATCGTGCCGTGGACCACCGTCAATTGGGCGTCACCGACAGAAGCGCAACTCGCTGTGCAGGATATCGCCGATGAGATCACGATTTTTGTGGACGGGCAGCAAGTCGGAGCGGCGCACGATCATAGGTTCACTGACGGGTATGTCGGATTCACGGTATCGGCACCCGCCCGCGCCAGCTTCAGCAATTTGCTCGTCGAGCAGCGATGAAAGCCGCTGCTCCACTCTGAGTCAGGGGCGCGTGGTACACACCGAGGTACACAATAGCGATGTCTAAGACTGTCTTGCAATGACTTAGGATGCCGTCCGTGCTCTTTAAGTCCTTGCAAGTACTCATGAACCGCTCACTGTCACGGCAGAGGTCGCGAGTTCGAGTCTCGTCGTCCCCGCCATTCTTTCCAAAACAGTTAGGCTAAATTCAACAGCGGCGCTCGCATCCGCAGAAAATACAAGCGACAGCACCGCGCGTTGCGCTTCCTGCTGAGACGGGAGTCGGTGCTTGCGTGTAAACATCCAACATTGAACCCAACGAAGAATGCGCCGCTTTGTCGAGTAGGGAGGAAAGCAAGCAAATGAATCGCTTTGCGACGGTAAGACTTAGCAAAGTTGGCGGGAGGATAGGGGCCTTAAGGACGGCCCTTGGGCCTTCACAATTTAGGGATTTCTATTCGCTCTCGGATGGCTGCCAAAGCTCGATCGGATTACCATCCGGATCTTTAAGCCACGCAAAGGTCCCCATGGAGGGATATTCCTCGGTCTTTTCGATTACCACGCCTTTACTCTTAAGATGGCTGAGGACTTCTCCCATGTTCTTCACTGTGTAATTAATCTTACCCGTTCGCGGCTTACCTTTGATGTCTTGATCAGTGGGCATAATCGCCCACGCTATCGTTCGCTTGATCTCCGGGTTTGCAAGATCCCTATATTCGAATGATGCGTAGATTGAACTGCACTCAGCATCTTCGCCCTGAGGAACTATTCCGAGGCAATCGCGATACCAAGCTGCCAGTCTCTTTGTATCATTAGAAAACAGAAAAGCGCCGCCAATTCCGTCGATCATAAGTTCCTCCCTTACGCATTGACTCGGTTATTGTCCCTTGTTTCGATCTACTTGCAAAATTAAAGCAGCCCCTGGAAGCGCGGCCATCACAAGTCTTATGTTAGCTCCGCATCCCTGCCGGTTTACGAACCGGCAGGCATAGTTCCAATTCAAAATGCGACCAATCCGTCGCGCTTTCTTTGTCCAGGAAAACCTCAAGTGCGGGTGCATGCTCGGGCTCGTAGGCACTGTTGATAAGCCAATCTCGGTAAAGGTAGTCCCAAGCCGTAGCTACCTTATGGATGTCGCCGGAAACCTTTATGACTGCGTATCGCATGGCTGGCATTTTCAATTTCGACATTCCATCCCTGCATTTGAAGGGAAAAGACGACGCAAGACAGACCTCATATCGATAAAGATGCTTGGGGGTCACGTGTGGATCGTCTACCGTCATTCCGAAAAGAATTCCTTGCGAAAAAATATCCTGGGATTTGGCCCATTCGGTCATTGTCTTCACGGCGGCAAGTACTCTGTCCAGCTCGAAAGCATTCGTAACCCGAATATAGGCGACTTGCCTTTCGGGAATGTCGATCAATCTCACTGAAAACACGGCTCTCTTTTCTTCTGCACTCATGGAGAGACCATATTCGTCTTCCGGGAAGAGTTCTTTGCAAATCTTGCTCTTTTTGATCTCGCCGGTTTTTCGAAACTGACTGGGCGAAGTGTCGTAACCGGATCGGAAGGCGCGCGAAAACGTGGCCGATGACGAAAAACCGCAATCTAAGGCTACATCGGTCACGCTTTGGTCGGAATAACGAAGAAGACGAGCGGCCTTTTCAAGACGAAGCCGGTTCGTGAAATTGTTTAGGGTTTCGCCCGAAACCGCACCAAAGATCCGATGGAAGTGAAATTCCGACAAGCAGGCAACTCTAGCCAGCTCCTTTAGTTTCACCTGGCGATCCAGATTCCCGCGAAGATAGTCGATGACCCGATTAATCCTTTGGGCGTATTCGCTATTGGCGTGGGTCTTTGCGCTTGGCACGGATTTTACTGACATCGTGTCGTAGATATACCCCAATTGGCCCTATGCGGTCGACATCCAAAAGTCTGACTGCCATGCGTCGTCAAGCGTCTTGGTCTGCTCTGCGCCCTGGCGGATACGACGAAACCAGGAAGATTATTCAAGGGCTGGTCACTTTCAACCCACAACCCAACCCGCAATTCGTGTAGCCTTGCATGATTTGCGCTACGTTTGGCAGTCCGCGCGTGTCTTGTAAGTTGTAACATCATTTCACGCAGCGCTGTCACGGCAGAGGTCGCGAGTTCGAGTCTCGTCGTCCCCGCCATTCTTTAAAGAGCCTGCATCGATTCAGTGAAACCCCTTAGGGTGCAAGAGGACACACCTTCTTACTCTTTTCGCACGTTTTGTTGGGTCTTCAACGAATTCCCTTCCTTTTGCTGTCTTCCCGCGCGTTGCGGTTGAGGGGCCTCGGGCCGCGACGAAGGGAGCGCCTCCGGTCGCCGCTAGCATTTCGATTTGGCCGCGTTTGATTTCTGAAAGAGGCTCACTACTAACGACCATCCGGGTGACCGCGGCATTTTTCTCGCCGGATGATGCTATAATCTCTCAATAATGCGACACGTCACGATTGCGCTTCCTGCCGAACTCTCAGCGGCCCTGGCTGCTCCTCGTCAAGATTTGTCCCGTGCTGCCTTCGAGGCCTTGGCCCTAGCCGCGTACCGCGAACGCAAGATTTCGGCTGCCCAATTGCGCCAGTTGCTGGGTTACGAGACCCGGATGGAAGTCGATGCCTTTTTGAAGAGCCATGGCGTCGAACTGGAATACACACTGGAAGACATTGAGCGGGATCGCGACACGCACCGGCAACTCGGCTTGTAGATGCAAGCGATCGTAGCTGATACAACTCCCCTGAACTACCTCGTACTCATTCAAGCAGCCGATATTCTTCCAAACCGATATCGAACGGTTTTGATCCCTCCCGACGTGAAGACCGAGCTGACTCATGCGAACACTCCAGCTATCGTGCGCGCGTGGATTTAGCAGCCTCCTGTGGTTGCGCAAACATTGTTACATTCTGGTCGGCTGGCTGTTGAAAGAGCAATTCGCCACAGACACGCACGAGACAGACCTGCGGAGGCATTATCACGTTGTGCAAAGGACCTCTAAGGGGTTCAACTAAGCTCCCTTTGCAAGCGGGAATAGCGGAAAGCGTAGCATAGCGCATGGAGAATTCGTCACCGAAGGAAACCAGCGTGGTCCTGTCGGGCTCGTCTGCGGCTGTGCCGTTGCGAGCTGGATGGTCGCTGGCATCGGAGCCGGGACCTATGGTGACCGTTCTTAGTCCCGAGGGAGAGCTCCACGTTGTATTCGCTACAGGTCCAGCGGCCGGCACCCCGGAAGAGATCGCACAGAAGGCATGGCGACTCTTCAACAACAGCTTCGATTTTCCGGTGCTCCAGAAGGCTCAAATGCCCGGTAGCAGCGGGTGGGATGCGATCTTTCAGGTCGTATACAATGTCCCCGCCGCCGAATCACGTAGTGCCGTAGCCATTCTGCGCGCGTTGCGAGATAAAGCCTATATCACTTTGATTTTCGGGGCGAAGGGTTCCTTGAGCCGCAGACTGGCGCAAATCAGCGAGCTGATGGAGAGCTGGAAACCGGAGGGCCTTAGCGCCCAGAGCCTTGCCAACTCTCAGCGGCGGACGTGGGAAGAGAAGCAGAGTTCGGAAATGGGGAGCTTCCTTCGCAGAGCGATGGAGGAAATGCACGTGGCCGGCGCGGCAATCGCCGTGGTGCAACGGGGACGCATCGTTTTCGCCGGGGGTTTCGGCACCCGTAGAATTGGTTCAAACGACCAAGTTCGACCGGAGACACAGTTCATGATCGGGTCGTCAACGAAGCCGCTGACGACGCTGATGATGGCTCGACTGGTAGCTGCGGGGAATTTCGAGTGGTCCACGCCGGTCACGAAACTTTTGCCCGATTTCGCGTTGGCGGCTGCCGAGCTGACACGCAGGCTCGAGATGAGGCATACCGTGTCCGCCTCCACCGGGATGCCGCGACGCGATCTCGATCTCGTCTTCAAATTCAAAGGAGTCACACCCGAGCAGCGGCTGGCCGAGATGAAGCACATGCAGCCGACCACGGGGTTTGGGGAAACGTTTCAATATTCCAATTACCTGGTTGCTGTGGGAGGTTATGCGGCGGCTCGCAGCTTTCGACGGCAGAGCTCGCTGAAGGACGCCTACGAGCAAGCCATGCAGGAATTGGTATTTGAACCGCTCGGCATGAAGATGACGACTCTCGACGAAGGCGGGAGTGAGGGATCGGCATCTCCTCATTCCATCGACTTCGGGGGAAATATCGCTTTATTGGACCCGGCGTGCGAGCGGTTCGTGAGCGCGGTTGCGCCATCCGGTGCGGCGTGGTCAACAGCCATCGACATGGCGCAATACCTCTTACTTGAACTCAACAGGGGGAAGCTGTCCAGCGGAGAGCAGTTCCTTCCCGAAGAAGCGCTACAGGCGCGATGGAGCGGCGGAATCAAAATCAACAACAAGATGAGCTACGGGCTGGGCTTGCTCCGGAGCGAAGAAGACGGGCTGGATGTGATCGGCCACGGCGGCAATACGCTCGGGTTCTCGTCCGATCTATTTTTTCTCCCGCAGGAGGACATTGGCGCAGTCGTGCTCACCAATCTCCGTGCCGCTAACTTGTTCCTGGCAGCGGCTCGCCAGAAGGTATTCGAGTTGCTTTTTGATGCACCACCCAAGGCCGAGAAGATGATCGCAGCTGGCTCGCTATCCGAGAAGGAGGCAGTGGCGGGAAGGCAGGCTCGCGTGAAGGTGGATGCCGCTTCATTGGCGCGGCTGGAAACGGTTGCGGGCGAATACGAAAGTCCCGAGCTAGGGCTGTCTGATGGTGCGCCAGAAAGATGGCGAATATTGGGGGGAGTTTGAAAGCTGGAGCAGCGCCTTGGGCATCGAGGAGCAGCCCAAGGGAGGCGTGCTTCTGGTGCTAACCAGTCCACCGTGGATCGGTGGACTTCGCTTGCAAGTAGCGGATGATGGGCGGGCTCTCGTCCTGGACGGCGCTCAGAATGTCTACAGGTTCGAGAGGCGGTAGAGGCCTTGCCGAATGGCCGAACGCCTCAGTGGTC
>Ga0207008_10020_pt1 | contig 48956 bp, 41 predicted proteins | sample Alteio_BWMinCont_83_FD_153489 | JGI IMG/M metagenome (GOLD analysis project Ga0207008, IMG submission 153489) | Enriched cells from forest soil in Barre Woods Harvard Forest LTER site, Petersham, Massachusetts, United States -... | ecosystem: Environmental > Terrestrial > Soil > Temperate forest >... | reverse complement strand
TGTCCTTATCCGCAGGCTGCGAAGTACAAGGGCACGGGAGATACGGAAGATGCTGGGAGCTTTGTGTGCGAGAAGTAAAAGGCAATCACCACCAAGGACACGAAGGATCACGAAGAAAAACCTTTTTGGAATTGGCTTCCTTTGTGTTACTTGGTGTCCTTCGTGGTTTGGCTTGCTAACGGCTGTACTGATTCTTCTTTTTGTCTTCGTGGCGCTCGATGCCGAGTTGAATGAGGCGGTCAATCAGATCGGGATACGCGAGTCCCGACGCAGCCCATAGCTTGGGATACATGCTGATGGCGGTAAAGCCCGGCATGGTGTTGATCTCGTTCAAATAAATCTTGTGCGTCTTCGGATCCATCAGAAAATCGACGCGAGCCAGCCCGGAACAATCGACAGCTTTGAACGCCCGCACCGCCAGTTCCTGCACTTTCTTCGTTTCTAATTTCGTGAGTTTGGCGGGAATGATGAGCTGCGAACCTTCGTCGAGATACTTGGCGTTGTAGTCGTAGAACTCTTTGACGGGAACGATCTCGCCGGGAAGCGACGCCACGGGCGCGTCATTGCCCAGCACCGAGCATTCGATTTCACGTGCCTTGTCTTTGTTGCCGCCGACGCCCTGCTCGATCACGATCTTGCGGTCAAACTTGGCGGCCTCCTCGATCGCAGGGCCAAGTTCCTTTTTGTTATGCGCCTTGCTGATCCCCACCGACGAACCCAGGTTTGCCGGCTTCACGAACACCGGATACTTCAACTTGCCTACCAGTCTCTCGACCCTTTTCGGATCATTCGCCCATTCGCTGCGCAGGATCGTTACGTGCTTCACGATCGGAATTCCACCGGCGATGAACAGAGACTTCATGATGTCTTTGTCCATCCCGGCTGCGGAGCCAAGAACGCCCGCACCGACATAGGGGATATCGGCCAGTTCGAGCAGCCCCTGGATCGTGCCGTCCTCGCCAAAAGTTCCGTGGAGCACAGGAAAGATCACGTCAACGTTGATGGCGCGATCGGCGGCGCGGCGCATGGGTGAAGCGTCGGTCTGAAAAGGAATGAGTCCACTCTGACGGTGGATAGGCTCCGGCGGAACAACCACAGCCTCGCCGCGCGCCAGGACAGCTGCCGGCTGCGTGATGTCGGGATCGCCCGCGCGCAGATTGCGCGGCTCGATCATGAGCTTGCCGGTCAGCAGATTTTCGGCGTGCTCGGCGGTGAGCCAGCGTCCATCTTTGGTGATTCCGATGGGAACGACCTCGTATTTTTCTTTGTCGATTGCGTTAAGAACCGATGCGGCCGAGAGCAAGGAGACTTCGTGCTCTCCGCTGCGCCCGCCGAATAAGATGCCGACCCGAAGTTTTTCCATGACCATTCAGTGTGGACGCGAGCAAAGGACTCAGTCAATGTCACCCTGATGTCAAACAGGATGCGACACTCACGGAACATCGATGGTTGACTGAGAAAGCTGAGGCGTGCCACTCGCTGTACCGCAGATTTTAACTTGACAATTGCCGGCTGTAGTTTTCTAATCTTGCTCCAGCTTAGGTCCCATTAACCGGCGTTTCCCCGAATTGCAACACATACAACTGCTGGGAGGTAGTGTGAAGAGTCTAGGGCTATTTGTGAGCCTGCTGCTAGTGTGTTCTTGTGTCATGGCGCAAACGGGCAAGCGCATTGCGTTTCTGCCTGCGAACAGCAAATTCGCGGATCTTGAGAATCGCGTTGCGGACCGCCTGGTCGAGAAGTTCGCGGGGCGCCCTGGCTTGACAGTGACCGACCGCCAGAGCATCGAAAAAATCATCAAGGAACAGAACTTTCAGAACAGCGATAGGTCGTCGCCCGATACAGCTGCGCGCATCGGGAAGATCGCCGGTGCGGGACAAATCGTAATGGTGCAGGTCGACGCAGCCAGCTATACCACGCAAGCGGCCAAGTCCGGCAGCTCGACAACCAACAACGGCACAGTCATCCTCCAGGCACACGCACGCATGATTGACGTAGAGAGTGGTTCCATCCTCACCCAGCCCTCATCGTCGTTTCAGGATAGTGCCGCGATTACAAAGGTGACTGAGCACAAGGGCGTTCACTTTGGCCAAATCAATACCCCGAACAAGGTAACCACTGATATCAGTAACGATCCCAAGGTGGTAGAGAACAACGAAGTGTCGAAGGCAATCGACGCTGTTTCTTCTGAGTTGGGGAGCAAATTATCAGAAGCTCTGGTGACAGCACCCGGCCCAAAGGCGGAGCCACCTCTCGTGGCGGGAATCGCCAACGGCAGTGTTTACATTAACGAGGGGTCCTCTTCGGGTATCAAAGTCGGCGACCACTTCCAGATCACGCGCAAGGTTGACACCGGACTCGTCGATCCGAAAACAAGCAAGCCGATCACCCGGACCACGCAGATTTGTGTACTCACGGTGACCAGCGTCGACGTCGACAACGCCTCGGGAAGCTGCAAAGGCAGTTTGCCGCAAAGCAAAGATGTCGCCGAAGCCGCGCAGCCGTAGCCTGTGCGGTCTGCGACATGGTAGAAACCGGGAGAATGGAAAATGAAATACGGAGAATGCTGCCCGGTGCGGCGATGCCTTAGCCTGGTGGTAGTCGTTCTGAGCGCACTGGGTAGCTTGGCCGCAGCCAGCGCCGGACAGGACGCCGGTGCCCCGAATCCCACGCGCATGCGGGTCTGCGAATCGACCGACCAGTCATGCCTCAATCCTAATCCGAACTATTTGGCGCAGTGGTCATTCGACGGAACCACGGGCGTTGTAACCTCGCCCGCATCTGAGTCAGGCACGCAGCTCACGATCGACAGCATGTCGCAAGACAAGATCGTGATCCGCCGCGTGGATCCTTCGGGTCGCAAAGCCACCTACTCTGGCACGATTCACGGCAACTGGGTGACGGGAAAGGTTGAGTGGACCGCGAGCGCAGAGACCGACGCATGGGTCGCCGGAAACTGGTCCGCTGTATTTCAGAATTTACCCGCCGCCGCACAGAACTCGGCTGACGCAAGCAGTTCATCCGCGCAAGGGTTGCCGCTGCGCTTGCTCGAGTGCGAGGGCGGCGGCCCATGCAACGGCGCGTGGACCTTCGATGGCGTGAACGGAACCGCAACGTGGTTCACCCAATCGCCGATCCGCGCCAAGCTCACGATTGTGCGATCGGACCCCGACGAGATCACCATCTGCCGCACGAATCTCACGGACGGGAACTCAGCTGTATATCAGGGCACACGCAGGGGCGACACCTATTCGGGAGCTGTGATCTGGAGTTCCCCGAATAATCCCGGAGGAGCCTCTGGACATTGGACGGCATCGATCCCGCAAACCAGTTGTGACGCGGCTTCCAACCTGTCTCCGGCCGACGCCATGCATATCGGTCAGACCGCGCTTATGTTCGACCTGGGGCGCGCGGCGTTCGGTTGTTACCTGGTTGCGGCCCAGGCGGGCGACGCGATGGCGCAGACGGCGGTTGGGCTGATCTATTACCAGGGACGCACGAGCGAAGTCCCCCAAGACTACAAGCAGGCATTCTTCTGGCTGCGAAAGGCCGCCGATGCGGGTGTCTATGCGGCGCAGCGCACGGTCTCTGACATGTACATGCTGGGGCAGGGCACTCCACAGGACCGCGAGCTCTCAAAGTTTTACGGCGACAAGGCAGCGGAACAGAAACGCGACCGCGAACATCAGATCGAGCGTGCGCAGGACCGCGCGGACCGTGCTGCCGACCGCGCCGCCAACGCGATGACGGGGTTTGTGATGGGTGCCGTATTCGGCGCGTTGCTCTTCTAGGCCGCTCGCTACGCGGATACCGAATCCGTATGGATCCGTACGAATCCCAGGCTAAAGAATTTTCTTCCCGAACGCTGACAATGCCAATTCCACGGCGAGGTCGGCCGTCTGATTGTGCTCATCAATAACCGGATTCACTTCGACAATCTCGAAGCTGAGCATGCGGCCGTGGTCGGCAATGATTTCCATGGCGAGATGAGCCTCGCGATAAGTCGCGCCGCCGCGCACGGGAGTGCCAACGCCCGGAGCATCCTCGGGATCGACCCAATCCATGTCGAGCGAGATGTGATAGCCAGCAGTGCCGCGTCCGGCGAGGCGGAGGGCTTCTTCCATGACAGTGCGCATGCCGCGCTCGTCGATGTCGCGCATGGTGAAGACGCCGATGCCGGCCTTCCGCACGTTTTCCTTTTCGACGGCATCGATGTCGCGCACGCCAACCAGCACGCAGTTCTCCGGCTTCACCTTGGGAGAGAAGTCATAAATGTTAGCGAGATCGCCGGGCCAGAGTCCCATCAAGGCGGCGAGCGGCATGCCGTGCACGTTGCCGCTGGGAGATGAGTCAGGAGTGTTGATGTCGGTGTGAGCGTCGATCCAGATGAGGCCGATGCGCTGGTCCTGGCGGCGGTAGAACTCGGCCACGCCCGAGACCGTGCCCGCAGCCATAGAGTGATCTCCGCCCAGCGCGAGAGGAACTTTTCCCGCCTCGAGCGTTTTCAGAACAAGGTCGGCGTGCTTGGTGCAGGTCGCGGTGATTTCTTTCAGATACTTTGCGTTGGCTGCGCCTTCCTTCTTCTGCTCGGGGATGGCGACGGAGACGTTGCCGCCGTCTTCCACCTCGTGGCCCAGGGCTTCCAGGCGCGCTTCAAGACCGGCGACGCGGACGGCCGACGGCCCCATGTCAACGCCACGGCGCGACTGCCCGAGATCAAGAGGAACACCGATCACGCGAATTTTACGGCCAGAGATGTTCGTCGCAGTTGTCATATTCGATTGAGTAATTGTGTAATCGGGCAATTGAGTAATTGAAACGCAAAAACACCCACTCGGCTTTCAATTACACAATTGCCCAATTCCCCAATTCTTATGGGTATAAGCGGTACAACATTCTCGGAAACGGAATCGTCTCGCGCACGTGCTCTAAGCCGCAGATCCAGGCGACTGCACGTTCAATGCCCATCCCGAATCCGCCGTGGGGCACGCTGCCGAATTTGCGCAGGTCTAGATACCACTTGAAGGCCTCTTCCGGCAGGCCATGCTCGTGAATGCGCTGCAGCAACAGTTCGTACGATGCCATACGCTGCGAGCCGCCGATGATCTCTCCGTAGCCTTCCGGTGCGAGCACATCAACGCACAGCGCCAGCTCGGGACGCTGCGGATCGGGCTCCATGTAGAACGCCTTCACCTTCGCCGGATAGCGATGCACCATGACCGGCTTGTCGAACTGCGCGGAGAGATATGTTTCGTCCGGAGAACCGAGATCGCCGCCCCACTCAAACTTCGATTCGAGAGCGCCCTTGGCATGACCTTCCTGCAGATTCTTCACCGCATCGTCGTAGCTGATGCGCGGGAAGGGTGCCTCGATCTTTTCCAGCTTTGAAATGTCGCGGCCAATGGTCTGCAGGTCCACGCGCCGCTTCTCGAGGCAGCGCTTCACGATGAAGCTGATGAGCCCTTCTGCGAGTTCCATCACATCATCAAGCTGAGCGTAAGCGACTTCGGGTTCGACCATCCAGAATTCAGTGAGATGGCGGCGCGTCTTCGATTTCTCGGCGCGAAAGGTCGGGCCGAAGGAATACACCTTACCCAGCGCCATCGCTGTCGCCTCTACGTAAAGCTGACCGGATTGCGTGAGGAACGCCTGCTCATCGAAGTAGTCGACCGGAAATAAAGTCGAGGTGCCTTCACATGCCGCGGGAGTAATGATCGGGGGATCGGTCAGGGTGAATCCGCGCTCGTCGAAGAAATCGCGAGCCGCCTTGATGATTTCCGCCCGCACTCGCAGAATGGCCGCCTGGCGCTGCGAGCGCACCCAGAGGTGGCGGTGCTCCATCAGAAAGTCCGTGCCGTGTTCTTTGGGAGTAATCGGATAAGGCGACGACTCGGGCACGCGCTGCACCACCTGCACATTGGCGACATCGAGCTCGTAGCCGCCGGGCGCGCGCTTGTCGGCGCGCACTTTGCCCTCGACGATGACGCTCGATTCCTGCGTAAGCGTCTTTACGGCCTCGAATACTTCCGGAGTAACGGCGTTCTTGGGCACTACGCCCTGAATGATGCCCGATCCGTCGCGAAACTGCGGGAACAACAGCTTCCCGCTCTCGCGCAGGTTATAAAGCCAGCCACGAATGGTGACCGTCTGGCCTTCGTGCTTGCCTATTTCTGCAATGGTCGTAATAGGTGAAGACATAGAGATTTAGTAATTGGGAAATTTGGTAATTGAGCAATTTTTAAGAACCACTGCCATGCGGATGTCAATTACGCAATTGCCAAATTATTCAGTTATTCAATTGTTCTCCAGCTTGTCGAAAGTCTCGCCCAGCTTCTCCAGCGCATTCACTTTCTCATCTTCCCCGAGTTCCAGCAGCAAGGGCGGTTTGTGCGGAGCGGAGCGCAACAGTTGAATCGCTTCTTTCCAGTCGACGGTTCCCTGGCCCGGCCACAGGTGCGAGTCCTTCAACTTGTCATTGTCATGCACGTGCGTTGACCGGATGTGACTGCGCAGGATTTCAAACGCTTCACTTACCGTGCCCATCATGTGCGCATGGCCGAAGTCGAAGCACACGCCGACGTCATCGAAGTGCGCCTGGTGGATCAGTTCCACGATCCGGTCCGGCGTCGACAGTTCGTTGGGAATGTTCTCCAGAAGAAGGCTCACTCCTAGCGGCCTGGCGAACGCCCGCAGGTGTTCGATCGAAGTCATGGCCGCTTCGAACTTCTTTTCGCTGAAGCTTTCGTTCGGGACGCCAAGGTGCTGCACCAGGAAGCGAAACGGAATCTGCTCGGCGATCTCGAGGGCCCGCTTGATCTCGTCCATGGCCTCGATGCAGGCGGCGCGATCGGTAGAAGCAACATTCACCGGCGGAGCTCCGGCGCGTCCCCACTCGTAATCAGCATAAAGAGGAGAGTGCACCGAGTTCAGAGGAATGCCGCTGCCGCGGAACCACTCGGCGATCTCCTTGACATGCTGCTTGCGGTTGGCGTAGTCGATATGCTGGCGGGCGGCGAAAATCTCCACCGCTTGCACGCCGCTGCGCATCAGGTTGTCGAGAATGCCCGGATGCAGGCGCTCTTTTACGAAGAGATAAGTTGAGACGGCTTTCTGCATGTGTATCCTAAAAGCTATTGTTGATTGTTGATTTTCGATCGCTGGTTGAAAGGCTCCATCGTGGCCGGACTTTCATCAGAAATCATGAATCAGCAATGCCTTACTAGTATCCCACGGCCTTGCCATTACTATTGCGGCCATCGGTGGCTCCCAGCCGGTCCCTGGTCTTTTCGTCAATGCCGATGCATTCGGCGTCGCTCCAGTAGGGAGAAGTATCGCCTTCGCCCAGCCCGATCTGCACCTTGTACCCCATTTTGCGCAGGATATTCACCGTGTCTGGAAAAAACGTCTTCTCCACGTTCACCACGTCGGGCAGCCACTGGTTGTGAAAGCGAGGTGCATTCACGGCTTCCTGCAGGTTCATCCGGTAATCGACCACGCCCATCAAGACATTCGCGACGGTCGTAATGATCTTCGAGCTGCCCGGCGATCCCAGCACCAGCACGGTCTTTCCGTCATGCACAACGATCGTCGGAGTCATCGACGAGAGCGGCCGCTTGCCCGGGCCAATCGCATTCGCGGCACCCTGAATCAGCCCATCCGAATTCGGCACGCCCGGCTTCGCTGAGAAATCATCCATTTCGTCGTTGAGCAGAAACCCGAGTCCATCGGCCGTGACGCGCGATCCGAACCAGTCGTTGATGGTGGTGGTCACAGCAACCGCGTTGCCCTCGGCGTCGACCACGGAATAGTGCGTAGTGTGATTCCCTTCGTATGGAGCAATAGCCGGCGGATGCGACTCCGCATACTGCTCCAGTTCGTTGAAGACCGCGGGACGCCGCAGCTCTTTGCTGTCTGAAGCGCGCTGCGGATCGATGGTGTCACGCCACGCAGCCGCATATTTCTTGTCGAGCAGTTGCGCTACGGGAATCTTCGAGAAGTCCGGATCGCCCATGAACTCCGCGCGGTCAAAGAATGCACGGCGGAATCCTTCCACAGTGAAGTGAATCGACTCAGCAGAACGGTTCTGCATTCCGCGGAGATCGAATCCTTCAAGAATGTTCAGCGACTCGATCAGCACCGTCCCGCCCGACGATGGCGGAGGCGCGCTGATCACCTCGTATCCGCGATACGTTCCACGCACGGGCTCGCGCTCTTTGACTTCATAGTGGGCGAGATCATCCACCGTGATCAGCCCACCGCCTTTTTGCATGGCGGCGGCAAGTTCGCGCGCCAAGGAGCCGTGGTAAAAATCATCCGCATCGGCCGCGATGCGCTCCAAAGTCCGCGCCAGGTCGGGCTGGCGGAAGACCTCTCCCGGCTTGTAATAATCTCCATCGCGTTGAAACACGCGGCGCGACTCGGGGAATTCCGTTAGATGCCGATCATGCATATCGGCAGCCTCGCCCCAGGTGAGCGCAAAACCGTCACGCGCCAGCTTGATGGCCGGGGCCATCACCTGCTTCAGCGTCAGCTTGCCGTATTTTCTTTCGGCGTAGGTGAGCCCGGCGACCGATCCCGGCACGGCAATCGACTTGTAGCCGATCTCGCTCGCGCCCGCGATCACGTTGCCTTGGGTGTCGAGGTACATATCGCGAGTCGCAGCGCCCGGAGCCTTCTCGCGGTAATCAAGGAAGTGCGTCTTTCCGTCGGCCATGCGGATCAGCATGAACCCGCCGCCCCCGATATTTCCCGCCGGAGAATGCACCACCGCCAGCGCGAATCCAGTGGCTACGGCGGCATCGACGGCATTGCCGCCCTGTTGCATGATCTCGACGCCCACCTGCGACGCCAACTGATGAACGGTGACCACCATGGCGTGCTGTGTGCGCACGGGGAAGGTCGAGGCGCTGCCCAGGGGCGCGAGCGTCCAGGCGAGCAGCAGCAACAGAATCAGTGACTTGTGCGGAAATCGCATGCCAGGTCGAGGACTACAGAAATCGAAGAGACTCTTGAGGCTAGCCGAGCCACGGGCGAGAGTCAAATCCGGCAGGACCGGACTTTATCGGCTGCGTTCTACCGTCTCTTTTTTCGTGACCGCCCGCCCGCAACGGGACGTTTGCGCGTCTTCCGCTTGACCTTGGCAGTCTTCTTCTTCGGTGCTCGCTTCGGCGCATTCGCAGCGACCATCTCGTATGAGCGGCTCAGAAATTCCTTGCATTCATCGAACCTCAGAGCATCAAGACGATCGAGGATTACCCAGTTGTAACGCCCGACGTACGGCGCCGGACGAATATCCTCCCGCTCGATCAGTTCGGCAAAAGTTTCGGGCGTGCACTTGAAGCACAACTTCTGGGGTACCGCCGTCAACGCAAGTGTCGCAAATATCTTGCCTCCGATTTTGAAGCAGAGGTCATCGCCCCACTGCAGATTCTCGGTGGCATCGGGGAAAGCCAGGCAGAATTTTCGAATCTCTTCGAGGTCCATCATCGGCTCTTCTGAATCGGAGTCTATCTCGCACGAATCAAATTTCCAAAAAAAAAGAATGGAATGCAATATCACACTCTTGGCAATTCAGACTCAACCATTACTTCAGTTGGATTGGCGAGTGGGCGAGCTGCAAAGGGCATCTTCCATGTGTAATTTCGTGGCCTTCCAGGCCAAGATTTCTTTGGGCACACCTGCGCAGAGATGACTTGGACCGGCGCTATTTCTGATGTATATTTTTCCGCCAAGACAGGAGGTTCGCAGCCCATGGACATTCACGGTGTCGCTCCCCTACTTCAGGTCTTCGATATGCCGACCTCAATTCGTTTCTATCGCGACCTGCTGGGTTTCGAGGTATGGGCAACATCCGCACCGGGAGACGACTGCGGTTGGGCCGGGCTCAGGCTGAACGGGGCCGAGGTGATGCTGAACACGGCTTATGACGAGGGCGAGCGTCCACCCGCTCCAGATCCGGCGCGCATCGCCATGCACGACGACGTGTGCCTGTTTTTCGGCTGCAAGGATCTCGATGCCGCCTACCAACACCTGCGTGCGCAAGGCGTCGATCTGAAGGAACCGAGGGTTGCGCCTTATGGCATGCGGCAACTGTCGTTCAAAGATCCCGACGGATACGCGATCTGCTTCCAATGGCCCGTCACGCAAAAGTGGCAGGATGAGTGGGAGAAATCGTACGGGATCGAGCCGAAGACGTTCGCTTAGCGCGCCAAGATTCAGTAGGCAGATCGGCGATCTGGCTATCAACGACGATCTAGCAGCTGAGTCAGTCGCTGCTTCACGTCCGGCCACTCTGAAGCAATGATGGAGTAACGCACCGAATCGCGCGGAATGAAGTCTGTGGCCATGCGGTGCGCTCTGAGAACACCCTCGCACTTTCCGCCAATGCGTTCGAGGGCAGCCCGTGAGCGAGCGTTGCGCGCGTCCGTGTGAAAGCAGACGCGCAACACCTGCCAGACTTCAAAGGCATGGCTCAGCATCAGAAGTTTGGCTTCTGTGTTAGCGAACGTCCGAATCGCCGAAGACGCCAGCCACGTGTATCCGATCTCGCAAGCATCTGGTACGCCTCGCCCGTAGGACGCATGCCCCTCCGGCCAGCCCCACCGTTCTATATTCCAGAAGCGAGTCGATCCAATGACAACGCCGTCGTTGGCGCGGACGGTGACAAACGGAACGGCCGTGCCAGCTTCTTGCCAGGCTAGCGCCGTCTCCACATAGCGAGAAGTCTCTGCCTTACCCTGCGGCACGGGACTCCAGCGGTAAAGATCGCGCTCGTCGCCCGCAGCCGCAGCTAATCCGTCGATGTGCCCCGGTGATAGAGGTTCCAGACGAATGTGGCGGCCCGGCAGCGTGAACAATTCCATATGTCTAACTATGCAGGGCGGCCCGTCCCGTCCGCAATACGGCATCTTGCGGACGGAACGGAGTGCGACGCTGCTACAACACCAACTGCTTGATCACTGTCACTTTGCTATACGCCACGCAAAAGCCGAGGCGCTCCGCATTGCGCTGCGAGGTCGTGCCACCTTGTGTCACGACCACCGCATATTCGCATCCGGCCTTGATCGCCGCCGCCATGCGGGCACGCAGCAGAGCCGTCTGCAAGCCTCGCCCGCGAAACGCCGCAAGTGTCCCAGCGCCGCAGAGGGCAAAGACTTTGTGCTCAGGAATCACCAACCCTGTGCCGCACGCCACCGGTTTTCCCTCAACTGTCGCGACGAAGGCCAGCGCATTCTCCATCTGATAAAGAGGAGTGATCAATCCGCGAAAAGCCTCGGGAGCACCGTCCGGGAAGAAGGCGCCCTCGACAATCGCTCCTGTGACTTCGGCTTCTTCGGCAGGAGACCGCCTGATCTCGCAGCCATCGGGAGACGCCGGAAACGTCTCGTGCGGGTCGAGCTTCCGGTACAGAACGTTGTTCAGCTCCGCGATTGCGTATCCCCGCTCCTTAAACAGTTCGAACACCTCCGGCCCGTGCATTGGAGTCAGATCCACCTGCGAAGGAGCCTTGTGCTCGCGGTAGAACTGCTCGATGCGATCCAGGTCCTGCGCGTTGAACGGACGATCAAGTCCTCCACCAGTCGCGCGACCGATTGGCGAACCGAGCCCGGCAAACACCATGTGTCCGCCACAGATTTCTTCCTCCGCCGCTCCGATCTCAGGACGCGTCTTCTGGAACACACGCGCGTAGTACACCTGCGGCATCTCCTCGCACGATTCCAGGCGGCGAGCGAGTACCTTATCCACAAATTCCATGGGAATGTCCTCTCTGAAGTGAAAACGAAAACGTTGAGACAACGCAAGACGAGAGCGCCGCGCACAGACGTTCGCACGCAGAACGCTCCAGGAACGCAGGAGCCGAATTAAAGGACGGCAGTCATAAGCAGGACGACAGAATAACTGGTCGGCTCACCCGGTTCAAGGGAATTGTCGCGGTGACTCGACTCGGCCGCGGTCCGAACCGCCCGCCGAACGCGACTCGCAGCCTGCGTGCTACCGACCGTCGTTACCGTGGTTATCTTTCTAGGTAATCTCCTCGCCCCTATGCTCCGACACAGACAATGACGTTCCTCCGCTCGGGAGGACTCGTTTCGGGGAACAGGGCACCGCTGCGGACAACGGAACCCTCGTGCGGATTTATGTTCCCAGCAAGCGAGACGAAGTCAGTCAACGGGGACGGGATATGACACAGAAGCGGCTCGCGGCTACACTCTCGCTATTTTTCGCACTACTATTTCCAATCTTCACCCATGCACAAAGCGGAGCAACCGGGGCGATCTCCGGGTCCGTAGGCGATTTTCAGGGGACACCTGTCTCCGGCGCCGAGATCGAGATTACTCCGGCCGGCAGCAACTCGGCAGTCAGAACCGTTTACTCCGATGCCAGTGGTAATTTCACCGCGCCCTCGCTGCCCGTGGGCGCTTATGACATCGTGGTCAAGGCGGCTGGATTCTCTACCAGCAAGTACAGCAACGTGACCGTTCGCCTGACCGAGACGACACGATTTAATCCTTCCCTCATTGCCGCAAAGACCGCAGAGGCGTCTCATGCCGCCGAGCAATCGGAAAAGGTAATGGTGGTGAGTGCGCCGCCAGTAGTCGCGGTCGACACCAACAGCCCGACCACGGGACGCAGCGTCGACAAAGACATCATCGGCACGTTGCCCCTTGCTACGCAGAATTTTCACCAGCTTCTGACGCTTTCGTCCGGCGCCAGTTCCGAGTTGAATGCGTCGGCACAATTAGGCCGTGGAGATATCGGTATCAACGTGAACGGCCAGCGCGACGACAACAACAACTATCTGATCGACGGCATCAGCGTGACCGATCTGCGCAACACCGAGCTATTCAACACACCGTTGCCCAGCCCGGACGCCGTGCAGGAATTCAAAGTTCAGACCAGCTTGTATGACGCCACGGAGGGCCGCAACGGCGGAGGCAACATCAACGCCGTACTGAAGAGCGGAAGCTCGCGCTGGCATGGCTCTGCTTTCGAGTTCTTCCGCAACGATGTCTTCAACGCCAACGACTATTTCCTTTCCAGGAACAGGCAACCGCGCCCCTCCGTGAAACAGAATCTGTTCGGCGGCAGCGTCGGCGGTCCTTTGGGCAAAGACGGCAAGGACGGCTATCTTTTCGCGAATTACCAGGGAACCCGCCAGATCAGCGGGCTCTCACCGGGAGCGATCATCAGCGCCGTGCTGCCGGTTCTTCCCACAGACCGTTCCGCGGCATCACTCTCGATGGCAGGATTCGGCAACGCATTTACCCCGATCGATCCGGTCGTGCTCGCCCTCTTGAACGTCAAGAGCAACCAGTTCGGCGGCGCCGGCGGAGGCTGGTTGATTCCGTCGCTTCCTCCAACGAATCCATCCAATCCGGCCGCTGGAGCGGCGTTCAACTTCAGCCGGTCCGGCAAGTTTAACGACGACCAGTTCACGACTTCTTACGACCGTCAGTTCCGCGATGGCAGAGACAGCGTTTCCGGACGTTTCTTCTTCTCGAATTTCAATTCTTTCCTGCCCTTCGGCGGCGGCGACATTCCAAGCGCCCCCGGAGAGAATCTCACTTTCGGCGCGATGAATTTCCCGCTGAATCTGCCGGTGCATAATCGTTTTCTCAGCGCCACCGAGACCCACGTCTTCGGACCGCGCGTGGTGAACGAATTTCGCTTCGGCTTCCTCGATCTGCAGAGCCAGACCGTTGACCAGTCGATCGTGACCGCCAACCAGTTGGGGATCCTACGGCCCAGCAACAACGACACTCCTGATAGCTACCGCTTCGATCTCATGGGCATGGGCATCGGCCCGAATGACAGCTACAACCTCAGCCAGGGACAGCACAGCTACACCGTGGCCGACACCGTCAACTATTCACTGGGCAAGCACTTTCTGCGCTTCGGAGGGCTCTACACGCACACCGGCATGGAGCGCGACTTCCCGCTGGATTTCAACGGGCTCGTCTACTTCAACAGTCTTCAGACTTTCCTGCTGGGCGTCCCAAGCTATGCCTTCAATGCCAGCGGAGTCACCAACCACCGATTCCTGCTGAACGACTATGCGGCTTATATACAGGACGACTACAAGGTTACTCGCGACTTTACCGCAAACTTGGGATTGCGCTGGGACGTGATGAGTGCCCCGCAAGATGCTCTGCACCGCATGGCCAATGTAGTGCCCGGTCTGATGGCGCAAGGTCTGAGCCCGTTCATTTATCCCAAATCCGTCGATGGCATGAATATCCCCGGATTGAGCGGCACGGCAAGCGAGACCCTTCGCTCGAACAACTATGCCTCCAACTGGGGACCGCGTATCGGCTTTGCCTACGACGTTCTCGGCAAGCACACCACGTCTCTGCGTGGCGGCTATGCGATCTACTACGAGCGCAGCAGCCTGGGCGTCGCAGAGCAACTCGCCAGTCAGGCGCCGTTCAGTCCGAGCGTGACCGTCTATGGACAGCAGCCGGGACACTTGGGAACAATCTTCAACGGACTGCTGCCGCCCGCCGACACCATCAATTCCAACTTTGTTCCGCAGCCTTCGCACCTGGTGGGCTTCATCGATCCGACCACCGGTCTGCCCACAGCCAATCCAGACATGTATCCCATTTTCAGCGGCAGTACCTATAACTTCACCGCAATGTCCACTCCTCTGCGCTATGTCGCCCCAAGCACGCAGCAGTGGAACCTGTCGGTGCAGCGCAGTCTCCCGCAGAATTGGGTCCTGGAACTCGGGTATGTCGGGACCAAAGGCACGCACCTGGCAGACGCACTCGATCCTTTGCAGGCGAGATTGGCAACGCCGCAGAACCCGATCGTAGTGCAGGACGTCTACGGCAACAGCTACAACATCACGCAGAATACCCAACTCAACGTGGGAGCGCGTTCGCCGGTGCTAGGACTGAACCCGCGCGGGTTCTTCCAGTTCACCAACGACGCGACCTCCCGTTATAACTCGCTGCAGGCCACGCTGGCGCACCAGTTTGCCAAGGGACTGCACTTTCAGGGCGCTTACACATACTCCAAATCCATCGACCCGGTGGTTAGCACTGGCGCCGGCATCTACAACTTCCCGCTCAACGACCAGACCAGTCTGAACCAGTCCATGGGCCTCTCGGATTTTGACCGCACCAACCGCCTGGTCCTCAGCTACGACTATGCGTTGCCGTTCCTGTCGCACGCAAAAGGATGGCAGAGTGCCGTGCTCTCTCACTGGTCCGTCAGCGGTATCACGACCTTCCAGTCCGGCTTACCCATTCGTGTGACAGACTCGGCTGCCGCTTCCGCATACGGGGTGGCCACTCCTGACACCGCGACTCCGAACCTTGCGCCTGGATCCACGCTGGCAAGCGCGCTGACCTCTGGCTCGATCGAGCAGCGACTCAATGGATACCTGAACCGCGCAGCTTTTGTGCCGGCTCCAGCGGTGGGAATTGACGGTTCGACCGGATTCGGTGACTTGGGCCGCAATCTTTTCCGCGGACCCTTCCAGCAGAACTGGGATATGGCGATCTCCAAAGCATGGACGCTCACTGAGAACCAGAGCCTGAAGTTCTCGGCGGACCTGTTCAACGTCTGGAATCATCCCGTATTCGACAAACCCTCGATCACCGACATCGAGAACCCATCGTTTGGGCAGATCACCAACACCGTTGGAACTCCCAGACTGATGCAGTTCTCGTTACGGTATGCCTTCTAACGAACCATAGTGAACTTATGACGGTAAGCCGGCGAAAGGAGAGGATGGTAATGTCCGCAAGAGGAAGGCGCAGCCCATTCGCGCTGCGCCTGGTCTGTTCACTTTGTGCCATCGTGCTTTTGACCAGTGTGGCGTTTGTCGGGATCTCCGCTTCGCAGGAATCTTCCCGAAAGGTCACTTCGAAAACGAGTCCGACTTACCCGGAACTCGCGAAGAAGATGCATCTGAGCGGCAAGGTAAAAGTTGAAGCCACCGTGAATCCCGCGGGCAACGTGACATCCGCGAAATTTGTTGGGGGCAACCCGGTCTTCGAAACCAGTTCAGTCGACGCCGTGAAGCACTGGAAGTTTGAACCCGCGGCAGCCACATCGACCGAGACGATCACCCTCGAGTTCGCAGGAGACTAAGCGCAACCGGGAATCGTGCCAGGCATACGGCACCAATCGCTCCCGCCCTCGCTTACACCTGCTGCCGTGCCTCGCCCAGCGAAACTTGGACATCCATCTTCTTTTTGCCGCGATAGATGGTGATCTTCACGGTGTCGCCGGCGCGATGGTTGTTCATCATCTGCGTGAGGTCGTCCTGGTCCTGAATCTTTTGATCGTCAATTGCCACGATCAAATCGCCGCCCAGCATAATCGGTGTATTTCCTAAGTACGCTCGCTCCGTCCCGGCGCGCAAACCGGCTTCATCCGCGGAACTACCCGGCACCACGCCGATGATGAGCAACCCGTAGTCGACAGGCAAGCTCATCTCATCGGCCAATTCTGGACTGATCGGCACCGTGCGCACTCCCAGCGCCGGACGCCGCACCCGCCCCAGCGTCATCAGATCGTTCAAGACCGCCTTCGCCGTATTGATCGGAATAGCAAAGCCAATGCCGGCACTCTGGTTCGAGTTCGAAAGAATCATCGTATTGATGCCGATGACCTCTCCATGCCAATTCATCAGCGGACCGCCGGAGTTTCCTGGATTGATGGCAGCATCCGTCTGAATGGCTTCATCAATCATCGCGCCATTCGGTTCGCGCACAGGACGGATCGAACTCACAATGCCTCTCGTCATCGTCCCCGCAAGACCAAAAGGATTCCCGATCGCATATACCTTCTGTCCAACCTGCAGATTGCGCGAATCTCCCAGTACGGCCGGAACGAGATCCGGCGCCTTGATCAGGATCACCGCCAGATCGTGCGAAGGATCCGTGCCCACAACCGTCGCCTTGTATTTCTTGCGGTTGTGCATCGTGACTTCCACCTGCCGCGCATCGGCGATCACGTGATAGTTGGTCAGGATGTGCCCGTCTTTATCAATGACGAACCCCGAGCCCTGACCTTCCTGTGGCACCAACCCATAGAAGAAGTCGAATGTCATGGCGCGGGACGTGACGTTCACCACTGACGGAATATTCCGCTTATACACCGAGATGTTGTTTTGTTCTTCGCCGTCAAGCGATTCTCCCGGAGCCGCCTCGGTGATCTCCACCTGGTCTGGACGAGAAAGCCAACTCGACGGATGCAACTCGCCCGCGTGCGACGAGCGCCACGTGGTGAAGTAAAAGAACGCCCCGGCCAGGGCCACGGCAAAGATGAAAGGACGCACGAATTTCATTCTCGATCACCCACTTCCGGTCTCAAGGTACCCACACTAGTACGATTTCAGGGAGAAAAAAGGTCCCTCATAATTCTAATCAATTGCGGGCATGCCGGGATATCTGGTCGTGAATCATGAGAAGTTCAAGCACATCCACGAGATGATCACGCTTCCGCCCGCAGCGTCTCCCAGACTTGCTTCACCTGCTCGCGTGTTTGCTCGAGCGAACCAGAGTTGTCGATCACATAATCCGCGGCCTTGATCTTCTCTTCATCCGGAAGTTGCGCGGCCATGCGGCGGGCCACTTCCTTTCGCGCCGCCTCCAGATCGATTTTTTGCCGCGTGGCGAAACGCTCAACCCGCTGCTCGGTATTGCAGCTGACCACGATCATCCGGTCGAAACTCTTGGCGGCTCCGGCTTCGAGCAGCAGTGCCGCTTCCACGATCGCCACACTGTGAGGATTCTGCACACCGATGGCGTGCATCCACTCTTCCTGGCTGCGAATCACCGCCGGATGCACAATGCGGTTGAGTTCATCGATACGCGCCGATTTCCCCGCCGTTCCAGGCGGGCCAAACGCGGCCTCGGCCAGTTTTGCCCGATTCACACTGCCATCGGGATTCAGAATCTCCCGGCCAAAATGCCGGACTACTTCGTTGTAAACCGCTTCCCCCGGCTGCATGAGGGAGTGCGCAATGCGATCCGCCTGCACCAAATGCGCTCCCAGCGCAACGAACATCTCTCCCACCACAGACTTCCCAACGGCAATGCCGCCGGTCAGGCCGACTTTCAGCATCAATCCCCCGACACGCTTTTCACCACGGAGGCACAGAGACACGGAGAAGAATTTCCTTCTTCTTAGGTTCCTTCTCTGTGACTCAGTGTCTCCGTGGTGGATTCTAAGCTCGCGATAGTTCCGGCACGCGGCTCCCGCGCCGCATCTTCGCCGCTTTCACTGTATTGAACATGAGCATTGCAATCGTCAGCGGGCCCACGCCTCCTGGGACAGGCGTCAGCGCCCCCGCCACCTCGGCAACCTCCGGATGCACGTCGCCAATCAGGGTCGATCCCTTTTTGCGGAAGGACTCTTCCCTCTTTGCGTTGCCCGCAAAGAATTTCTGGAACTCCGCCGGATCGGTCACCGTGTTCATGCCGACGTCGATGACGGTCGCGCCCGGCTTCACAAAGTCCCGCGTGATCATGCCAGCGCGTCCAATCGCCGCCACGAGGATGTCCGCCCGCCGGCATACTCCGGCCAGATCGTGCGTCTTCGAGTGGCAAACCGTAACGGTCGCATTCGCATTGATCAGTAGCATGGCGGCGGGCTTGCCCACGATGTCACTGCGGCCGACGACAACGGCCTCCCGCCCTGCCATTGGAATGTTGCTGCGCTTGAGGATCTCAATCACTCCCGCCGGAGTACAGGGTACGAGTCCCGGCCTCTGGGTCGAGAGAAAGCCCACGTTCATGGGATGGAATCCGTCGACATCCTTCGCCGGGTCCACGGCCAGCAGCACCTTCTTCGAGTCCACCTGGGCCGGTAGCGGCAGTTGGACCAGGATGCCGTCAATCTCATCCCGCCGGTTGAGATCTTCAATCAGTGCCAGAAGTTCATCCGTGGTCACCGACTCGGGTGGAGTCAGCTTCTCGCTATAGACGCCAACCTCTTCACAGGCTTTGACTTTGCCGCGAACGTAGATCTCGGAGGCAGGATTGTGTCCGACCAGCACCACGGCGAGCCCCGGACGCAGTCCAGCAGCCGCCATCGTTTTCACCTCCGCAGCGACTTCGACGCGGATCTCTTGCGCGATCTTCGTTCCATCCAGAATAAGAGCAGACATGTAGGGGCTTCCGCTTAAATCTTACACCGAGAGTTGAGAGGGATCAGAGGTCAGGGATCAGAGGCTAGTGGTCAGTAGTCAGTGGCTCTTAGTCAGTGGTCAACCGCCAAGGGTTTTGAGGACGAGTGACTGCGAAGGGTAAAGAACAAAGTGGCATTAGTCCCGCAATCCGTGATCCCGAGTCTCTGGCCCCTGATCCCTGACCCTGAGAGCTGACCACTGGCCACAAGCCACGGACCTCTGACCCCTAGCCCCTAACCCCTGTTTCCCACTTCTCGTATAATTCCCCGCATGGTTGCCAAAGATCTTCTCGAAATGCTGGTTTGCCCCGCCGACAAGCAGCCCCTTGAATATCGCCAGAATCCCGAGAGCCTGAAGTGCACAGCGTGCCATCGCGTGTACCTGGTGAAAGACGATATTCCCATCATGCTGATCGACGAGGCGAAGGTCGAACCCTGACCTTTCGAAGAATCGCCAGCCTATCGTCAGCTGCCGTTCGCTCGTCCCGACAACTGCCCGCCAGTCACCACCCTGCTGAATCTCAGCCATCCGAAACCGACACTTTGTGTCAATTTGGAGATTACTGGCAGGTACCAAGGGCACACACAGAGGGCCACCCCGCCTACAGTCCTCCTCGCAACTACCGATATCTTCTAGGGTTATTAAATCCAACGCATTTTGGGAAACGTACTTAGAACATACGGCAATTACGGCATCTCAATTGCGTACAACTTGTACAACTGCCGATGAGTCTAATTGGGCAAAGGTCGGAGTCGGAGGTGATGACGGCCATGAAATACGACGAGACAGGAAACAGCATGATTGGCAACGACAAAGACAGGTTCACGATGACGGAGCTTGCAGCGCTGCGTAACGACCTGCTTCAGGGTGGCATGGTCGACTCTTACGAAGCCGCTGAACTGCTTCGCGTGTTCCTGATGGGCCGCGGCTATGGGGTTTCTCCTACGGCGGCGCTCGATGCGGCAGGCCGCGTCGAAATGGCCGGATGTGCGATCCCGGTTCTCCAGTTCGAACTCGAGAACCTGGCAATGGTGATGTAACACCGCTGCGGGCCGGTGACCCCGCAGCCGCGAATTTCAAGGGTTCAAGGTTTCAAAGTTCCAGGAAAAACAGCCTGAAACCGGATGTCTTTGAAACCTTGAACCCGAAAATCCTGAAACGTTCAGTTCCAGCCGGGCCAACCAGCTCGGCTTTGTAGTTTTGGCAGGTTCCTCTCCCACTTGGGCTTCACGAAATACCACTCCCGTTGACCCTGATTTCCCGCCGACAATAGCCAAAACATGACCGTAAACTGCTGATATTACATAACTTGGTTCATAGTGATCAGGGTTTGCAACCCCTCTCAGACGTGCTATGATAAGTCCGCTCTCCCCAAAAAACTTGTTTTCGTCTTTAGGAGCGACTCTCGAAGTACGTTCCCATGGCGGTCGCAGTGCGTATCGTCCGCACTCATTGTTGGGTGGATACGCCGACGGCGAGCCCTATCTCTACGTTGAATCAATACCCTGGAGGCCCAATGACAAAACCGCTGATCGCAGGAGTGTGCGCGCTTGCGCTCCTGTCGTTGATCTCATCTCCGCTACCGGTTCATGCGCAAGTTGCGGCAGCTGACGCTACCCACGCAAAGACAACTTCCGACATTCCCAAAGAACTTACGCTCCGAGGCACGGTGTCGAATGTGCTCGCCCAAGCCTCTCCCGGCACGATTCCGGGATCGCACCTGATGCTCTCCACCACCTCAGGTCCGGTGGATGTGAGCCTGGGAAGATTCGCTCTTCAGGGCAAAGGCGCCCTCGCTGTCGCCCCCGGCGACGCAGTTGAGGTCACCGGCTTTGTAACCACTCTCCGCGATCGGCAAGTCTTCCTCGTCCGCACGGTCACTGCCGGCGGCCACGTTTATCTCATTCGGAACGAACACGGCGTACTCCTCTCGCCGCAGGCGCGCGAACGCCTCAGCGCCGGCCAGAAGCCCGCGCAGTTTGGGAGGGGACTATGAACCACAAGACATTCGGAATCTCGCTCTCTGTAGTTTTCCTGGCACTGAGTTTCCTCACTGGTTGCGGCGGATCGTCGTCGACAAAGACGCCGCCGAATCAAGTCGTCGCCATTACAGCGACCACCGGATCAGGACAAACCGCCGCGGTCGGCAAGGCTTTTGCGAGCCCGCTGGTGGCAACCGTCACAACCAACGGAACGCCCTCCAGCGGCGTGACTGTAACCTTCGCCGTTCCTGCATCCGGAGCTACCGGCACCTTCGCCGGCGGAGCCACTACCGCGACCACAGATTCCAGCGGGAAGGCGACTTCGCCCGTCTTCACGGCTGGCACAACAGCCGGGTCGTATAAGGTGACGGCCTCCGCTCCCGGAGCAACAGCGGCAGCCAGTTTCAGCCTGACCAACACAGCCGGCGCGGCAGCCAAAATCACTGCGACCAGCGGGTCAGGTCAAACTGCGCAGATCAGCACGGCATTCACGAGTCCTCTGGTGGCCACAGTGGTCGACAGCGACTCGAATCCAGTAAGCGGCGTGACCGTAACGTTTACGGCTCCTGCCTCAGGCGCGAGCGGCACCTTCGCCGGCGCCACGAACGTCGCGACGGCGGCCACCAACTCAAGTGGCGTGGCGACCTCTCCGGCGTTCACTGCCAATGCCACAGGAGGAGGACCTTACACAGTCGTAGCCTCCGCCACCGGAGCCACGTCGGCCAACTTCACGCTCACCAACTCGGTAACGGTGACGACCACTAACTACACGTTCTACATGAGCGGGGCGGATAATCTTCCCGCTGCCAGCAGGTACAACTTGGTGGCACTCGCCGGGGTGGTCACTATTGACTCCAATGGGAACGTCGTTGGCGGCGAACAGGACTACAACGATGCGTTTACCCTGACCGGTGGAAATACGAGCACCGACCCTATCACTGGTGGAACACTAGCGGTAGATCCTGTGGCGGGCGTGGGAACACTCACGCTGATCACCGGCAACGCCAACATAGGCATCTCCGGCACCGAAACCTTGGCCGTGGCATTTGTCAACACCAGCCATGCACTCATCATGCAGTTTGATGGCACGGCTACTTCCAGCGGAAGCATGGACACGCAGACTTCAACGAGCGCGCTGGCCGGAAACTTTTCCTTCACGATGTCTGGGCTGGATCCCACGCCTGCTCCGATCGGCTTCGGGGGCGTGTTCACGATCAGCGGTACGACCCTCACCAACGGCACTTTCGACTACAACGATGCCGGAGTCGTCGGTACCGGCCTGGCGTTTACTGGCACGGTGTCAACCCCTGACTCCTTCGGCCGCGGCACAATCACCGGCGCGTTTAGCTATGGCAGCCAACCCGTCGTGCTCGCGTATTACCCCGTTGGCCCCGAAGCCATTCGGATAATCGACATAGACACCACGGAGGCGGCCATCGGCTCAGCGTTCGGTCAGGGCAGCAATACCTTTACCAACGCTTCTCTTGGGAGCTCCGTTCTGGCGCTCGCCGGCAACCCGTTTCAGAGCGAATATGGGGCGCTAGCGCAGTTCACTACCAATTCCACGGCCGGCACCTTCACGGGTGTCGGAGACTCCAACGAATTGGATAACGGTGTGCTATCCGGCCTCGCCGCTCCGTTTGCAGGCTCCTATTCTTTTTCAAACACGATCAACGGATACGGTAGCTTGCTCGCCAACGTTTCTGCGTTGGGAGACATAAATACTTTGGGAATTTACGCGACAGACCCAGCGCTCAATCTCAACGATCCAAATAACTCGTCCGGTGGCGGCGGCGCTCTGGTTCTAGACTTGAGTACCCCTGCTTCCGGCTCTCTCTCGGGCGGCGCGGGCGTCTTGATTCCACAATCTGACAATGCCAACGCCAGTTTCGTAGGCAACTACGTAGCCGGGTGGCAGGATTTCAACTACTTCGCTACCTGCGCCGACTGCGAGTTCGACATGGTGGCACAGGGGGCGATGACATCGGGCACCCTGAGCCTGACCGGATACGTCAGCGATCCTTTCGGGACGTGGGCCGCCGCCACAACGAGTACCGGGAATACATTCACGGGAGCTCCGGCTGCTGACGGGGTCAACCTTGGGCGATACTCGATGCTCTCGGCAAATTCGAATCCGCTCTCTGCACCCAACGGAGTGCTATTTCAATCGTTCGACGTCGTCCTGTACCAGGCGAGCGGCAATCAACTCTTCTGGCTCAACTACGACGGCACCTTAACCAGCGTTTTTGTCGGACCGCTCGAGCAGCAGGGGTCGCTCACCGGATTGCCTCTGGCAAGGAAACCGGTCAAAACCCAACCGAAACAGAAACACTAACCAGGCAGGCCTGGGGCACAGCCGCGTGTGGCTGTGTCCCAGGTGTTCTACTCAGTGGCGCACTTCGGTGCGCCACGCTTTTTTCGAAACGCCTGTCCCCAAACAATCATGCCCATTATATGTACATCTGCATTTGTACATAGCATCCGATACAGACAAATGTTCCTGTCATGGGAACACCCCGCAAGATTTACGCATTCAGGGTTACCTTACTCGTAGCGCAGACTTTCCACCGGATCGAGCTGCGATGCCCGGGTGGCTGGAACCGTCCCGAAGATGATTCCCACGATCGAAGACACCACGATCGCAATGATCGCCGACAATCCTGAGATCGGCAGGCGGAAGTCCGTAAAGAGGCGCACTGAGTAAGGGATCGCGAGACCCGCAAGGATACCCATGATCCCTCCCGTTACCGAGATCACAATCGCTTCGGCCAGAAACTGGAAACGAATCTCGCGGTTGGTCGCGCCGATGGCCTTACGAATCCCAATCTCGCGGATGCGCGAGGTCACCGTCGCCAGCATGATGTTCATGATGCCGATGCCGCTCACCAGCAGCGTCACAAACGCCACCAGCATCAGAATCAGCGTCAGCGCGTCGGCAATCTTTCCCGCGACGGTGAGCAACTGCGTCAGGTTTTGCACGCTGTAGACCGACTCGGCGCGATGCCGCGAATGCAGCACGCGCCTGATCGCCTCTGTCGCGGGAATCACATCCTGCGCCGTCGCCGCCGAAAAATAAATCTGGTACACCGCCGACGTTGGCGTGAAGAAGCGGCTGACCGTATACGGAATCAGCATCGTGTCTTCCTGGATTTCCGATTGTCCAAAGGTGTCGACGCTCTCCTTGAACACGCCGATGATGGTGAAGGGCAGCCCGCCGCTCAGCTTGATGATCTGCCCGATCGCGGGCTGCGCCGAGCCGAACATCTTCTGCGCCAGTTTCTCGGTGATCACCCCCACCTTGTTGTGCGCAGCGGAGTCCTCGGAATCGAAAAAACGTCCGGCAAGAGTCTTGAGATTGCGCACCCCCACGTACTCCGGATCAACGCCGAGCACCAGAATGTCACTCTGCTTGCCGCCGCCGATGGTGATGCGGTCGGTCAGCGCAACCGTGGGCGAGGCCGCAACCACGCTGGAAACTTGCTGCCGCACCGCGCGGACATCCTCGGCCGTCATCGGGTCGGGCGTGGAGTCGATGCGCTGCGAGCCGCCTTGGTAATCGGCATAAATCATGTTCGTGCCGATCGATTGCAGCTGCCGCAGGATGTATTGCTTGCCCGTGAGGCCGATGGTCGCGACCAGAATCACCGAAGCCGTGCCCACGGCCATGGCCAGCGCCGTCAGCGAAAACTGCAGCTTGTTGCTGCAGAAGGCGTCGTAGGCGAAGTTCAGCGTCTCGCTGAGGCCGATCGTAAAGCGGCGTTGAGTCGTCAGTGCAGTCGATGTCGCAGTGGCCATCTAAGTGTTAGATGTTAAACCCCGCTCGCGGACGCCCGCAATGACACCTCTTTTTTCATTGAACCAGCGGCGCCATGGAATGCTCCGCTCCAGCCCGCTGACTCCCCGGGGCGCAGCACTCTCCGTCCTGACTGCTTGCGATATTGATTCCGGGTGGGCGCAGCGTGTTAGCGCTGCGATACGGCCTGCACTTTCAAAAAGACCTTTAGCGTGTGTGCGACTTTGTGTCGAGGCCCTCAAGCATATCGTTGGGACCACCGTGGAAGAGCGGCGCTTTCAGCGCCGCGTTAAAGCGCCTCTTACACGGGATTTAGCCCCTGAGGTGACGGGGCTTCCCTCTTCACGCCTCCAGCCACGGCCACCGCCGCCAGAAGCACAATTAGAGGATCAACCGGCCGGAAATAATATGTCTCGGGATGCGAAAGGTAATAGGCCAGCGGAAAAAAGAACAGGACAATCGCAAAGCGCATCCCCATCGAGAAGTCCCGCCGGAAGACGCGCCGCAAGCCCAGCAGCGCAAGGATCGTCATCGTAGTATCGACAAAAATATTCGGCGGATCGAGCGGCTCGTCCTTCAGATACTCGCGCGAGAGACTCCAATAGCCGGTCCACATGTACAGCATGCGCCGCCCAGTCATCCACACATACCATCCCGGATGGCTGCGGATGTAAGCCTTTCCCTGTTGCAGTTTATGGTCCATGTAAGCCATCTCGCCGTCACGCTCGTATTCGTGCAACTCGGCGTCACTGTGATTCGGATGCAGGCTGCTGTTGACCCAGCGCGTGGAGTATCCGTTGTTGCCGATGTAAAGTTCCAGTCCGAAGCCGCTGCGCACCGGAATAAATCTGTGGAAGTTTTCATAGTTGCGCACCAGCCATGGCGACATGATGGCAAGCGCGCCCAGCGCTCCTGCGAGCAAGGGAGCAGTCCAGGATTGCCCGTTGCGACGGCGCCGGTAGAGAGTCCATAGCGCAAGCAGCGGAACCACCGCGAGCACGACCGGCTCGGTGAGCGCAGCGAGTCCTCCGAACAGGCTGAACAGCAACCAGTCGCGAGTGTGCGAAGAATCTTCCAGACGCCACGCCCACCAGAAAAGCCACGCGAGTTCGAGCGTCACGAGACACGTAGACCATGCCCAGTCCGCACCGTAGTAAACGCCGTAAGGAGAGAACGCCCATCCCCAGCCGGCCCATTTGGCAACGCGCTCGCCAAAGGCTTTCTTCGCGACGAGAAAAACTGGAATACATGTCAGCGCTGAGAACAAACTGTTCAGCGAAAGCGCTGCGAGCACCGAGGCCTTCGTCTCGACGCCGAATACCTTGAACAGGCCCGCGAGCAGATACGAATACACGGGCGGCAGAACAGCTGTCGGGCCTGTGTTGGGAGCGAAGACATTCCCGAAGCCGTGTCCCGAGACAATCGACCGCGCGACCAATCCGAAAGCCCAGTGCTCCAGAACAAACGGATCCAGCCAGTCGCGATAGACGAAGGGAATAACACTAAGCCGTACAGCCAGCGCGACAGCGGCCATAAGCAGGTATGGCTCGACCCGGTTTGCTGTCCGAGACTTTCTTCCCATGAATGATCCACTCACGACTTGCCGTGAAATTCGCCCAATATCCCCGATGGTCGCCCTAAATGGCAGATCCTGACATCATCATCCTGGTACAGGCACCACAAATGACTCACCTGTATGTATGAGAACTGGTGATCGGCCCGCGAGAAAACAAACCATGTGACCCCGAAGTCTTTATTGAGCCGATCGAAATCTGCCGGTCCAAAATTCCGCCAGCCGTTCAGCGCCGTCACTTCTTTCAGCCAGCGCGGTGCGAGGCGCGGCACACGCGCAGCCATGCCGGCATCTTTCTCGTAGTCCGCGAGCACGCTCCGCTCAGCGAGCGCCCGGAAGCCATGCTGATCCTCCCCCGGCAACGTCTGATAATGCGGATCGATGGCAAACAGATCGTCGGCCGGAGTGTTTTGCCGGATCCACGCAAAAGCCCGCAACCATCCATCCTGCGGCTGCACGAAAGGCAACTCCAGATGCGGAGATGCCGGGTACATTTGTCTCTGCGCGTAGAACATGCCCGCCCCGAGCGGAACAAACAGCAACGCCCAACGATAGACGCGCCTGTCGAACACGTAGCTTCCGAGCAGCCCTCCTGCGATCAGAAAGAAGAGGACGTAGACCAGGTGGAGGTAACGCATCGGTTCAAACGGCCGTAAGCGCTCCAGACTACGCGGAAGCACGATGAGCAATCCAACCAGTGTTTGGAATGCGCCGTAATAAAGAAGAGCAGCCACGACAGGCACGAGCACGGTCTGTTGATCCGGGTCTTTGAGCGAGTGCAGCCAGCGGTGAAGCGCGAATAGCAGAACCAGCGGCGCGAAAACGCCTAACCACTCATACCACGCCCAGTGGCCAGGAAAATAAAATCCGCGCGTAGAGCCCGCCTGGCGCCAGGCATCGGATGCGGGCTCGAATAACCATCCCAGCGGGATCAGAAGAGTTGTTGCGACGGGTGCCTCGAATCGTCGCCGGGAACGAAGTGCCCACCAGAGAAACAAGCAAAACGAAATTCCAAAACTAGCCATGATCGCGTGGATCGCAAATGCAACCGCGAGCAGTACTCCCGCTAACCAGAAACGGCGATCGATGACGGCCACCACGGCCGCCAGAATCGCTGCGGTTGCGAGCGTACGCGGATGAAGATACTGGTCAGCTAGATTGATGGCGATGCCACCGATCGGCATCGTAAGCAGGACGGCCACCAGAGCCGTAGCCGCCCATTGCGCTTCTGGTTTTACAAAGCAGCGCCGCGCGATCTGCCAGCAACCGTGCAGCAGAAAGAAGATGGCGGCGATCTGCCACAGCAGCACCATCCACATCAAAGGCAAGTGCATCAGGCGAACGGACCACGCGATCAGCTTGTCGAAAATCGTCGCCTGAAATTGCAGCCGGAAAAAATCGGCATCATGCGGAAACAGCGCCGGATTCAGATTTCGCTTGATCGCGGCCAGATAGAACGAATCGTCTTCCAGGCCCGGATGGTAGCCCATCACCAGGAACGCGAACAGCGTCAGTGCTGCCAACCATGCCAGGTTCTTCAGCGCATAGTCGCTCTCGCCGCGCGACACGTATGGGATGCCCGATTTGTTTATGCCAGAATCCGCGATCATCAGGCGGGACGCGCATTTTCCGTGCGGGAAGCGTAGTAGCTTTCACGTCCGGCTTCAAGTTTGCGGCCTTGCGGACTGAATCGCGGGAGATGCATCACGCCGGCCTTTTGCAAGGCAAACTGCATCGTCGTGGCAAGCACGCCGAATCCATATTTCACGCTGCGGCGAAAATTGATCGACGAAGCCTCTTCAAAATATTTCGTGGGACAAGAAACTTCCCCGATACGGAAACCGAAGTGTACGCACTGCGCCAGCATCTGGTTGTCGAAAACGAAGTCGTCGGAATTCTCGAGCAGTGGCAACTCGGTGAGCACCTGCCGGCTGAACGCGCGATACCCGGTGTGATATTCCGAAAGCTTCACCCGCAGAAATAGATTCTCAAACGCCGTCAGCAAGCGGTTGGAAATGTACTTATAGAGAGGCATGCCGCCGAGCAGCGCGCGCCCTCCGATGATGCGCGAGCCCAGCACAACGTCGTAAACATCGTAGGCGACCATGCTCGCCATCGCGGTAATGAGCAGCGGCGTGTACTGATAATCCGGATGCAGCATGATCACGACATCAGCGCCGGCAGCCAGCGCCTCGCGATAACAAGTTTGCTGATTGCGTCCATAACCATAGTTGCGATCATGCTGAAAGACGTAGAGGCCGAGACGGCGGGCAGTCTCAATAGTTCGGTCGCGGCTCTGATCGTCCACCAGTATGCGGATGTCGACGAGGTCGGGGAGCTCTCCCACCGTGGCCTCAAGCGTCTTCTCCGCATTGTAGGCGGGCATAACGACCGCGATGCGTTTGCCGTTGATCATTTCGCTGAGACGGGAACTAAGGATAGTTTACCTGAGATGCCATGCGGTGGCGGCATGGCAATGACGCTCCGTGAGTGGGGGCTCACGGAGGCAAAGGCGTTGTTCGATCGACGCGCGTCGAGTTGCCCTTCAACTCTCCAGCAGGGGACCTGACCCGGTCCCCGCTCGCTGAACCATTTACTGGACGATCACCTGCAGCGCCATGTTGTGGCTCGTACTGCCCGACGTCGCTGTAACCGTAGCGGTGTAGGTCCCGGCCGGCGTTCCGGGCGTAGTCTGCGTGGACGACGAAGAACTACTCCCACCGCACCCAACCGCAAACACAAAGGCCAGCGTGACAATTGGCGCGGCGAGCAGTGGCAGGCGCTTGCGACTCCGCATCCACAGCGATGTCGAACCCAGCAACATCAACATCCAAAGAAGCATCGTCGGTCCCGATGGGAAATTAACCCGAGGTACAGCACCGGTTGTCACGGACGCGGTGGTTGCGACCTTCACGGTCACCATCTGCGTCCCGGTACCGGTGATCTGCACCGAAGAAGGAACACTGCAAGTCGGCGCAGGAGTAGCCGCCGGCGCAATCGCGCAACTCAGGTTGACGGTTCCGGTAAAGGATCCCGTCCCCGCAAAGGCCAGACTGAAGCTGGCAGTTTGTCCAGCACTGATGCTTTGGGAAGTGGGCGAGCCGGGAGCGGGACCCACAGTAAAATCCGGGACCGCTTCAACCACAAGCGAGACCGGTACGCTATTCACAATCGATCCGGCGGTCCCCTGGATCTGCACAGGGTAAGTGCCCGTTGCGACGCTGGCACTCGCGGTGATTGTTATTGTCGACCACCCAAGCGATCGTGGAGGGCTTAAACCCGCAGGAGGCGCCAGTAGGTAAGCCTGCGCAGGAGAGGACTATCGAACTGTCGAAGCCGAACCGTCGGAATAACCGACACGGTTGAGGTGGCTGAATTTCCAGCCGTTATGGGGGCTGGGGAAACCGCGCTGGCAGAAACTTCGAATCCACCAGGCGCTATTTGCGGCTATAACACTTACTAACTACGGGTTGGTTCGATGATGTAAGGCCGACGACTTCGTCCAGCCGCTCTATCTCATATTGTCAAGAATCGATCCTACGATTCCGCCAACCACGCCACCTTCCACCGCTTGCCTGGGGGCTTCGCGCGGCAGATATTTTTCGATTGCGTGTGCGAGCTTGGAGATCGGTAGCGTCTGCAGCCATATGCGGCCGGGCCCGGTGAGTGATGCAAGAAAAATTCCGTCGCCGCCGAAGATCATGTTCTTGATGCCGGGCACAGTCGTGATCTGGAACGAAACGCTGGATTGAAATGCGCCGACGTGTCCGGGATGCACCCGCAGGTTTTCTCCAGGCTGAAGATCGCGCATGACCAACTCTCCAGAGAGTTCGAGCCATGCGATGCCTTGTCCGCTGACTTTTTGCAGAAGGAATCCGTCACCGCCAAAGATGCCTGCTCCCAGCGATTGCTGAAAGCCAACGCCAATTTGAATCTGCGGAGTCGCGCACAGGAATCCCTGGCGATGAATCAGGTACTCGTGTCCCGGCGCAACTTCCAGAGGAACGATGTGCCCTGGGAGCTTCGTCGCAAAAGCCAGTTCACCCGGCCCGCCCATGGCGCGGTATTCCGTCATGAAGATGGACCCGCCACCAGCGACGCGCTTGATCACGCCCAGAAGGCCTCCGCCGCCACCGAATTGTGTGTGGGTCGTCAGCTGGATCGAGCTGCCCATCCAGGAGAGTTCTCCGGCTTCGGAGATGATCGACTCGTTGTTCTCCAGAATGAATTCGAGGACAGGCATTGTTGTGCCGGTGATGCGGCTTTGCATGAGGTGTCTCCTGATTGGGATCGAAGATCGGAATTTGAGAAAGGAGAGTATACAACGGGGCGTAGCTTCTAGCTTCGAGCGATCAAAGCCTCTTGCGGCAATCTGTCAAGGCCTTCGTTCGTCTCTTGCGCTTTGCGAGAGCTGAGAAGTCTCTCCGGGCGGCTTACTGTTCTCTCGCCGGGACCCGGCGCAGGCGTTGCTGCTTCAGGTCGGAACGCCGAGCTTGGGCAGGACCCACCGCGTCAGCAGAAGCCACGCGGCGAAGAATGCGATCATCCAAACCCAATCAGGCATGTCTTCTCTTTGCTGTCACATTGTAATTAGGTCGACCGGAATCGTGACAGGTAACTTTCGGCGCTACTCGGCCTCGCGGATTCCGTCCTTGGTCAGCTTATAGGCCACTGAGCTGCGCGAGAGTCCTATGATGCATCCACGGCACGGCGCCGCTCGCGAAGCCGAACTTATTCCTTCAACATCCCTCTCTGCGCGATGCCGATATTGTCACGGGTCGAGTTCTTTACCATGTACATCATTCCGTCGGCCTGTCGGATCACATCATGCGCCGACCGCGCATCATGCGGATACGTTGCCACTCCAATCGATGCCCGCACGTTCAGATTCAATCCTTCTTCGCGGCAGAAACAGCTGGCCCGCAACCCGTCGCGCAACCGTCTCGCCACCACCAAAGCCTGATCTTTGCCCGTCTGCGGCAGCAGCACCACAAACTCGTCCCCGCCATAACGAAACGCAAAATCGATCAGCCGCAGCTGCGCCTTGATCAGATACCCAATTTCCGCCAGCAGTTTGCTTCCAATCAAGTGCCCGTGCGTATCGTTCACCGTCTTGAAGTGATCGAGATCAATGAACAGGATGCTGAACTCATATCCAAAACGCGACGACCGGTACACCTCGGTCTCGAGCGTCTTATAAAGATGACGCGCGTTGTACAGCCCCGTGCAGTCATCGGTGATCGTCAGTTCCTGAATCTTCTCCACCCAGCGCGCGTTCTCGATCGCGATCGCGGCGTAGTCGCACAGCGATTGCAGGAAGAACAGTTCCGGTTCCTTGAAGCGCTCCATGTCGACGTTCACGAGCTGAATCACGCCCAGCACGCGCAGTTTCGAGCGCAGCGGTACGCAGATGACCGACCGCGTCTCCCACTTCGTCGCATCATCCACGCGGCTCGCGAAATACGGATCGCTTCGCACGTCGGGCACCACGCGAGCTTCCCCATGCTTTGCGACCCATCCGGCAATGCCCTCACCCACCTTCAGCCGGACATTCTTCAGCGCCTCGGCCTTATCCCCGACAGCAATCGCAAAATAGAGTTCGTCGTGCGCCTCATCCACCATCAACAGCGACCACGTATCCGGACGGAAATATTCCGCCATCTTCTCCATGATTGTTTGCAGAATGGAATCAAGGTCCAGGGACGACGTGAGCGCTTTGGCCACGTCGTGAAAAATCGTCAGCTCCTGGCTCTGGCGAGTCAATTGAGTTCCGGCCTCAGGCATGAATATCCCGTCAGTCCTCACAGATAAGGGTGGCGTTCAAAAATTATAAGGTGCACTTTCGTCAGGCAGCAATGAACGTTAGTAACCCGTACCCGTAATGCCAACCATACCAGTACCTTCGGGACCCTTGTCATCCGGTGCGAGGACTGTTTTTGCGGGCGCAAATGTGACCCCATTGGCCCCGGTGCCCTTGGTGACGGTTTTTCACGCAGCCGGCGGTCCCGGTCCTCTTATAATGTCCCTCGATGAAAACTCTCCTCCTGGCGCTGCTCCTGACCCCGGCCTTCGCCCAAACCCCCGATCCCCACTCCATTCCCTCGGTCGACGCCGGAATTGGCCCCTGCACCGCCGACTTCACCATCACCGACACCGACAATAAGCCCATTTACGCCGCCAAGGTCAAAGTCCACATTTCCTACGGATTCGCCGGCGCCCGCAAGCTCGACCTCGAGGTCGGCACCAACGTAGACGGCAAGGCCCGCTTCACCAGCCTGCCGGACCGCATTAAGCACGGACTCTTCTTCGAAGCCTCCGAAGCAGATCGTACCGGCAACGCCTTCGACGACCCCACCAAAACCTGCCAGGCCCAATTCACCATAGCCCTGCGCAAATCCGCCGCCACGCAGCAATAGCAAAAATTACCTTAACCCGGGTCTCTCTCAACGAGTGGTCGTCCTGAGCGAGGACTGCTCTTCACGCAAAGCGCAAAGAACAACCGCAGTCGAAGGATCCCTACCGTCCAATCCCCCATAGCCGTACATTACCCTCCCCCTGACCTCTCGTCCCGTGGCATCGTCCCGGCTCTTGTCCTATCATGTTCCCGATATCACTCCAGTAAGGGTTTCCGCACCGTGGGCGAGTTCGGCAAAAAATTTCGGAAGGCGCGCGAGTCCAAACAACTCTCGCTCGATTCCGTTTCTAACGTCACCAAGATCAGCGCCCGCATGCTGCAGGCCATCGAGGAGGAGAAGTTCGACCTGCTCCCCGGCGGCGTCTTCAATAAAGGATTCATTCGCGCCTACGCCAAACATCTCGGGCTCGATCCCGAGGATGCCATCACCGAGTATCTCGACTGCCTCCGCCAGGAGCAGGTCGATTCTCACGATGGCTGGGATTCGAACGGCCGTAGCGATGCGCGCGCCGCAGCCAAGAGCGCGGTCGCTGCACCGGCCAAGCCCCCGGCCAACGCGCCCCCAGTCGCAGGCGGAGAAGAACTGCCGCATCTCCATCTGCCCCGCGCCGAACATATTCGTCCTGCGCGCAAAGAATATCTCGGCCGTCCTTCCCCCGGCATTCCCTGGACGCTGATCTACCTGGTCGCCATCATCGTCATCGCAATCGCGATTCTCTGGATACGGCACTCGCGCGCGGTTCACTCCGCTTCCACCAAGTCGAGCGCGGCGGCAATGACGGCTGCTCCACCCGTACAAGTGAACGCGCAGTCTCCGTCCAGCGCGCCACCCTCGAGTGCAACGATCGCCGCAGTCACCTCCCCGCCGCGGTCATCTGCTGCGCCTAAGACCGAAACAGCGCGCGCGCCCGCCGCTGGGGCTGCAACCTCGGCGACTTCAGATACAAATCAGGTGAAAGTAGAAAAGAAGGACGACGTGACCATCCGCTCCTACGGCGCGTCAACTCCTGCGACCGCGGAGGCTTCCGCCGCCAACTTGACGCTGATTATTCGCGCCACAGAAAATTCGTGGATCTCCGTCACGTCCGATGGCCAGGTGGTCACGCAGGAAACATTGATCGCTCCCGCCCATCCGAAGTTTCGTGCTGCCCGCGAACTCGTCGTCCGCGTCGGCAACGCCGCCGGCATCAGCTTCGTCTGGAACGGCGAAGAGCTCGCACCCCAGGGCGCCGAAGCCGAAGCCAAAACGCTTGTCTTCGACGCGCAAGGAATGAGAGCTCTCGCTGCCGACCAGGTACCGCATTAACTCGCCAGACTCCGGCCAGGTCCCCCAACCCAGACGCACTCCAGCGATCTCGTCTGGCCTTTGGTTTTGCGTTCGCTAGTTCACGTTGATAGTCGCGATCGCTGAACTCAACCCATTCGCGACCACTTCCAGCATCGTCAACCCCGTGTCCATCGAACTTGGAGCCACGAACGCCGTCTGGACAGCCGTGGCGCCGGTGGCAACTCCCGTGCTGAAGTTCTTTGTCAGCGCGTAATAGACGCTCCCCGTCACGACGTTCGTTAGCCGCACCAGTGGAAAGTTCGTCGCCGATTGCGCATCGTCGCCGTACGCCGCTCCCCCCGACAGTCCGTTGAACTGCGTTCCCTTCACCACGTAACTCTTGCCCCGCGTCACAAGTGGTGGAAACGATGTGATCGTCGGCAGCCACGAACTTTTCGCCGACCCTTTCGGTATGTACACCTCCACATCGCTCGACCCATCCGTGAACAGCACATGCCCGCCCAACGGCAGCACCAGCATGCGTCCGTAATACGACGAATCCACGGAGGCGTTCGGCGGATTCGGAGCCGCCGTCAACGTCGACCCGTTGAACTCGTAGAACTTGGATGGCGGTTTGAAGCATGGGCTGATGTTCGATGCCATCACCAGCACATTCCCATCCGGAAGAATCGCCGCCGGACCATCCGCCACTCCGTAGCCTTTCGGAAACGATGGCCCCGCTGTCCACTTCTTCGTGGAAAGGTTGTAGACTGCCGTCCCGCCGTTCGCGCCCGCTTGAAACACCGTGCCATTCGGACGCAGCACCGCCGGTCCCATCTCCGGCACAATCCCCATGCCGCAGCTGTTCCCGAGAAACTTCGGCAGGTTGCCGGCCGATGTCCACTTCCCGGTCTTGTAGTTGTACAGCTCCGAATTCGTCCCGTTCTGCGTATCGACGGTCAGCACATCCCCATTCGGCAACAGAGTCCAGCCTTCTTCCGAATTCGCATCCGCTTTGCCTGTCCCTGTGCTTGTCCACGTCAGGGTAGACGCATTCAAGATCGCCTCACTCGCGCTGCAGCAGTCGCCCATCATGAATTTCCCATTGGGAAGAACCACTGACGGAGCGTCGCCGATCTTGCTCCACCCGCTTGGAGCACTCACGCTCGTGAATCCCGATGAGTCGCTGAAGATCGCTCCCAGTTTTGTGTCGTCCTTCACACCACTGTTGTATTCGCCGCCTTCAATAATGATCCGGCTATCGGGTAGCACCGCCGACGCAAAGTACAACGGGTCGTATCCCACTGGCGGCAAGGGCAATAGCACCCACACGCCATTCTGATAGCTTCCCGTCGAATCCGGCACCAGTCCCCACCAGAAGCCTGTGTTGTTGTCTTCTACCATCACCATCCCATCCGTCCGCAGCATCGCGGTCCCGGCACTCCCGGGAAAAGGCATCGTAATCGGTGTCCAATGTTGCGCGCTCGCCAGACCGCACCAGGCCAGCACCGCGGCCAGACACAGTCCAATTCTTTGCCGTGTACCCCACATTCTCCCCACTCTTCCCTTCATAACAGCCTCCCGAGATTTGAATTTCCTGCCCCCTTTGTTCTCGTCCCCACATCAAATCGACTTCAGCAGCGAATCCATGCACACGAGCGCTCCCTCCGGCTCTTCGTACACGTGCCACTTCGCTGGCCGCGCCGGGTCCTCCTCGCTCACCCCTGCAATCGCCCGCGCGTCCGGCACGCCCACCATGTCGACTTCCCGCCCGCACTCCGTGCACCAAGCGCGATACACCCGCGTCCGCCGTAGGACCATTACCTCACTCGTCTCCACTGTGATTTCCGTTCTTTTCCGAACTTCCATCGCACCTCCGGACAGCTCTTTCAACCGCCCTCACCCATGCCGTCAGTTCGCTTCTGCGAGTTCTTCGGCAATCAGGATTCCGACCGCTCGACGGAGTGCCCACATCTAGTCTTTGTGAAACTTTGAACCCTTGAAACCTGTCGTTCCCCTACTTCCCGTCCGGCCTCACTCGTGATAGATTTCTGGTCGCGTTGGACCTGACTTCTGCGCTCGGTACTACCGGGCACGCATCCTGCCCCAGGTGCGCACCAGAAGTCTTCAGGGATTTCTCAAAAATTTCTCAGGCGGGTTATGACGAACCAGGGGAAGGAGTTATACGAATTTGGTCCTTTTCGGCTGGACCCCGAAAAGCGCCTTCTGCTGCGCGATGACGAGCCGGTCCCGCTTCAGCTAAAGGCCTTCGAAACCCTGCTCGTCCTCGTGCGCAACAGCCAGCAGGTCGTTCTTAAAGATGAACTCATGCAGGCCGTCTGGCCTGACAGCTTTGTCGAGGAATCGAACCTCGCGCAGAACATCTTTGTCCTGCGGAAAACTCTGGCCGCCAGCAGCGGACTCCAGGGCAACCAGCGCTACATCGCGACCATCCCCGGCCGCGGCTACCGTTTCGCGGAAAACGTCCGCATCGTCTGCGCCCAGGACGCTCTCGTCCTCCAGCGCCGTTCCCGAACGCACGTCCTGATTGAAGAAAACATCGCCTCAACATCCGTGACGACCACCGTCCCTACGGTCGCTCCTCAACCTCAGACTGCGGTGCCCAATCACGCTGCCCGTCCGATACTCGCGGTCGCCCTCCTGCCGGCCTTGGTTCTTATAGCGTTGTTCCTTCGTCCCACCGTTGCCCCGCCCCGCGTCACCGGCATTCATCAGATCACTCATCTCGGAACCCTGGTACACAACACCCACTTGCTGACCGATGGCCCTCGCATCTATTTCCGGGTGTGGAACGGCAAGCTACGCGACTTCCGGTCCGTCTCCACCGAGGGTGGCCAGGTGTCCCCGGTTGAGATCCCCATCCCCGAAATGGATGTCGACGACATCTCGCCCAACGCCTCCGAATTCTTCGTCGAAAATCTCGGAGACCTGCACAAAGTGCCAGACGCTTCTGATCCTTATTACAGCCTCTGGCGCGTTCCGGTCCCCACGGGCTCGCCTCGCCCTACCGGATTGTTCACCCGCGAGGCCACGTGGTCGCCTGACGGTCACACCGTCGCCTACTCCCAGCCATCCGGACTCTTTCAGGCCAATCTCGACAGCGCCAGCTCCAGCCAGATCGCTCCCACACCAGACGAACCCTTCTATCTTCGCTGGTCCCCCGACGGCCAACACATCCGCTTCTCCGCCACCGATTCCAGGACGAACGGCTTTTATCTCTGGCAAGCCGATCTCGCTACCCACACCACCACCAAGCTGATCCCTAACCTTCCCTCCTCCGCGCGCCCCTGGGCCGGAGGCTGGACGCCCGACGGCAAATATTTCTTCTACTCCGCCGTCAGCGGCGGCACTCGAAACCTCTACGCCATCCGCGAGAAGACAGACCTTCTCCACCGCGCCCGATCTTCTCCTGTCCAACTCACGAACGGACCCTTCACCTATTACCTACCGCTCCCGGCAAAAGACGGCCATCGCCTCTTCGTCGTCGGGGAACAGCTTCGCGGACAACTCGTCCGCTACGACTCCTCCTCGCGCCAATTTCTTCCCTACGCCCAATCCATTTCCGCCGACCATGTCGCCTTCTCGCCCGACGGTCAGTGGATGGCCTATGTTGAGTTCCCGGAGTGCACGCTGGTTCGCAGCCGGCCCGACGGCTCCCAACGCCTTCAACTCACTTACCCGCCCATGCGCGCCTTCAATCCCCAGTGGTCTCCTGACGGAACGCAAATCGCTTTTCACGCCGTCAACGACACTGGTGCTCACAGCAAGATCTATCTCGTCTCTCCCAGCGGTGGAGTGCCCGCCACCGCCACTCCGCTTTCCGACGATCGCCAGGTCTATCCTTCCTGGACCACTGACGGAAACTCGATCCTCTTCTCGAACTCCGACGCGTCGCTGTCGCACTTCGATCTCCGCATCCTCGATCGGAAAACGACTCAGATCTCCGTCCTCCCCGGTACCGATGGCCTGATCTTCGGCCAGATCTCCCCCGACGGTCGCACCGTCATCGCGATTGAAAACGTCAGCTACAATCTGGTTCTCTACGACGTCGCGTCGCACGCCCGAAAAACCCTGGCTGACGTGGCCGACTATCCCCGCTGGTCCCGCGACGGAAAATTCGTCTTCTTCAACAACAAGTACTTCAGCGGCAAAGGACGAACCGGCGGCATCAACCGCTGGAACCAGGAGACAAATAAAGTTGAAACACTCCTGAAATTCCCCGACTTCCTCCTGACCGGAGCCTACGGCGTAACCTTCAGCCTCACGCCCAACAACGAGATCCTCCTCGTGAAAGACATAAGCAACCGCGACCTCTACGCCCTGGACCTCGACCTGCCATAGGACGTGCGCAAAGCGCGCAATGAGGAAGCAGTCAGCGAGGAACTGCAGAGGGGCCAGCGCACCCATTCCACCCTGTCATCCTGAGCGAGGACTGTTCTTTGCGCGATAAGCGCAAAGAACAACCGCAGTCGAGGGATCCCTTCCCCCAAGAGCCAACTGGCGCCCCATCACGGAATTCCCAGGACGCACCAATGCACGCCCCCAGTCTAGCCATCAAACCTTTTCATTCCCTCTCCGTCGAAATTATGTTTCCATATCCGCACACCAGGGACCGGGGACCAAAGCACTCACGGAGAACTCATGAGCACCACTCTTAAAACTGCTCCTGTCGCAGCCGCGCCGGCGTCCATCTCTCGCATCGCATCCATCGACATCATTCGCGGCGCCGTCATGATCCTCATGGCCATCGATCACGTCCGCGTCTACTCCGGACTCCCCGCTGGAGGCCCCACGCCCGGCATCTTCTTCACCCGCTGGATCACGCATTTCTGCGCGCCCGCGTTCATCTTTCTCGCCGGCACCAGCATCTTTTTCTATGCCCGCAAGCACACAGACGTCTCTCGCTTTCTCCTCGTCCGTGGAGCCTGGCTCATCTTTCTCGAACTCACCATCCTCCGCTTCGCCTGGACCTTCAACTTCGACTTCGCCCACTACGAAATGGCGGGCGTGCTCTGGGTCATCGGCTGCTGCATGATCCTGATGGCGGGCCTGGTGAAATTACCGCTGCAAGTGACGGCGGCCATCGGCGTCATCCTCATCGCCGCGCACAATCTGATGGATTCGCACCTGGGCAAACTACTCGACGGTATGGACAGCAACAGACTCTCCGCTCTCTGGAAGATCGGCTACATCGGATTCTTCGCCGGACCTGTCCAGTTCGGGCCGAATGGACCCAACCTCATCGTGCTCTACTCCATCGTTCCGTGGATCGGAGTCATGGCTGCAGGCTACGCATTCGGCAAAATCCTGCTTCTCGATCCGGCCAGCCGCAACCGCGCGTGTCTTCTCTTGGGTCTCGGCGCCATCGCCCTCTTCTTATTGCTCCGCGGATTCAACCTCTATGGCGACCCCCGCCCGTGGCACGGCCCAAACGGCAATTCGCCCATGCCCGCAGTTCTCTCGTTCCTGAACTGCACAAAATATCCAGCCTCACTCGATTTTCTTCTGATGACCCTGGGACCGGTCATCGCTCTCGTCCCGATCCTCGAAACCGCTTCGGACGCCCCTTCCCGCATCATCGCCATGTTCGGACGCGTCCCCTTCTTCTATTACGTCCTGCACATCCCTCTGATCCACACGCTGGCGCTAGTCGTGTCAAAGATTCGCCTGGGTTATGTCAGCCCGTGGCTGTTCACGAACCATCCCATGGGCAATCCCGAACCTCCCGACGGATACACTTGGAGCCTTCCTCTTCTCTATGCAGTCTGGGCAGTAGCAATTCTTCTGCTCTATCCAGCCTGCCGCTGGTTCGTAAACGTAAAAGCAAAACGGCAAGACTGGTGGCTGAAATATATCTAAGGATTTGCTTGTGTAGCTCCGGATGCATTCGTCCGGGGTTGCGCGCAAAGCGGCGCAATGAAAAAGCGGTCAGCAAGGAACGGCAGAATCCTCGCGCCCACTGGACCGTCTGTCATCCTGAGCGAGGATTGTTCTTTGCGCGCAAAGCGCAAAGAACAACCGCAGTCGAAGGATCCCTACCCTCAAAACGACTGATGGCCTAATGGGGAATTCCCAAGATCCGCGCCCACCGAGCACGCAAAGCCAAAGTGGAGCCGGAACGCCGGCACTCCCAAGTGTCCTTGCCCCTCCCGCTTATTTCACTTGACTACTGCCGCCGCCAATACTATTTTACTCTAGGCCTTGAGCTACAAAGCCTGCCAGAAATCAGGAGACGGCGAATCCGCATGAAGAAACCGGTGCCACGAGATCTCTTCCCGGGAGCGCTGGAGATGATGATTCTCCGAACGCTGAAACGACAGCCCATGCACGGGTACGCGCTTGTCCAGCAGATCAAACGCACCTCCAATGACCTGCTTGAGATCGAAGAAGGCTCCCTGTATCCCGCTCTCCAGCGCCTTCTCAAGGAAGATTTTGTAAAAGCTGAATGGGGCATCTCTTCCACAAACCGCCGCGTTCGAATCTACAAGTTGACGGCGGCGGGCGGCAAACATCTGGAGCGTGAGGTGTCGAGCTTTGAGCGCATGCTGAAAGGCATCACGCAGGTTCTGGCGCCGGGTGAATTATGAACTGGCTCAAACAATTGTTTTCGCGACGCCGGATGTACCGCGAGTTGTCGGAAGAGATTCAGGCGCATCTCGACGAGAAAGTCGAGGAGTTGGTTGCGGAGGGAATGCCCAGGGAAGAAGCCAAGCGCGCCGCCCGGCGGCAGTTTGGGAATGTTCCGCTGATTGAAGAGAAGAGCCGCGATGTGTGGGCGTGGCCATCCGTGGAAGACCTTTTTGCGGATGTCCGCTTTGGGTTGCGCGCTCTCAGCCACAGTCGGGTGTTTACAGCCGTAGCCCTGTTGACGATCGCGATTGGAATCGCGGCGAACGCGGCGGTTTTCAGTGTCGTAAATAGCGTACTGCTGAAGCCTTTGAATTACCCGAACGCAGAACAATTGGTGGCGCTGCATCAGGTGGCTCCCGGCGCCGAAGGCCTGGCGGATTTCGAGAACGGTCTTCTTCTCTCGCCATCGATGTATGTCACATACTCCGACCACAACCAGACATTTCAATCGTTAGGCGTTTGGACCACCGGTACGGCGAACGTCACGGGCATGGCGGAGCCGGAGCAGGTGCGTACGGTTGCTGTCAGCGATGGCGTGTTCCAGACGCTTGGTGTTCCGCCTGCAGTGGGGCGCTGGTTCTCGCAGATCGATCAGGAGCCGAACGGTCCGAGCCGGGTGATGCTGAGCTATGGGTATTGGGAAAGGCGTTTCGGTGGAGACCGGACCGTGATTGGACGCAACATCGTGGTGGATTCGCAGTCCCGCGAAATCGTCGGCGTCATGCCCCAAGGATTTCGCTTTGTTGATTCGGACTTCGATTTGACCACGCCACTCGCGTTCAACCGGGGCAAACTGATTCTCGCGGGCTTCGGGTTCCACGGAATCGCAAGGCTCAAGCCGGGAGCGACCATTGCGGAAGCGAACGCGGACCTGTCCCGAATGCTGCCGATCTGGATGGATTCCTGGTCCAACGGCCCCGGATCGAATCCGCATATCTACGAGACGTGGAAAATTACGCCGATGATTCAGTCGTTGAAACAGCAAGTCATCGGCAACATCGGCGAACTGCTGTGGGTAGTCATGGGCACCATTGGGGTGGTCATGCTCATTGCGTGCGCCAATGTGACGAACTTGTGGCTGGTGAGGGTCGAAGCGCGGCAACAGGAATTGGCGGTGCGCACGGCATTGGGGGCGGGCCGGGCGCGAATCGTCCGAGGACTCCTCGTCGAAAGCGTAATGCTCGGCATCATGGGCGGACTCGTGGGCGTCGGGTTGGCGTATGCGGGCGTGCGCTTCCTCGTCGCGGTTGGGCCGTCGAATCTGCCTCGCTTGAATGAAATATCGATCGACGGACGAACCCTGGCATTCACCTTCGTCCTTTCGGTGCTGGCCGGTTTGTTATTTGGATTGATTCCGGCTTTGAAATACGCGGCGCCACGGACCGCTTCGGCTCTCCAGAGCGCGGGGCGGACGATCAGCGTGAGCCGGGAGCGACATCGGGCGCGGAATCTTCTGGTGATCGGGCAGGTGGCGATGGCCCTGGTGCTGTTGATGTGTGCAGGTCTGATGATTCGCACATTTGGGGCGCTGCGTAAAGTCGATCCGGGATTCGCGGATCCAGAGCACTTGCAGATCATGCGAATTTCCATCCCAGGGTCGCTGATCGCCGGCTCGGAACTGGTAATGCGAACACAAAACGCTATCCTCGATAAACTGGCGGCGATCAATGGAGTGAAGTCCGCTGGGTTCATTAGTGAAATGCCGATGGAAGGGTTTGATTCGGATTGGGATCAGATCTATGCGGAAGACAGAGTCTACGCGGACAACGCCATTCCGCCCTTGCGCCTGTACAAGCATATCTCGCCCGGTTTGTTGCAGGCAGCAGGGACAAAATTGGTTGCGGGACGGGAAATGACCTGGAGCGAAGTCTATGGCCTCCAGCCAGTGGTGATGGTTTCGGAAAACTTGGCCCGCGAAATGTGGGGAACACCGGCCGCAGCGATCGGCAAGCGCCTGCGCGAGTATCCAAAGATGCCGTGGCACGAGGTCGTCGGCGTCATTCAGGACGTTCGCGAGAATGGCCTGCAGGAGAAGGCACCGGAAACCGTTTACTGGCCTGCGTTGATGGAAAATGCCTTCGGACCGGGGCCCGCGGAGGCAACACGGACTGCGACATTCGTGATCCGAAGCGATCGTGCAGGTACGGAGAGCTTTCTGAACGAGATCCACACAGCAGTGTGGTCGGTGAATTCGAATCTGCCTCTGGCGTCCGTGCGGACCATGCAGGAGGTATATGACAAATCGGTGGCGCGAACTTCTTTCACCGTGGTGATGCTTGGGATCGCCGGAACAATGGCCCTCACGCTGGGAATCATCGGCATCTATGGAGTGATGTCGTACACGGTATCACAGCGCAACCGCGAGATTGGAATCCGACTGGCGCTCGGAGCGCAGGGCGGAGACGTGCTGCAAATGGTCCTGAGGCAAGGGACGAAGTTGGCGTTGCTGGGTGTGGCCATCGGAGTGGGCGCCGCTTTCGGTTTGACCCGGTTGATGACAAACCTGCTCTACGGCGTCTCGGCGCACGATCCGCTCACGTTCGTTGTTGTGGCTGCCCTGCTGATTCTGGTCGCCGTCCTGGCGTGCTACATTCCAGCTCGCCGCGCAACACTCGTCGATCCGATCATAGCGCTTCGCTACGAATAAACAGCGCCCGGTTCACCCTGTCATCCTGAGCGAGAAAAGGCCTTCGTGCCAACCCGGCCGTTAGCATCCCGAGCAATGTCATCCTCAGCAGTCTCATCCCGAGCAGTGTCATCCTCAGCCGTATCATCCTGAACAGTGCCATCCTGAGCAGTGCCACCCTCAGCACTGCCATCCTGAACAGTGCCATCCTCAGCCGTATCATCCTCAGCAGTCTCTTCACGAGCGGTGCCATCCCGATCAGTGTCATCCCGAGCGGCGTCATCCCGAGCAGTGCCATCCTCAGCCGTATCATCCTCAGCACTGCCATCCTGAGCAGTGTCATCCTGAGCGAGGATTGTTCTTTGCGCCAAAGCGCAAAGAACAACCGCAGTCGAAGGATCCCTTCCCCCACCTCACTTCCCGCGGCTCGGCAAGGAATTCTCACGGCGGACCATCCGTAGTGCGCATAGACCACTGCGGTTGCTGTTGGAGACCGCTTATTGCACTTGCAGGAACGTCAGTTGTGGTCTGCTCGCACTTCGTCGACCACCTCTCGCACCGCGACGACGATGGAGTCCGGCGACTCCTCCATACCATGGCCTGCATCGACCACAACTTGCCGGCCACGTGTCGACAAGCGCACTAGGCTCGCCTGTAACTGATGAACCTGAATCTCGTGATATTCCGCTGCTTCCTTTTCGAAACCGTCGGGAGCCCAATACCTTCCTGCGGTTAGCACGACCAGTGGGCGATCTCCCAAGCTGCCTGCATTTCTTGCGGCGTCGTTGATATCGGGGTTTCCGCCGCCTTCTCTCGGAACGATTCTGCCCTCGTTGGTTGCTGCGCAAGCCTGCTCGGCATCGGTCGTAAACGCCTTCGGCTGTGCTTCGAGCTTCGACAATACGCGGGCTTGCTCGGGCGTGAAATCGGGCGGAGCAGCGCGCCGCTCCTTGCTCACCATGAATCGGACGATGCCAAATCGCGACGCGACTGGTAGTGCCATACAAATCAGGTGTCTCGTGCTGCCCGACATACGATTGAGTGGTGACAACGCGAAGTCCGGTTCATGCATGTCCGGAACCGATGAATCGATCAAGACCAGACCGGCCACGTCCGAGGGATAACGCGCTGTGTAGATGTGAACATACTCGCCCCCGACCGAACCACCAGCCATCACGTAGGGTGGCAGAACTCCCGCACGCTGTAGCACCTCGTGCAGATCGTTCACAACACTGGCACTCGTTCGCGGAGACGATGGCGGATCGCTCCACCCTACACCCGCGCGATCGTACCAGCAGGCGCGAGTGAACACCGCCATCTTGGATTGCTGCAACAGCCACTCATAACCGGGCGAGTTGCCTCCGGTTTCAAGAATCACCGTCGGCGTACCCTGACCCGAGCAATAGAGATTCAGACTCCGTCCACCGATATCAACCGCCTGTCCAACTCGCGGAGGCAGTTGCCTGGCATCCTTGGCTCTCCCGATCTCCTCATACGTAAACCCCATCAGAAGGGCCAACGCAAGTAGAGTCAGAAATGCAAACGCGATCCTCTGAATCCACTTCTTCATGTGCCGACCTCCTCTTAAGAAATGAGCGACAGAAATGAGCGACACAGCTCGGCGCTATGATTTACCAGAGCCTCTGAGTTACGGTCGCATCGGCCATTGGAATAAAAAGCTTCCGAATCCGATAAGGACCGGCAAAGCTCCGGCGATACCCCCTACTACCCACTTCCACATTCCCGACCGCATCAACCACTGTCGCAGCAGAGAAATCACGGCGTCACACAGCAGCGATGCCGCGCCCGATACATCACGAGATTCGTCGAATATCCAAAGAAGTTCCGGCTCGAACCGCAGGCGAAACGCGGGTGGATGCAAGCAAATGAGCCAGCGATACAAGATGCGAGTCATCATGCCTTCTCCGGACGGACCTTGATGTGAAGCCTCGCTTCGCGGACCAGGCCTTCGAGTCTCGCAATCTCCGTAGCCAGGAGCCCACGGCCAAAGCGTGACAGGCGATAATAGCGGCGCCTTGGATCGTCGCCGGCAGAGCGTGGAGCCCGCTCTTCCACGATGCCTTGATCGAGCAGTTTTTGCAGATTGTCGTATAACGTGCCCGGACCCACCTTGTAGCGGCCTTCCGACTGCCGGGCCACTTCCCGCATAATCCCGTACCCGTGACGGTCTTCCCCTGCCAGCGCCAGCAGGATATGCAGCGGCGCAGGGGAGAGAGGCAGGAATTGATCGAAGTCGTCTTTCATAGTCGGATTCCGTTATATCGGAATCCGACTACTGAGGTCAAGCCTTTTTCGCCTGGCAATTTCGGTTTCGCAAGCAGTTCCGCCTTGAACCAAAAGCCGTCCAGATATTGAAAGATGTGGGGATCGCGTACTACAGGGTGACCGCTACGTACGCTCCGAAGAGCGGCGGCAATGACGTGGTGGCATTCCGGTGCATGCACACCTGGCGCAAAACCAACGGCGTTTGGCGCATCATCGGCGGTATGTCCGCGCCCGGCCAATCATTGAAATAGCGATCAAACCATCGGTTAAGCGAGATCGCCGTTCCAACTTGCCACTCAGTGACCTCGCCCTCAAGCTCTCGCACTGGCGTGCCGCAGTTTTTGGACGATTAGCAGTTCGGTGACCCCCCAAAAAAAGAGGCGGGATTCGACTAAAGAGAATCCTTTACTCGAGAAAATATCCCGCAACTGAGTGCGGTCGGGAAAGCGCTGGAGGCTTTCTGCTATGTAGCTGTAGACTTCATGATTGCGGTGCAGAATCGTTCCCCACAGTCCGGTCCATGTCTTCAGACCCCAGTATTCCATCTTCTGTGGGATCTTTCCGCTCGGTTTGGAGAAATCGAGGAATGCCGCCACGCCGCCGGGTTTCAGAATGCGGCTGATTTCGTCAATAGTTGTTCCGAGGTCTGGAGCATTCCGCAGCGCGTAGCCGCCCGTGACGATGTCCACGGATTCGGAAACGATGTCGAGCGATCCCATATCCTGGTTGGTGAAACTAACATTCGGATGAGTATTGCGGTGACGGGCAATGTCCAGCATCGGCTCGGCGATGTCCACTCCGGCGATGCGTCCACGCGGATATTTGCCGGCAAGCAGAAAAGCGATGTCGCCGGTGCCGCAGGCGAGATCGACGCAAACCGGGGACTCTTGAGAGGGAAGCAATGAAATCAGAGTGCGCTTCCATGCCGCGTCACGTCGGAAAGAAAGTATTCGGGTGATGAGATCGTACCGAGGCGCGACCTCGGAAAAATTTCGTTCAGTATAGTATCTCTTCGTCTCGGCATTCTCGAGATGATCGCCGATTTTCAAAACAAAGCGACGGGTCACTGGATCACCACTTTCAAAGGTCTGCAAATAGGTTGTTCAGTCTTACTCACAAACCTAGAGTACAAGCGCTCCGTCATGGATTGCGCCAACTCCATCCGTCCGCACTCCCGAGGAACACTCCCCATTCCTTCAGAGAATCACCAACTGAAGATAAGTAATTCCTGCTTTCCCCACCAGCCTGGCAACTTCCCAAAGCTCGTCTCTCGATAACAACTCTGTTTTGCCGGCAAATCTACGATGGCTTGTAGATGAGGCCGATAGCTGCGCCCACGATGACCCACTGAATGAAGTAGGCGATGGACTGGTAGATTGTCAGCGTGAGGCCGATGTTCAGATTGATGTAATTATGGATCACGAAGGTGCAGACAGAGAAAAGGCCGATGAGTGCGCCGAGGTATATGCCCGATACGATGCCGCCGCCAACAGTATAGATTTTTGCGTTGAGAATGGCGACGATCACGATGGCGATGAGGATGGCGACCATGCCGTAAGGCATCACCTTCATCATCTCGTCCTTGGGACGATAGACGTTAGGGTACTTCATGAATTCAGTTTTCATGGATGGCCATGCAGCAAACATGGCAAAGCCGTAGACAAAATAGGCGGCCATAGCTCCGAGGGAGGCCAATGCAATGCGGTTGTAGTTCACGGTCACTCCTGCTGAACCGGGACTTGATTCGCCGCAGAATTCTAACATCAGACGCTTAATTTCGTTGGACGTTTACGGCAAACCGGAAGTCAAACGATGCAACCAGGTATTTCATCAAGCCCCAAGCCATGATGAGTGTAGTGGGAATTTATCTCCAACTATCTTGGGACTTGGACTTCCTTCTTCGTTCGCTCTTCAAGTAGAGAGTGAAACAGCTCTCGATCGGAATGAAATAACGTGTGCGTGATCGTCGTTACCGCTGGCCCTACAACGAACGTCGTTTGCTTCTTAGGTTCATACCTGATGTACTCAACCTCTCTATACGGAATTGTCCGGTGAATCCCAAACAATGAACGTTGAGTAATTCCTACGCCGTTCAGCGTGATCGTTCGCGGCCAACGAAAGAAAGCCACCAACCCAAGAGAAAGGCTTAGCATTAGCATCAAAATGGGGTCGTGCTGATCCCCAAACCCACCAAGCCACCAAAAGAGTAGTACAGACGGTCCTGCGCTCGCCCAAACAATCCGGCCAAAAACCGTTGCCCCAAACGACCTGACAGCTGTCTCTTTGCGGTAATCGGATGTTCGCAGGCCAAGGAAGGTGGAGACGAAAGTAGCTGCGAATGTCACGCCGCTAAGGGTTCCGGCGAGTCCAATAGACAAGCGCCAAGACGTTCTCGATTCTGGTTCGAGAACCCGGCGTGGCAGGTCCCACAGAACCAAGCATGCCAAGAAAAGAATTGACGCAAAAAGCCCGGCTTTTATGGCGCTCAACTTGACCTGCTCCGCCACACTATTCGAGGACATGCGTTGCCCCATCCATCGTCGAAGAAGCTTCGCTTCTACTATTGGCAATTATCGATGAGCATGGACATCCAGCGCAGATAACTGTCGTAATCACGCCACAGGCTCACTGAGGGGTTCTGAGTGTTATGGCGATGTTTCGTCAATTGACGGAGCCTTATCAGCGCACTACCGAGGCAACCTTCGAGGACGGCGGATTTTAGATTTGATTGTAAGCAGTACAACGTCGGCGTGAAGTCGAGTGACAACATCGGTCACATACACCACGTGTTGCCAAGCAATATCCTTGTCACCTTGAACGCTGACCACTGAATGCAACGGTCGACCTTCCAACTCACTTTGTAGCTTGTTCTGTAGTTCGTCCCAAGGAGTTTTCTCTGAGTTCACAAAAACGGTCGGGACGGCATCCGCTTTCGGATTCACAATGGTAATGATGATCGGTTCGAGCGTGGGCGCTTTCGTCCCCGATACATCGATCGCCCTGAGGTGAACGCGCAAACCCATTGACGGGGAGAACGGGGGAAATATCATGAACGCCCCTATAGCCAAGGCGAGAACCGGCGTGGCAGTCAGTGGAAATGCAAATGTCGAGAGTCGTGGCCTGAGCGGGAATCTCGCTTTGTTACGGCAGCTACCGGCCAGCCCAATTTCAAGCGAGTCTGCCCACACACAGAAATAGTTGTGTAGACATGTTGCC
>Ga0207008_10019_pt1 | contig 49450 bp, 46 predicted proteins | sample Alteio_BWMinCont_83_FD_153489 | JGI IMG/M metagenome (GOLD analysis project Ga0207008, IMG submission 153489) | Enriched cells from forest soil in Barre Woods Harvard Forest LTER site, Petersham, Massachusetts, United States -... | ecosystem: Environmental > Terrestrial > Soil > Temperate forest >... | reverse complement strand
CATAGAAAAGATAAGCAACCACAAAAATCGTGAAGATCGCCGACTCGGCAATAATGAGGCCGACCATTGCGACTTTGCCGCGATCGGGCAGCCTCCAGGTTGCCGGCGCTTGTGGGAACGGATTTGCGATTGCACTCATTGCTTTCTTCCTTTACTCATAGCGACTGTCTTCACTCGTATCGGCTGTCTGGGTCTTCAGGATGTTTCAGGTCCCACAATGGCCGGCGGCTCGCGACCACTGGAATGGAAGAGAAGTTGTACGTAGGCGGGGGCGAACTTGTGGCCCATTCAAGTGTCCAGGCGTCCCAGGGGTCGTTGCCCGCTTTCTTTCCCTTGAAATAAGAGACGACAAGATTCACCACAAAAATCAAAACTGCGATTGCCTGAACAAATCCGCCGATACTGACGAGGAGGTTTAGTGTGTCCCAGCCGCGGCCAGGCTCGTAGGTGTAGATTCGGCGCGGCATACCCAATAGGCCGGGAATGTGCATGAGGTCGAATGTCAAATGGAAGCCGATCAGAAATATCCAGAAGTGCAACTTGCCGAGGGTTTCGTTCAACATTCTTCCCGTGACTTTCGGGTACCAGTAATAGAACGCAGCAAAGAGTGCAAACAGAATTCCGCCGACGATTACATAGTGGAAGTGCGCGACAACAAAATAGGACGACCCTAGCTGCCAGTCGAAGGGTGAGCAGGCCAGCATGATCCCAGTCAGACCGGCGATGAGAAATTGGAACAGAAAACCAATGCTGAACAGCATTGCTGTTTTGAATTGGATCTTTCCGCCCCACATGGTTCCAAGCCAATTAAAAATCTTGATTCCTGTCGGCACGCCCACAGCCATGGTGGTTATGGTGAAAAAGCTGTTCGCGTAAGAGCTCATCCCGACGGTAAACATGTGGTGCGCCCACACGCTCATGCTCACGAACCCGATGGAGACAGTGGCGGCGACCATGACGGGGTATCCGAAAATCGGTTTCCGCGAAAACACTGGAATGATTTCCGACATGAAAGCAAAGCAGGGAATAATAAGGACGTAGACTTCGGGATGGCCAAATATCCAAAAGAAGTGCATCCACAGCACGGCGGAGCCGCCGGCCTGCGCGTCGAAGAAATGGCCGCCCAAGTATCGATCGATGAGCAGCATGATCTGGGCGGCAGAGAGCGGGGTGATGACAATCAGAACCATTCCGGCCATCACCAAATTGAGCCACGCCAGCAGCGGCATGCGATTGAGCTTCATGCCCGGGCAGCGCATGCACAGAATGGTCGCGATGATATTGATGGCAGTTCCGATGCTTCCAAATCCGGAAACCAGCAGCGCCAAGGTCCAATAATCAGTGCTGTGCCCTGGGGAAAACGCTCGGGCCGTCAGAGGTGCATACGCCCACCATCCCACGTCCGGCGCGTTACCCGCGCCATAGAGCCCATTTGCGCCGACAAGGCTGAAGTAAAGAAGAAGGCCACCCAGCGCCGAAAGCCAAAAACTGAAGGCATTCAGCCGCGGGAACGCCATGTCGCGAGCTCCGATCATGAGTGGCACAAGATAGTTGGCAAAGCCAAACAGGATTGGCATGGCCACGAAAAAAATCATGGTCGTCCCATGCATGGTGAACATTCGGTTGAACACCTGCGGCGAAACAAAATGATTGTGCGGAAACATCAGCTGAATGCGGATGATGAGGGCTTCGACACCGGCGACAACCAGAAATAGCAGGGCGTAGAGAATATAGAGAACGCCTAACCGCTTGTGGTCAACCGTGGTCACCCACTCGTGCAGAGTGTCAACCCACGACTTCTCGTCAATCTGCACTCCGGGAATCGTGATCGCATTCGATGACATATTAGCCTTGCACTTCCCCTAGCGAAGTGTCTCCATATAACTCACGACTGCATCCAGGTCCGAATCGCTCAACTTCATGGCCGGCATCAGCGAGCCCGGCTTGATCGCATTTGGGTCCTGAATCCAGAGACGAAGGTTTTCTGGTGTATTTGTTGCTGCACCGGAGGCGATTGTGACCCGGCTCATCAAGTGTGTAAGGTCGGGACCGAAGCGTCCGTTGGCATTCGTTCCTGCCACTGCATGACAATTCATGCAGGCATTGCTTTCGAAAACTCGCCTGCCGGACGCTACGCTTGCGTCCTGAACTGCTGGCTGTCGCTGGCCACGGAACCAGGCAGCAAAATCGGCAGGACTGTCCACTGAGATGCGTAACAGCATCTTTGCATGCTGAACTCCGCAGTATTGCGCGCACTGGCCAAGAAAGACTCCGGGCCGCAGTGGGTCCATCCAAATTCTGTTCGGGTGGTTGGGAATCAGGTCGGTCTTGCCCGCGAGTTCCGGAATCCAGAAGCTGTGGTCGGTGTCAGCAGAAAGCAAGGTCAAGAACGTAGGAGTGGGATTCGCTGGATCGCTCACCGGGATGTGCAGCTCGTTTGCTGTAACGACCCCCAGCTTCGGGTAACGAAACTCCCACCAGAACTGGTGCCCGATGGCAGTGACTTCGACAGCGCTCGGTGGTTGCGGAGCGTCCTGAACCGCATGGAGTACTCTCGCCGTAGCCAAGAACAAGACCACAACGATGAGGATGGGAATGATCGTCCAGGCCAGCTCAATCTGTGTGCTTCCGTACACTTGAGCCGGTTCGCGGACGGCATCCATTGCTCGCCCACGGAACTTAACAACGGAATAGACCAATAATGCAAAAACAACTACAAAAATGATTCCGGTAATAACAAGTACAAAAACAGACAAGTCAGCAATCGACTTAGCTGGGGTTGAGGCGGGAGCGAAGATATTCGTGCCGTGAGGAGACGACCCTTTGGGCTCGGTTGCCCACACCGCCATAGCTGACCAAAATAGAAGAAGTATCGTCTGTAAAAGGGACCGCACGGTCGAAGGTTTGATTTTCAGCATCGACATTTCCCTTCTTCTCTCCTCCACTTCCGAAATACGCGCTTCACCAGCCTTCGCAATCTCTCCGTATTCCTATTGCAAAACGTGCGCCGCAACTCTTATCGCCCGGAATTCGATTGAGTGGAGAGCAAGCGTGCTACCAAAGCGACACGTACTTCTATTTTCTGTATCGCAACCGCGATGAAGGCAAACCCTCAGGAGATCCCGATCGTTAACAGGGCAAGGCGACGAACAAACGCCGGGCGATCAGTGTCATCCCGGTGCCTATTGCGTCAAGTGTCATGGCGTTCGTCACAGCAAGACATGTCAATGCGCGCCTGACTGAGCCTGTAAGTCGTGGTTTATGGCAAGGATTCCATGGCAGCGCAATTGCATGGAATCGACGAGAGAATGCTTGTCCCAAGAGGGCGGTGCTCTGCGAGGAGAGCGATGAGCGAACGCTGGAAAGTGGTGATTGTAGGTGGGGGGTTTGGCGGGCTTTCTGCGGCCCAGCACTTGAACTCAGACTTGGTGGACGTGACGCTTATCGATCGGCGGAACTATCACCTTTTCCAACCGCTACTCTATCAGGTCGCGACGGGCTCACTTTCGGCGGGAGAGGTCGCCTCGCCCCTTCGGGGCGTCCTAAGCCGACAGAAAAACACTCGTGTTTGGTTGGGGACCGTCGTAGACATCGATCCCGATTCGAAACGCGTCTTTCTGGCCGATGGGGCCATCGTTCCCTACGATTCATTGATCGTTGCCGCCGGGTCACAGACATTCTACTTCGGGCACAACGAGTGGCAAGAATGGGCGCCCGGCATGAAGAGTGTTGAAGAAGCCACGGCCATCCGCCACAAAATCCTTTATGCATTCGAAGTGGCCGAGCGCCTTTCGGACCCCGTGCAGCGCCGAAGTTGGCTCACATTCGTGATTGTTGGTGCAGGGCCGACTGGTGTGGAGCTCTCGGGAGCAATCGCGGAGATCGCCCGCCAAACGCTAAAAAATGACTTTCGCTCTATCAACCCGCAAGAAGCGAAGATCATACTGCTGGATGGAGCGCCTCGCGTGCTGATGCCTTTCCCTGAAGATCTGGCTGAAAAAGCAACCCGTTCGCTTGCCAAGCTTGGAGTCGAAGTGAGATGCGGGGCAATGGTCAAACAGGTGGACAAAGAGGGTTTGACGATTGATTCCGGTGGGCGAACTGATTCGATCGCAGCCAAAACTGTGGTCTGGGCTGGCGGTATCACCGCATCGCCACTAGGCAAAATGCTGGCTAGCCACACAAAAGCCGAGAGCGACAAAGGAGGAAGAGTTAAAGTAAGACCTGACTTGACGATTCCAGGCTATCTGGACATTTACGTAGTAGGCGATCTGGCTTCGGCGATGGATAAAAAAGGAAAACCCTTGCCTGGGGTGGCCCAGGTCGCCATGCAGGGAGGCGCCTATGCAGCGAAGGCGATCTTGCGAAAAGTAAAAGGTCAGCGGGAGCTTCCACCTTTTCATTACTTCGACAAAGGGTCTCTGGCGGTGATTGGACGCGCAGCCGCAGTGGCGGATGTTTTCGGTGTCCATCTTTCGGGACTAATTGCCTGGCTGGTATGGGCCTTTATCCACATAACGTATTTGGTCACCTTTCAGAGCCGAGTTCTAGTCTTTTTTCAGTGGGCCATTCAGGATTTGACATTCAGCCGCGGTGCCCGATTAATCACTGGAGCCGCCCCCACGGATTTCAATTTCTCAGAGGAACTCGCTGAAACTAAGGCTGAACCCGTAAATGCTTCGCGTTGACCTTCTAGACTCTATCCGCATCGACACCGATGTCGCATGCGGATAAGTGTGCAAATCTGCAGATCGCCAGCCGTCGACAGTCATTGTCGACTGCCACCCTCAACCCCGAGGCTTTACGGGTTTCCCGTGTTGCATCCGATACAATCTATCCGGCGTTGTCAACTGCCGCATGATCGGCGATGACAAAATGACGTTGCTACATTTGTGATTTTGACTTTTATTGTCGTTGAGGCGCGTCGCTATGAGCACGCAGGATGTGCCACCTGCATTCATTGTCGATGATGACAGAGATGTGCGTGAGTCTCTCCAGGAGCTGCTAGCGTCAGTCGGCTTGCAATCTAAGTCTTTCGGAACAGCACAGGAGTTCTTGTCGAGTCCGCGCAGTGTTGGTCCCAGTTGCCTAATTCTTGACGTGAGACTTCCAGGCATAGCGGCTTGGACCTTCAGCACGAACTGAAACGAAGGAAAGTAAGCATTCCAATCATCTTTCTCACAGCACACGCAGACGTTCCGATGTCGGTCAACGCCATGAAGTATGGCGCGGTTGAGTTTCTCACAAACCACTCGGACAGCAGGATTTGCTCGATGGGGTTCAACGATCGCTAACTCGAGACCGTATCGTACGCGAAAAGCAGCGAGACGCCGCTGAACTGCGACAGTGATACAACACATTAAACGTCCGGGAAGGCAATCGGATTCACTTCCGATGCTTTTTGGGCGTGCAGATTCTCAATCGTGCCGCGGTATAGCTCATGAACGGGTGGATTGGTCTCCTTCAGAACATACTTCAGCGCATCAAGTTTGATTCTATATTCCACCAAAAGATCAACGACACTGCTTAAGGTATTCGCTGACTGCTGACCCGGGGATCTGCTCACTTCTGTTCCCTTCGTTCCGGGTTTTGGTTTTCGCATTCGCATAAATAATCATGAATCTAAAGTTGCACCCACCTACCACGATCCCGACGAAGGCAGTTTCGCGTCAGCTCACGGCGCGTTCCTGGTGCATCCAGAAACGCTCGCGGAGAGTTTTCTTCAGGATCTTCCCGGAACCGTTCTTGGGCAGATCCGTTTCTGAAAACTCGATGCGCCTGGGAAGTTTATAAGTCGCGAGGCTTCGCCGGCAGAAAGCAACCAGATCGTCGGCGGTGAGAGCCGCGTCCGGCTTCAAGACTACGCACGCCATTACAAGTTCGCCCCATTGCGGATCGGGTACGCCGAAGACGGCTACTTCACGAACGGCGGGATGTCCGTAGATTACTGCTTCCACCTCTCCCGAATAGACGTTCTCACCGCCGGTGACAATCATATCCTTGAGCCGGTCCAGGATATAAAAGTATCCCTCAGTGTCCTGATGGCCAATGTCTCCCGTTCGAAAGAATCCGTCGCGAAAGGCTTTAGCCGTTTCTTCCGGATTGTTCCAATAGCCCCGCATGACGTTGGCGCCGCGTGCGCTTAGTTCGCCTGCCTGCCCCGGCTCGACTTGTTTCCCTGACGTGTCTGTTACCTGGAGATCCACACCCGGAGAGGGCCGTCCGCAGGACATGAGCTTGTCTTCAGTGTGCTGCTCGTCCTGCAAGCCCGTGAGAAAACCTGTTTCGCTCAACCCATACACCTGAATCAATTTGACCTTTGGCAGCAGCTTCCGCGTCCGATGGACTAGTTCCGGCGCCATCGGTGAGCCCCCATACGCCAGCACCTCCAAGCTGCTCAAGTCATATGTTCTCGCTTCCACGAATTGTGTCAGTAAATTGATCATGGTGGGCACGAGCACGGTGTGAGTCACGCGTTCCCCTGCCACCGTCTCGCAGAAAGTCTGTGCGCTAAATTTCGGAATTGTGATTTGCCTCGCGCCGAATGCCGGGGCCGCGAACATGCTGGGAAAGTCCGCGATGTGGAAGATCGGAGCGGCGTGCAGGTATGTCCCGCCTTCGGTATAGCGCATCCAGTAATTGAAATTGTGGACGTCAGCAAGGATATTGGCATGTGTCACCATGACGCCTTTTGGCTGCCCTGTCGTGCCGCTCGTGTAGATAAGGCCCAAGACGGCCTCCGGGTCGTAAAAGACTTTCGGAACAGGGTCCTTGCTAATTGGAAGGGGGTCCTCGTCGATCACCCGTTGCCGGCTCAACTGAACTTCGGGAACAGAGAGGGAGGAATGGCGGACAATTCCATGCGGACGAGCATCTTCGAGCACCCGGTCGATCTCTTTATTCGACAGGCGAGTGTTTAGCGGAACGGCGATCACGCCCAGCATGCTGCACGCATACACGAGTTCGATGTAGTCAGGCCCGTTAGGCAGCAATAGAGCCAGGCGGTCTCCCACTCCGAAACCGTTGCTGGCGAGCGTCGCTGCGATGCCTTCAACGCGAATGTGGAGTTCCCGATAGGTCAGGAGCCCGCCGTCACGCACAAGCGCGGTTCGGCCGGGATAGAATTGCAATGCCCGGCCGAGAGAATGAACGTAGATCATCTTCTGTTCTCATTTTCTGTCCTTAGCGACATGGCAGTTGCCTAAGAAGTTCTAGGCTGTCAACCCCGTCCTGCTTGCCTCAAACAGGAACCAAACCCGACGTTGGCTCTCATCGATCCAGGTTTCCAACACGCTGGTGGTTGCAACATCGTTTGCCTCATCGCATAGGTCATGAACCTCGATCATCCGACCGATCAGAGCTTGATTGTCTTCTCGCAGCTCGCTCAGCATATCCTTAGGCTCCACGTATACCGCGTCGTTGTCGGCGATGTGTTTGAGCCGAGCGATGTGTCCAATCGAACGAATCGTGCTTCCACCCAGCTTGCGAACCCTTTCGGCGATGTCGTCAGTCATGGCCAATATCTGATCGCCCTGTTCATCGAGCAACAGGTGATAATCACGGAAATGAGGGCCACTGACGTGCCAGTGGAAATTTTTCGTCTTGAGGTAAAGAGCGAAGACATCTGCGAGTAAGACATTCAGTTCGACGGTAATATTTTGTACGCTGTCTGGACTCAGCAAGGCCGGGGTTTTTAGGGGTGCTTCGCGGCGTTCTGCGACTTCGTTTCTGTTCAACATGTTCTTCCATCGCCTCTAAACGTAGGTTCAAATCCAGACGTTCCCGAGCGGGCCTGAGTGTGGAGTTCGCGAAGGGTCAAGAATCGACCGTTACGAGTGTTCACGGTTCGGCCGGGATAGAATCGGAATGCCCGGCCGAGAGTGAACGTAGATCACCTTCTGTTCTAATTCTGTGCGCCCTCGTCACCCTGAGGGGAAACAGATTTTAATCGGCCGCAGTTCCTGCTCCGGCGTGTGACGTCAGTTCCGCTTTCGAACGAGTCGTGAGCAATTCCAGCAGCATCTCGTCACGTTCCCGTTCGAGTTCTGCGATCGAACGGCCATTGGCTTCCTTCAATACGCCGCTAACAATGGTTTGCTTCACTTCGGGACTGAACTCAGTGATCGTGCCGAGATCCTTCCACCATACCGACAACGGTCCCGTGAACTGCTCCATGAAATGCTGAATTCCGCCTGGACCACCGCCAAGATGGAACAGGAGATTTGGACCCATTAGGCCCCAACGCAGTCCAGGTCCCCAGCACACCGCGGCATCGGAATCAGCCACGTCCAGCACACCTTGTTCGATGAGGTACACGACTTCGCGGTACAGAGCAGCCTGAAGCCGGTTCGCGACATGGCCAACCACTTCCTTTCGTACGTGGATTGGCTTTTTGCCGATCGAAGTGTAGAAGGAGATGGCCCGCTCAACAGTTTCCGGCGAGGTTTTCGCGCCGGCGACAACCTCGACCAGCGGAACGATGTGAGGAGGATTAAAAGGATGCCCAATCACGCACCGCTCAGGATACTTGCAGGCCGATTGCATCACGCTCATCGTCAGACCGGATGAACTCGAAGCGATGATGGAATCCTTCGGCGCTGCCGCATCCATGTCGGCAAATAGCTTGACTTTGAAGTCCTTGCGTTCCGGTCCGTTTTCCTGGACCAGATCCGCGTCGGCAACGGCTTCCTTCATATCAGGAGTAAACCGCAAATGGTCGCGGGAGCCGTTGGGTGAAATTCCAAGAACAGTCAAGTCCTTCCACGCCGCATCGATGTATCGCCGCAGATTCGCTTCGGCATTCGGCGCCGGATCCGTGGCGACAACGTTAAGGCCACGCGCCAGGTAAAGAGCAGCCCAACTTGCGCCAATCACTCCCGTTCCAACAATTGCTATATTTCGAATCGATTCAGTTTTTCCCATGATGAGTCCTCTCCATTCTTGTTCTAAGCGACTGACCGATCATGCGACCGGCGCCGTTTGGTTTAGTCGACTGAAGTCTGGTGGACGTTTCTCCAAGAACGCCGTAAGCGCTTCCTTGCACTCGGGAGAGCGAAGTCTCGCCGCAAACTCCTCGTTCTCCGATCTCGCGGCTCGCTGCACCTGCTCACGAATGGATTGCCTCATCAATCTCTTACAGGCCCGCAGAGATTCAGGAGGCTTTTCCGTCAACTTTCGAGCGGTCTCAGTAGCCGTTGCGAGGAGTTGCTGGTCAGGTACGACCTGAGTCACCAGTCCGAGCTCCGCTGCGCGCTTGGCATCGAAAGCTTGTCCCAGCTGAATCAGCTCGGCTGCTCGCAGATAGCCGATACGCGCGGGCAAAGAAAAGCTCGTTCCGAATTCCGGCACCAAGGCGAGATTGATGAACGGCATTCGGAACTTTGCGGTCTCGCTGGCATATACAAAATCGCAATGCGTCAACATTGTGGTTCCGCCACCGATGGCAAAGCCTTGTACCGCGGCGACGATCGGCATACCGAAATCGATTAACGCGTCGATCAAACGCGATTGTGGACTGTCGCCTGGTCCCATAGGGGTTTTCAAGAAATCTTCCAAGTCGTTGCCCGCGCAGAACGAGTCTCCCGCTCCGTGCCAAAGCACCACTCGCACGCGGTCATCTTTTGCTGCACCGTTGAAAATATCCGCCAGGCTGATGTACATCGCGGACGTCATTGCGTTCTTCTTGGATGGTCGATTGAGTTGAATTCGCAGGATACTTCCAGAACACTCAGTAACAATGTCGGACATTGATAGCTCCAATCGATGTTCGTTCCAAATGCCGAGCGGACCGAACAATCTCGCACGTAAGAAGTCGCTTTATTTCTCGAATCTTTTTCAGTCTGCTGCGACCGGTTTCTGTTGAACCGGTGGAATGGCACCGCTTGCACGAAGCCCATCGATGTCTTCGGTGGTAAAGCCGAGTTCGCTGAGCACCTCGTGGTTATGCTCGCCGATTCGCGGCGCGCGTCTTGCAGGCACTTTAGAAACGCCGTGCACCTGAATCGGACTGCTGATGGTCGAAGTCAGGCCCTCGCCAGCTCCTACCAGCGGAACGACGATGTCATTTGCTCGCAATTGTGGGTCATTCACCACTTCCTGCGGCTCACGCACGGCGCCGAAGGGGACGTGAACGCCGTTGAAGACCTCATACCAGTGCGACATTGGCTGCGAAGCAAAGAGCTCATCGAGCAATGCGGTCAGTTGCGGCCGGTTTTGCGCGACCTTGGCAGGATCCGAGAACCGCGGATCCGTCAGGATATCCTCACGACCCATTGCTTTCAGAACCGCCGGTACCTTGTCCGGAGTCGCTACAAGAACGAACCAGGTGCCATCGGAAGAGCGATACGTATTCAAAGCTGCATTTGCGGGATGGGTTCGGTCGTGCAGCCCATAGAAACTCGCACCGCATAGAGCGGCTTGAATAAAGACGCTGGCCGACCAGACGCCCGCTGCGAGCAGCGAAGTTGTGACGTAGGAGCCTTTGCCGGTGTGTTCGCGACGATAAAGCGCGGTCGCAATCGCGGCATAAATGCAGACCCCAGTTGCATTGTCACCGCTACCTGACACTGGCCACGTCGGCGGCTCACCGGCATCGCGCGTCATAAATAACAAGCCGCTTCGCGCCCAGAAGGCCGTGAGGTCGAATCCCGGAAGATTTGCGTCCGGACCGTTCTCGCCGAAGCCGGTAAGATCGGCATAGATCAGCCGCGGATTCGACCGCGCAACATCGTCATATTCGAGCTTCAATTTCTTGCGCGCGGGATGCGGCGTGTTAACGATGAACACATCGGCCCACTTCGCTAACCGTTCGAGAACTTGCTGCGCGCTCGCAGCTTTCAGATTGAGCGCAACGCCACGCTTGTTTCGGTTCGCCAATTGGAAGGGATACGGGACTTCTGAATGCGGCTGGGGCGGGATCTTCTGTCCGATTCTCCACATCTCTCCCTCAAGCGGCTCGACTTTGATGACATCGGCGCCGAAATCGGACAAGATTGTTGCCGCCGACGGCCCGGCAATGAAGCTCGACAGATCCACGACCCTCAATCCGGAAAATATATTTCCTTCTGTCATTTCCATCTCCTTCTTCACGATCACTACTAGTGGCAGCGAGTCATTTGAAACTTCGAAGTGGCGCGCAAACTCTACTTTCCCTGAAACCTCGGGGCGCGTTTCTCGAGGAAAGCCGACGTACCTTCTTTCTTGTCGTCGGTCGAGGCACAGACTGCGAAAAGTGAAGCTTCGATGAGCAAGCCTTCGGCTACGCTCGTCTCCAGCCCTTTGTTTACCGCCTCAAGCGCGTACTTCACGCTCAGCGGAGCGTTGGCGATGATCTTCTTTAGCACAGTCTCGGCACGATCGATAACTTGCGCGTTCGTCACCAGCTCATCCACCAGGCCAATGCGATAAGCCTCTGCAGCATCGATGATGTCTCCGGACAGGATGAGTTTCAGTGCTCTGCCTTTTCCGACCAGACGCGGCATGCGCTGCGTGCCTCCATAACCAGGTATGACTCCAAGCTTTACTTCTGGCTGGCCAAATTTCGCACTCTCAGCAGCGAGTCTGACCGTGCAAGCCATTGCAAGTTCACATCCGCCACCCAGGGCAAAACCGTTGACCGCGGCGACGACCGGCTTGCCAAGGTTCTCGATGAGGTCGGTTAGTGCCTGTCCCCGACGAGTCGCCTCTTCTGCTTCAACAGTTGTATTGGTTGCGATCTCAGCGATGTCGGCACCCGCAGCAAATGCTTTCTCACCTGCACCTGTGAGGATGACTCCACGGACATCGGAGTCGTCACGAGCATCTTCGAAGGCTACCCGCAGCTCGTGGATCGTCGCTTTGTTTAGCGCATTCATGACCTTGGGCCGGTTCAGCGTCACATAGGCAATCGAGCCTTTCTTGTCGTAGACAACGTTCTCGAGTTTTAGAGCAGAGGCCAGCGAGCTCATTCTGTTCTCCTTATTAAGCGTTACGGTCTGTAGTGCGTCTGTTGTTACGCGGCTGAAATTTCGGCGTACACGATGCCGGTCAGGTTCCCTTCCGCCGCAAGCACCGTCTTTCGGTTGGAACCATCGAGACTCGCGCTGTATATCGATCCCCCCAAGTCGGTCAGAAACATCCGGCCGCCTTTCAGATCCAAGGCGATACCGATTCCTTCCATCAAATGGTCGAAAACAATTTCCGGCTCTTTCTTCCCATTTCCCTGATCCGGATCCATAGGCGCCCGATTCACTGTGTTGCCGCGCGGTGGATCGCCGCGGTCCGTCCAGTAGATCGTTCGGTTGGCAAGATCGAGTTCGAGGTCAATCGGTTCGGGCAGGCCCGCGTAGAGAAGTTCGATGTCCTTACGATTCGATGGAGTTTGTCCCTGAGGGATTTCGAGATTGGCGCGAAAGATACGTCCTTCGCCGGCATTGTCCGAACCCTTCTGGGTCCAATAAAGTTTCCCACCTTCGACGTCGACCGCGATTCCTACACACCATTTCTTTATGATCTTCCCAGGACGTGGGTCGCCTTCGCTGGTATCGATCAGAGTTTCGATCTGGGACCCATCAAGGTTTGCGCGCATGACCCGCATGCCCTCGCGATCGCACCAATAAAGCTTCCGGTTCTTCTCGTCGAGTTGCAGTTGCTTGGGAGTGAAGGTGGCACCCGGAGGGACGATGTGGGTAACATTTTTCCCATCAAAATCGGCACGCTCGATTGAACCGTCGTTGGCGCTTGGGTTGCCCATGTTGGTCCAATAGAGGTGGCCGGCTCCGGCGTCAACAACGATGCCGTCGGGAAGCCGCCTGCCCTCGCTCACGATGACCTTCACATCGGAGCCGTCGGGGTTCACGGAAAAGACTTCGCCGCTGCTCGCACTGAGAAAGAACAAGCGGGCCGTTGCCGCCTTTGCGGTAGTTTTTATGGCCCTTGATTTAGCAGACTTAACAGCCATGGATTTTCTTCGCTCCTTTGTTACTTCAGTTTCTTGGCAGACAGGTTTGGATAAGAACCGCAGTTAACTCCCGCTACACGAAGGCGCTGAACCCGGTTATGGCTTTACCGAGAATCAGGTTCTGTATCTGGAATGTGCCTTCGTAGGAATACAGCGCTTCGGCATCGGCGAAGAAACGGCCTACGTTGTAGTCGGCGGCGATGCCGTTACCGCCCAATAGCTCTCGCGCCCACGCGACCGTCTCGCGGCACTTGGCAGTGGTGAACGCTTTGGCAAGGGAGGCATGTGCATCGGTCATCTTCCCTTCCGCCTGCAACTGGGTCATCCGAACCAGCAGGCACTGCGAAGCCGTGATGTTAGCGAGCATCCTGGCGAGGAGGTCCTGCACCATCTGGAATGAGGCGATCGGTTTTCCGAACTGAAGTCGTTCCTGACAATATTTGAGTGCGTTCTCGTAGGCGCCCATCGCGCATCCAGTCGCCTCCCAGCCAACCATGAAGCGCGTCATCTTCAGAACGCGGGCCGTATCGCGGAACGACTTATCCTGTTGCAAGCGGTTCGCTTCCGGTATTCGGCAGTTTTCCAGCGTGATTAGCCCGTTCTGGACCACTTTGAGGGCGATCTTGTTCTGAATTTTTTCGACTTTGAAGCCAGGCGTCGTCTTGTTCTCTACAATGAACGCTTTGACTTGGTTGTCCGCTACGTCGCGTGCCCAAATGATGGAAATGTCACACCAGGGAGAGTTACCGATCCACTTCTTCTGACCATTGAGGATCCAGGTGTCTCCATCGCGGGTGGCAGTAGTCAACATTCCGCCCGACGTTCCTGATCCAACTAGCGGTTCTGTTAAGCCGAAGCAGCCGATTTTTTCCCAGCGAGCCATCGGGGGAAGCCATTTCTGTTTTTGCTCCTCTGACCCACCCAGATAGATCGAACCCATCGCCAAACCGTTGTGCACACCGAAAAACGTCGCGATCGACGAGTCGAAGCGCGCCATCTCCATGGCAATCAAGCCGAATAGCTGGGCACTTCCGCCTCTGCAGCCATATCCCTGCATGCCGGCGCCCCCGATGTTGAGTTCCTTCAGCGCGGGCAGGATTTCGAATGGGAAAGCATCTTCGACCCAGTACTTGGTGATGATGGGCGCAACTTTCGTCTCCATGAAGGTGCGCACCTGTTTCACGACCGCCAACTCCTCCGCTGGCAGTGTTTCGAGAAGTTCATAGAAGTCGCTATTGGGTACGGGTAACGGAGCGGGCTTTCTGTCTTTTGCTGGGCTTGCCATTCATACCTCTTCTCTTACTGTTTTTCTTTTGCTGCTTGTGACACTTCACTTGAAGCAAGCGAGCCACCAAAGCCGGCCGGGAATTACCTGCTGAAAAGAAGAGAGTTGCAGTTTGAAGGGAGGGCGTTGATCAATAAATCGGTGTCATGAACAGATCAGTGTCAATTGTGGTGACACGGATCGGATCTACTCGCCATGGAGAATCCAAGTATCGCGCTGGCTTGCCTGTATCCGTAGTGCGGTTGGTTTGGCGATTTGGTTGCTGCCTTTCTACAGGAAGGGAGTCGAAGTTGTGCCCAGTGCAGAGATGGACAGTCCACCAGTTCTTGATTCCGAGGTCTCGGGGACAATTATTTCGTTACGAGAGCGTTTTGAGGCAGTGCGTCGCGGCGAAATTCATCGCGTGCGCGGACGCCTGGGGAATCTGAGCCCTGACCAAGAAGACGTTGTGGAATCGCTTAGTCGTGGCATCATAGATAAGGTGCTCCAGGCGCCAGTGGCAATGTTATTGAATGCTGCTCCAGCCAATCAGTCTGCCTCTATCGTCGAGACGGTACGCAGGATTTTCGATCTTACCTGAACCAGAAAAGACGTAGGTAAAAGCGTTACGCGTAGTCTCAATCTTCAGGCCTTTGTATCGATTAGGCGCAAGGGCGTGCGCCAATCTTTTCGGATGTAGAACAGCCACCATTGAAGTGCGCGGTTTAGCTCCTATCCCACGGCGGCACGCGCTATTCGAATGGCACCAAAGCGCCAGTTCGGCATGCCGTTATGGAGATGAATCTTCTTGGCCGCGACTGAATCTAGTGCATGAAGAGATGGAGGGCCAGCAACATGGCCACGGTCCTAACCTTAATTAGCGTTGTCGTGCTCGTAATATCGCTTGCGACGATCCTTTGGAAGAAACGCAACAGGGATCAAATGCGAACGATGGAGCAACACGCGATCTCTCCCGAACAGCTCTATTCCATGTTGGGCTCACGTCAGGATGTCGCACTTTTTGATGTCCGCCAGCCGCTCGATCTGTTAGCTCACTCTGAGATTATTCCAGGCGCCCGAAGAATCCCCCCAGTGGAGGTATTGGCGGTACCGAGCCTGATCCCTAAGGACAAAGAGGCGATTGTTTACTGTACTTGTCCCGGAGATAAGACTAGCCGGGCCGTCTTGCGTCGAGCCTTGGACTTACAGTTTTTCAAAATCAGGTTCCTCAAGGGCGGCTTCGAAGCTTGGAAAGCGAAGGGCTATCCGGTCGAGCCATACCGGGAGGTTTTTCATCTTTATTCACCCAACCTCGGTTCGTTGCAGGCCACTCAGCATTCCAACGAGTGACGGCCACAAGCCGCTAATCCGGTGCTCATACCGAAAGCCAGCCACGACCCCATGATGACACTCCGTCAAGGATGCTAGGTAAAGCTTGGCTTTGGCGGTGCGCACACCGAGTCAAACCATCGACTGATGTACACCTCGGCATGAGCTTCACCGCAATAATGCCGGGCTCCCGGCGCGTTGGCTGTTTCAGCGTTCCACCGGTAGACCGTAAGATCCGAATCTCCACATCGAATCACGAACCAGTGGATGGGGTGGGTAGTAACGAGTCCACAGACTTCACATCTAAATTCCTGCAGAGTAGTTATGCCGTCGTTCCGTCTATCAGTATTTGTCATCTTCACTCCGCGATCGGGGCCGGTCGCAGATTTGGTGTCAGAATCGTCAGTTCGCCGACCTGTTCCCTCTTCACGGTACCACGCAGGTGGGCAGCGTGATCCATCATCCAGACCTCGGGAATGATTTCACCGACCAGTCGCCCGTGACAGAAAAGCCGCACCACCGAACTCTCAGAGACGACGATTCCCACGGCTTTCGTAACTGCACTCATGTTGGCGGCGGCAATGTGACGGCTGCCGAGCCCCAAGGGCACGTTCACCTGTGCGGCCACGGCATCGAGATAGCGGCACGCGGAAAGGAAACTTCCTTCACGGCTCACCACGAACCCGCCGTCCAGTTGCGCCAATTCCTTGATGGTTCCGCGGAGATTGAGGTTGGTGACGTGCCGTGAAGACTCCGGATGCCCGAGCAGCGGATCCAAAATCAACGGTCGGGATTTTGCGAGCACTTCCTTCTCGTCCCCGAGTGTAAAGAGCGTGCCCACCCGCCTTCCCTCGAGCAATTTCGACTGCGAGCCCAATCAGGGACTCTAGAACGTCGGGATCATATTCTGTTACTTGGCAAAGAATACTCTCAAACATTCACCGGACTCCTCGCTTCTGGTAGGCGCCACGGACAGACGGCGCGGACGCACCCTGCTTGGATGAAGTACTCACAAAGAGGATTCACACAGGAATTGCGCCACCAATGTTCTGGAATGGAGCTCTCAACTCAGGAACGCGAAGTGACCGCACTGAGCTCTTTGCGGACGATGGGAGTGACGCGAGTTCCGAGAAGCTCGATCGACCTTAACATTTTCTCGTGCGGCAGCGCGGAGACACCCATCTGGAAAGTGATGCGAGCGAGGCCGCCGAGGACTTCATTCACATACAGTATCTTCTGTGCGACGGTTTCGGCATCGCCGATCAGCAGCGCACCTGTGGGGCCACGCAGCGCCTCAAATTGTGCGCGCGTAGCTGGGGGCCAGCCCCGTTCTTTACCGATCTTGGTGAACGTGTGGGCATATCCTGGATAGAAATCCTCCGCAGCCTGCAGGGTTGTATCTCCCAGAAAACCGATCGCGTGAAGGCCCACAATGAGTTTCTCCGCGGGGTGTCCAGCACGGCGCCCGGCTTCGCGGTAAAGGTCGATCAGGGGCCGAAATCGCTTGGGTTCGCCACCAATAATGGCAACCATCAGTGGAAGTCCGAGCGTGCCGGCACGAACGAACGAGGCCGGTGTTCCGCCGACCCCGACCCAGATCGGAAGCAGGTCTTGGAACGGACGTGGATAGATGGCCTGCCCCGTAAGCGGCGCACGGTATTTGCCGCTCCAATGAATACGGGTGTTCTCGCGAATTCTAAGAAGAAGATCGAGCTTCTCCGCGAAAAGCGAATCATAGTCGTCTAAATCGAAACCGAAGAGTGGAAAGGCCTCGATCGACGAGCCGCGGCCCGCGACGATCTCGGCTCGACCGTGCGATATCAAGTCCAACGTCGCAAACTCCTGGAAGACTCTGACCGGATCGGCAGCGCTAAGGACCGTAACAGCACTGGTTAAGCGAATCTTCTGAGTTCGCGTGGCAGCCGCGGCGAGAATCACAACCGGGGCCGAATCAACAAACTCGCTGCGGTGGTGCTCGCCAACCCCAAAGACATCAAGCCCAACCTTGTCGGCGAGCGCAATTTCTTCGAGTAGATTCTGTGTACGTTGCACAGGACTTAACTTCAGCCCTGTGGCTGGGTCAGAAATTACCGCTCCGAAGCTATCGATTCCGATTTCCATGTTAGTAAGCGTTCTAACTGCCAATCACCGACTGCGATTCTGGACGGCTTGTCTTCAGCTCTTTTTCGGCCTGAAGCCAGTCATCGAGGTCGAACCCATCCGTCCGCCCGCGCCGAATATAGATTTCGTACGCTCGCACTTGAATTTGCTCGAACGCCGGCTGATAGTCCGGCTCGGCTTGATCCGTTGTTGCGTTTCTTCGTGCTTTCTTATGCGTGTTCATAATCTTGCCCTGATTGAGGCTCGTTTATTCGCCTCGTTTATTCGCCTCGTGCCTCGCTGATCTCACCACTGACGCTTTTTGCCCATCGAAACCGCGCCTCATCCTCGCCCGTATAGTCTGGATCAAGATAGATGTGCAGGCTTGATATTCGGCCTTCTCGAAACTTGAAGACGTTGCAGAAACGACCGCCAGGAGTTTTGCCCCTGCCCAAGGCTTGCCAGACATTCTGCCCTGTGAAGTGCCTTCAACGACCAGATAATCGGCTGAGGGAATGAACGGTAAACGGTCGTAATCATGTTGAATGTATTCCAAGGCTCCTTCGAATCCTTTCACCATTTCAAGGAACGAGTCCCGGCTAAATCCAAATCCGAATTTTGGGGAAATAGACTTCGGCATCTTCATGAAAGAGTTCGAGGATGTCTGGACGTCCCTGGTCAGCTCTCATAAAATATTCGCGAGCGATCTTTCTCTTCTCTTGATCACTTGTTCCCATTCGTCGTTCCTTCCTCAAACTCCATGCGTAGTGCGTCGCACGGCAGAGTCGAGATCAAGGTAGCGCGTCAAAAAAGAGATAAACGGCGGCGATCCGTCCGTCCCGCGCGATGATGAAATCAGTTCCGGCATAAGCTGGCGCCTCGCCAGGGCGGCCCGACACCCACTTGACCCGCGCGGCATTGCCTACTTCCTCGGGCTCGGTAATTGGCTGATATTGGAAGTCTGGGTGAGTCGCCTTGATCACGCCTGCGATGCGATCGATCTCGTCACGGCCACGGTAGACGCCTTTGTTGGGGTCGTAGAATACACCATCTTCGTGCCAGATCTCGTCGATTGCAGCGCGGCGACGCACGGGATCCTTTTCGCCAAATACGTCGCTCAGATTACGGAGCAGCAAGGTCGATGTGCTGTAGGAGATGATTTTGTCTCTTCAGTTCTACGGAACGAGCACGATTTTCCCAGAGGTTTGGCGCGCTTCAAAGAGCTGGTGAACCTTGGCCGCTTCGCTCAGAGGATATTTCGTCACTTGAAGCTTGAGCTTGCCCTCGCCAACCAACTTGAAGAGAGCCGAGAGCGCCTGCGGCACTTGGTGAAGGCTGCCTTCGAGATTGAAACCACCCAGAGTGATGTTCCTCTCGATCATCACTGGAATAGCCTCAAAGGGAAGCGTGTTGCGCGTACCTGAGCGAACACCAAAGATGATCCACTGACCAAACTGGCTCAGCAGGGGGAACGCTTCCGTTCGAAGATCACCAATGGAATCCAGGTAGACCTGAATTCCTTTCTCTCCAACCGCCTTCTTCACCGATGCTGCCCAACCTCCGTCGTCGGAGTCCGCGACCTGATCGGCACCGAGGCTCCGCACTGCCTCAAACTTCGGTTTGGAGGTAAGGCCGACAACTTTTGCACCCCGCGCCTTTGCTAGTTGGACGGCGATGTTCCCAAGGCCTCCGCCAGCGGCGGAGATCAGCACCGTGTCGCCTTCCTTGACTTTGGCCTCATCAAGCAGGATGTAGGCTGTGACACCTTGGACAAGCACTGCAACGGCAAGCGCATGATCGAATCCTGCAGGAAGAGGAATCGCCGTCGCAGCCGGGATTACGGCGTGAGTTGCATATCCGCCGCCCTGAATAATGGCCGCAACAGAATCGCCGTCTTTGAAGCCCTGCACACTTTTGCCGACGCCGTTTACCACCCCGGCAATTTCAAAGCCCACACGGAAAGGAGCCTTCGGAACCTGCGGGTAGAAACCGGACCGAGCCATGATGTCGGCATAGTTGACGCCTGCAGCTTTTATCTCGACCAGCAGACTTCCTTCTGTTGGAGATGGTGTTGGCGCTTCCACTACGGTGAGCACTTCAGGCCCACCAAACTTTGAGGCTTCGATGAATTTCATAAGGTCTTCTCCGGCCACGAACGGAGTGGCCAGTCATCTGGTGCTGTCACATTTAGCTTTAGCCGATGCGATACTGACCGCCATCCACGACAATTGCTTGCCCGGTGATAAATGCGGCGTCATCGCTGGTTAGAAATAAAATGGCGCCTGTAACATCCCCAGGCTCCCCCATTCGTTTGATGGCTTGCTGTTCCCAGGTCGATCGTTTTTGCTCCTCGGATTGAGGTGCAATCGCCGCTGTATTCGTCAGGCCGGGCAACACAGCATTCGCCGTAATACCGTCGTTCGCAACGTCATTGGCTAAGCCTCGCATGAACCCGATAATCCCCATCTTCGTGGCGATGTAATGGCTCATGCCTGGTATCGCGAGGCCAACCATATTCGACGAAATTCCGATGAACCGGCCCCACTTCTTCTTCCTCATGTTTGGCAAGAAATATTTCGCGCTTAAGAAGTGGGAGTCCAAATTCGTGGCCATGGTCTTTCGCCACGTCGCGAGATCCAGGACGTCGATGGAGCGATTGGGAAAATAACCGGCATTATTGACAACGATATCCACTTCACCCACATCCCGGCTCTTAGCGGCTACTGATTGCCAATCCTCTTCCAGTGTCACATCAAGTTGGAATGCGTGTGCCTTGGGACCGATGTTGTTTGCGGTTTCGTCTGGCAGTGTGAGGTCAGTCGCAATCACCTGCGCTCCTCGCTCTGCCAATGCCAAGGCGATCGCTTGCCCGATACCTTGGCCGGCGCCCGTCACCAATGCCACCCGGCCTTCGTGTGTTCTTATCTGGGTCTTCATAAACGATCCATTTTGCCGATCCAGTTACCCTGGGGCCACCAAGAGGAGTCGGGCCGAGGGAATCATGGGTCTCGCATTGCGCCTGCTTAAAGGATTGGTAATCGGGCCAATACGGCCAGGCAGTTAGGCCTTTACGAACTCGGCATCGAGAGTGATGGTGACCTCGTCGCCGACGAGAATGCCGCCAGTCTCGAGGGCAGCGTTCCAAGTCAGCCCGAAGTCCTTTCGGTTGATCTTTGTGGTCGCCGAGACCGCAACTCGGGTGTTGCCCCATGGATCCTTTGCAGGTGGCGTTGGCCCCTCAACCGCAAAGCGGACCTTGTGGGTTACGCCACGGATGGTCAGGTCGCCCTCGACTGCCAGTTCTCCATCCCTGACTATGCTGATGCTCTTGGACTTGAAGTGCAGGGTCGGAAACTTTTCCACATCAAAGAAATCGGGGCTCTTCAGATGCGCATCGCGCTGTTCATCGCGCGTATGAATCGAGGCTGCCTCGATCGAGGCTTCGACGCGGGAGTTCGCGAGATCCGATTCATCCAGGAACAAAGCTCCCGAAACCTTAGAGAATTGGCCTTTCACATTCGCGATCATCATGTGCTTGACTTTGAACTCCGCCATGGAGTGGGCCGGGTCGATGTTCCAGGTGGTGGTGGTTGAGGTTTGTACTGGAGCTGCTGTGTTGGCCATGGTAGCCTCCTTATTTATTTCATCGATCTAGTTCATATCGACATCGATATATCTGATGTCGAGTATAATCACAGGATTCACATTTTTATGGAAGACCGCAAAAAGCCTCCCGAAGCGCTTCATGCCTGGCTCGTTATGCTGAAGGCCTGGCAATCAATGTCCGGCTACCTCCTTCCGCCACTTCTGGCGGAGGGACTGGGAGAATCGGACTTTCGAGTCCTCGAAGTGCTGCTACATAAAGGACCGATGCCAGTAAATGCCATTGGCCCAAAGGTTTACCTCAATCCCGGATCAGTCAGTGTGGCGGTGGATCGTCTATACAAAAAAGGCTTTGTCAGCCGCGTTGAGTGCACTGAAGATCGTCGGGTCAGAACGGTATCCCTGACTGAAAAAGGACGGCAAATGTTCGTCCCTCTCTTTCGCCGACACACGGCACTCATTAAACGGGCCCTCCAGGATGTCTCGTCAGAAGAACTGCAACAACTTGAACTGATACTTAAGAAAATCGGTAAACGTGCGGAAAGTCTTGCTGAAGAGAAGGGCGATGCTCCGCATGCTTGATGCACTTCACATGATTGCTTGATTTATTGGCGACTCAACCTCGGATAGCATGGCGGTGAGCGTTCCCAACCCTCTTCTCTGGACGTGGCATAGACCGCCCCGCTGAGATAGAGAGTTAGTCGGCTTGCGCCTCGGGCTGGTGAAAAGCGACCGACGTGCTGGTGGCTTCCCACACGGCCGTGTCCTGTTGCAGGCTGGCAATTTTCTGTCGCACGACGCCGAGCGCATCCCCGCCGAGCGCCAAGTGCAGCGGTGGATTCTCCGCCGCTACTGCACTAAGGATCGCCTGCGCGGCGCGAGCAGGATCGTTGGGCTGCCTGCCGCTCAACCCGCCGATGTAGCCGCGGAACTGGCCCGCCGGTGTCTCCGCATACTCGGTCATAATCGTCGCGGTGTGCTTCAGTGAGGAGGAGGCGAACTTGGTTCGGAAACTCCCGAGCGTCAGCACCGTCACCTTGATCCCCAACGGCGCGACTTCCTGGGCGAGCGCCTCATTCATCACGTCGACCGCCGCCTTGGCTGCAGAATACAGGCCGAAACCCGCGAAGCCAGTGAAGCCGGCCGTCGCCGAGGACGACAGGATGTGGCCTGAACCCTGCGTGCGCATGATCGGCAGGACGGTGCGAGTGACGTTGAACTGGCCGAAGAAATTGGCCTCGAATATGTCGTGCGCCTCCTTCAGGGAAGTCTCTTCGACCGCGCCCACCATACCCCAGCCGGCGTTGTTGACGAGGACGTCGATCCTGCCCGCGAAAGCCTTCGCGGCCGCCTCCACGCCGGAGACAACGCTTTCGGGCTTTGTGACGTCGAGTGTGACCGCCCTAGCGCGGCCGGGAGAAAGCCTTTCAAACTCTCCGATGTCCTCGCGCTTGAGCACGGTACCGACCACGACATGTCCTTCCGCAAGCGCGGCTTCGGCGAGCGAGCGGCCAATGCCCGACGAAACACCGGTGATCAGCCAGTTCTTGCTGATAATAGTCTGCGACATACCTGCTCCTTTGGGCTCAGCTGAATTGGAATTACTTCCCAAGCGCTACGCTTCCGTCTGGCTTTATTCTTGGCCAGAGACGTTCGATTCCGATTCAACCGAGAGACAATTCTGACTCGACGCCACACGTTACTTGTTTTCAGCGGTTCGTCCCGACTTTCACACTCCGCTTCGATTGCGAATCGTCGGCCCTGCCTTGAAGAGGAGATCATACTCACCCTGCTCTCTAGGACATTTTTCGCATCAACTTCAGGCGCACGGTCCACTGTTGTTGCTTGTCTCGTCGCCATGTAACTGAGCAATTCGTCTGCCATCACCTTCGATTGAAATGGAAATCGAACTTACTTGCCATCATCTGCACTGCACCTGAAGGTCTGGTTGCTGGCCGCTCGTAAAACCGACTCGAGGTTTCTGAGGTCAGGTGTCATTTCATGACACAAGTCATGGGATCACACTTCTTCACACCTGACTCAAGACGATCTATAGCTTCACAGCCACGAATATCGCGACTGGTGCGCGTTGAGTGTGATCGTTCCGTGTTGGCACTCGTCTTGCATTAGCAGTGTTCGTGAGCGAGAAGTTGCAGAGTTAACCTCGCGATCAACCTCGAACACCTGGCGGCGCCAGAACAAGAAGGAGAAATGCATGAGCTCATCCAACGGAAATCGTCCCAAGCTTAGCGAGAAAGGACTTCTCACGCCGGACAACTGTGTTGTGGCGTTAATCGACCATCAGCCACAGATGCTTTTCGGAACCAGTAACTTTGATCGTCAATCAATCATTAATAACACCGTCGCTCTTGCGAAGGCGGCCAGAGTGTTTGATGTGCCTGTGGTGCTCACCACGGTGGAAACGAAAGCTTTCAGCGGCAACATGTGGCCTCAACTTCGGGCTGTATTTCCCGGCCAGGAGCCCATCGAACGTTCATCGATGAACTCCTGGGACGACAAGAACTTCGTAGCCGCCATTAGAGCGACGAGACGCACAAAGATCGTGCTTGCTGGCCTGTGGACGGAAGTTTGCGTGGCATTTCCCACGGTGCAGGCGATCACCGAGGGCTATGAGATCTACGTAGTGGAAGATTGCTGCGGTGACGTGAGCCAACTCGCTCATGATAACGCCATGAAGCGGGTAATTCAGGCGGGAGCGAAACCGGTGATGTCACTCTCAACCATGCTGGAGTGGCAGCGCGACTGGGCTCAGAAGGAAACTTACGATGCCGTGATGGACATTGTAAAGAACCATTACGGAGCTTATGGGATCGGAGTCGAGTACGCGTACACGATGGTACACGGTGCTCCACCCACGAAGCTCCCCGAATACGAAGTCCCCACCGCTGCCTTGGCGCACAAGTAAAGAACAGGGGCGGGAGCCTGCTTCCGCCCTTTCTCACAGCCGTTGGAAAACAAGAAGGAGATTCCGGTGTCTGCTGAACTCATCTTGCACAATGCGAAAATCGCCACAAATAAGGTGCCCTCGTTCGTCGAGGCGATTGCTATTTCGAACGGGAAGGTGACTGCCGCCGGTGGCAATGAAGACATTCTGTTTCTACGAGGCGCTGCGACTCGCGTCATCGATGGCCAAGGACGCACAGTCATTCCTGGACTAAATGATTCGCATATGCATCCGATCCGCGGCGGGCTTAATTACAACCTCGAGTTGCGTTGGGATGGAGTGCCTTCGCTCGCCGACGCTCTTCGCATGCTAAAAGACCAGGCGGAGCGGACGCCTGCGCCGCAGTGGGTTCGAGTTATCGGAGGGTGGACAGAGTTTCAATTCGCCGAGCGCCGGATGCCAACACTCGATGAGATCAACGCAGTAGCACCAGACACCCCGGTCTTCGTGATGCATTTGTATGACAGAGTGCTGTTGAACGGAGCAGCGCTGCGTGCTGTGGGCTATGACAAGAAGGCCCCGGACGTTCCAGCCGGTGAAGTTCAACGCGACCGTCACGGAAACCCTACAGGTCTTCTCATCGCGAAACCGAACGCAAATATTCTCTACTCCACCCTGGCCAAGGGGCCGAAACTGTCGCGCGAGGATCAGCTGAATTCTTCACGGTTGTTCTTCCGAGAGCTGAATCGCTTTGGAATCACCAGTGTCATCGATGCGGGCGGCGGTTTTCAGAATTACCCTGACGACTATGGCGTCGTGAACGAATTGCATCGAAATGGGGAACTTTCCCTCCGGCTCGCATACAACCTCTTCACGCAGAAACCAAAACGGGAACTGAGCGATTTCCAGTGCTGGACCAAAATGACAAAGCCCGGAAAGGGAGATGATTTCTATCGCGTCAACGGTGCAGGGGAAATGCTGGTTTTTTCCGCAGCGGACTTCGAAGATTTTCTTGTACCACGGTCGGACTTGCTCCCTGTGATGGAACGTGAGCTGAAAGCGGTCATTAAACATCTTGTAGAGAATCGCTGGCCCTTTCGCCTGCACGCGACATACAACGAGACGATCGAGCGAGCCTTGAACGTTTATGAAGACGTCAATCGGGAGATTCCGTTTGACGGCCTGCACTGGTTCTTCGATCATTGCGAAACAATTTCAGACCGCAATATCGAGCGTGTGAAGGCCTTGAACGGCGGAATCGCGGTGCAGAACCGCATGGCATTCCAAGGTGAGTATTTTGTCCAGAGATACGGGCCGCAGCAGGCCAAACGCACGCCGCCCATTCGCCGAATGCTCGAGTTCGGCGTTCCGGTTGGGGCTGGCACGGACGCGACACGCGTCTCAAGCTACAACCCGTACCTGTCCCTCTATTGGCTTATTACTGGCAAGACCATAGGCGGTCTCAGCCTTTATCCACACGAGAATCGGCTCGATCGGGCGGAAGCACTCAAGCTCTACACGATGGGCAGCAGTTGGTTTTCGACAGAAGACGGTAAAAAGGGAGCACTCGCTCCTGGGCAACTGGCGGACTTGGCCGTTCTTTCCGCGGATTATTTCTCGATTCCTGAGGAGGAAATCAAGCAACTGGAATCCGTACTCACAGTCGTCGGTGGGAAGATCGTCTATGCCACCGAAGAATTCTCAAAACTCTCCCCACCGGCATTACCGGTAAGTCCAAGCTGGTCTCCTGTCAAAGAGTACGGTGGCTACGCAAAGGGGCAACCCCAGGTTGTTGGCGCGTCTCATTCCGCTTCCTGTTCGCATATCGAGAATTCCGCCGCTAGCCGGGCAAAATCTCATCTGCAGGTGCTCGGCGATCTCGGCCTTTGGGGGTTGGGTTGCGACTGCTTTGCATTCTAGTTCGCGCATAGAGGAGGGATGGAGATGAAGGGATTGTTCTTATCTTTTGTAGTTGGCCTCGGCGTCGGAGTTCTTTATGGGATCCTCCGAGTAAAAAGTCCAGCACCACCTATCGTAGCCTTGCTCGGGTTGTTAGGGATGGTTCTCGGCGAACAGCTCGGCGTGTGGATGCTGACGAAGAAGGTCGATTTTCCCCACGCTGCAACCGTCTGCCTTGTCGGCGAACGCTACGATCGGCAGCACTCGTCCCCAGTGCCTGAGAGGTGACTGTGACTGCGCCACGTTTCAAAGCGATATGGCAATCGGCAATTTGGAGGGACAGAATGCACTGGAACAAGGTTCTGATTAGAGCGTCAGTTGCGACATTTCTGACAGTGGCCTTGGCGAGCGGGTCGCAATACTGCAGTACATTGGCCAAGAGTGCGCAGCCAATCACAACGGCAGAGGTAGCTGTCGGTCCGCAGTACGACACGACACATGTCTATGTGGCTCCGGAAGATTTCGATCGCTTCGTCGCGAGCTTAGTTGCGACATTTGGCGGCACAACCACCAAACAGGGAGTCTTCACAGTAACTCCAACCCAGAGCAGCACCATGTCGCAGTTGGTCCTCACGCCAGTGGGCACAGTATCCGTTTTCGGCTTCAAGACGCCGATCCCGTATCCGTTTGGGTTCGAGCGTACGGGTTATTTGGTCACAGACATGGACCAGGCGGTCCGCGCTGCCAATGCCACTGGCGCGGACGTCTTCGTCGCTACCTTTGACGACCCGATCGGTCGAGACGCGGTTATTCAATGGCCCGGTGGTGTGAACACGCAATTGTATTGGCATACCACTCCGCCGTCTTATGGTCCCCTCCAGACTATTCCGGAGAATCGGGTCTATGTGTCGCCCGATAGGGTGGATGCGTTCGTACGTAGCTTTCTTGCTTTTTCCCATGGAAGCGTTGTCTCGGATGAAGCTCGAGCCCCAGGCGTTGAAATCGGAAGGCCTGCGGAAACCTACCGGCGAGTGAGGGTCGAATCAAAGTTTGGGAAGTTGACTGCGCTCGTTACTGACGGTCACCTCCCATACCCCTACGGCCGAGAGATGACGGGATATGAAGTGACAAATTTCGCGGAGACGATTACCAAGGCCAAAGCAGCTGGTGCCGATGTCCTTGTTCCCCCATACAAGACCGACGAGCGAGATGCCGTTATTGTCAGGTTTCCGGGAGGATACATCGCCGAGATCCACTCAGTCACAAAGAAATAGGATACACGACGGATGATGCGATGGGACAAGCAGAGCCGCACACGGTATGACAAGGAATACACAGATTCGAACCGTCGTGATTTTGATTGTCATGTCTTCTGTGAGTTCGCTGCTCTCGCAAGGCCAATCGATTCTGAGTGACGAATCCCCGCCTCCGGCACCAACCTATCACTTGCTTCGCGAAGACGACGACTGGAGTCTCCTTGCCGATAACGCGGAACGACAGGATTTTTGGGATCCCATCAAATACATTCCTCTGCGATCAGGCCGGAATGGCTGGTTCCTCTCCATGGGAGGCGAAGCTCGCGGAATTTGGGAACAGATTGGAAACGACAACTGGGGCCAACAGCCGTTCATGAACGGCTATTTCAACGAACGTTACATGTTTTACTTTGACGTTCACTACGGCAGGCATGTTCGCTCGTTCGTGGAGCTAAAAAGCGGTTTGAATTCTTACCGCATCGGCGGCCCGAGGCCGATTGACGAGAAGAAGCTGGATTTTCAGGCCGCCTTCTTCGAAGTCGGAACGGGAGAGGATCGGAACTGGATCAAGTTCAGAATCGGCAGACAGGAAATGGAATATGGCTCCGGTCGCCTGATCGATGTACGAGAGGGCCCAAATGTCCGCTTGAGTTTTGATGGATTCAAGGTAAAGACCGGTATCGGTTCCTGGCAGATTGACGGCTTCGCGATGCGGCCAGACCTGGACAAGCCAGGCTTCTTTGATAATGCGCCCAATAGTGCAGTTGGATTTTGGGGTGTGTACGGCGTCCGACCTCTTAAAAAGAACCTCACCCTGGATACTTACTACCTTGGACTCGATCGAAAAACCGCTGCCTTCAACCGCGGTATAGCCCAAGAGGTACGGCACAGCATCGGTGCGCGTCTCTCTCGTCCCGTCGCTCAAACGAAACCCGGTTGGGATTTCGACTACGAAGCGCTTTGGCAATTTGGGACCTTCGGCTCCGCAAATATCCGCGCATGGACCATGGCATCGGAAACCGGTTACCGGTTTCCGACCCTCCCATTGAAACCCCGATTCAGCGCCAAGGCAGACATCTCCAGTGGCGACGATCCTAGGACGAATACTCTGGGTACATTCAATCCTTTGTTTCCGAAGGGCAATTATTTTGGCGTCCTCGCCACCGCAGGCCCTGGCCCCATCAACTTTATCGACGTACACCCTCATGTTGAAACCGCGTTGCCGCACAATGTGACTGCCTCGGTTGATTGGATATTTCAGTGGCGGGAGAGTTTGCGCGACGGTGTTTATTCCGTCCCGGGATTTCTGATTATTCCCGCAGGAAAGAGCGACGCGCGTTTCGTCGGGCATCGTCCCGGCACAGAGGTGCGCTGGCAGGCGAATCATCACCTCTGGTTCCAAGCCGACTACGGAATCTTTTACGCGGGGAAATTCGTTAAGGAGAGTCAGCCAGCCCGCAACCTTAATTACTGGGCATTGTGGGCCGGGTACAAGTTCTAGGAGGATCCATGTCTGCAAGAGACACGCTTTTGAAACCAGAAGAATGCGCGATTTTGCTCGTCGATTTTCAGGCGGGTCTCGGATTTGGCGTCGAGTCGCTGCCAGTACAGGTTGTGCTCAACAATGCGATTGCATTGGCGCGCACGGCCGCCGCTTTCAAGATTCCGGTGATCGCATCGACCTCTGCGTCGCGCGTGTACAGCGGGCCTTTTCTTCCCGGCCTGCAGGAAGCGCTTCCTTCCGTAAAGCCGATCGAAAGAAAAAGTATGAATATTTGGGAAGATGATGCCGTCAGGGATGCGGTTGTTGCTGCCAAGCGAACACGGTTGATCGTCGCGGGATTCCTCACGGAAGCATGCGTTTCTTTCCCTGTGCTCTCCGCGCTCAAAGATGGCTTCGAAGTTTTCGTTGTTGCCGATGCGTGCGGGGGGCTCACGCCTGCCAGTCACGACTATGCACTTCGCAGGTTAGAGCAAGCTGGTGCTCGCCTCACGAGTTGGATACAGGTGCTCTTGGAGTTTCAGCGTGATTGGACGCGTCACGACACCTACGAAGCGGCACGCGCCATCGTCGTCGCGAACGGCGGTGGATATGGAATGGGCCTCGCCTATGCGCGAGAGATGATTCATCCGGCCTAGGTCCACAGAAGGCGTGCTAGGAACGGACTGGAGCAATGAACGAGTCGGCCAGCACTGAAAAGGTCGTATCCTATCCGCTGCTCGGAATGACGGTGGTCACCGGCTTGGTGGACGCCGTCAGTTTTTTATCGCTCGGGCACGTGTTTACCGCAAACATGACGGGGAATATCGTCTTTCTCGCGTTTGCAACGGCGCACGTATCCGGACTGTCCGTCGCGCGCTCGTCAACGGCACTCTTATCCTTTCTTATGGGGGCGATACTCGGTGGACGGGTCATGGCCCGGGCGATTGCCGATTCACAGATTCGATTTGCGGCACAAGCGCTCTTCCTCGAGGGGGTCTTTCTGTTGGCCGCCTCGTTTTGCAGCATCGGATACCGAGGCGATCTCGAACATTCTTTTCAGCCGTTCGCCATGATCGCCTTGACGGCGCTCGCGATGGGCACACGGAATGCGGCTGTCCGGAAACTCGCAATCCCGGATCTGACGACAACTGTCCTGACATTAACCATTACAGGCATCGGTGCGGACTCTTCGCTCGCGAACGGCAACAACCCGAGATTGGCGAGGAGGGTTGCGTCGGTGGCCACAATGTTTGTTGGGGCGGCGTTAGGTGCCGTGGTCATACATTACTCGATCTCAGCGGCCCTGTGGCTTGCGACCGCAATCTCCGCCGCGTGCAGTGTCGTGTTGTTTCGCTCCCGGCTCATGCCCGATAAGCGCTGACCAGGAGACTCAACTCTGTGTGTTCATGCCGCGCCGGGATCTTTCTCTTTGATTGCAGCGCCTCGACTTGTCAGGTCGGCAGGTTAAGCTTCTTGAAGAGCGCGGCGTATCGAGGTGCCATAGTCATCGCGTCCGGTTACCGTCGTTTTTGGAGCTGGGCGTACTCTGCCTTGGCCTGTTGGTAGATAGGAATGTCGGGATCGGCCTTCTTCCACAAATCCAGGAAAGTCTCGTAAGACTTCTGTGCGGCGGCTGCATCGCCCATCATCTTCTGCGCGCGGCCGAGTTGGAGCCAAGCCAAAGGACCCGTGACATGTCTAACGGTAAGGCCGGGATTATCGATCACCTTCTGGAACTGAGCTGCGGCCGACCGGCCATCGCCGAGCTTCAGATAGGCGAGACCACGGATGTAGGCGGGGTAAACAAAGTCGAACGAGTTCGTGAAGGCCAGATCGTACTTGGTAGTCCCGCGGAGAAGATCAATGGCGGCCGCAGGATCGTGCTGCTGCAGCTTGATCGCGGCCCGGATCGTGGGGGCAAGGTAATGCTGCACGAGCGTGTCTTCGGGTTTTTCCGCGCTGACTTGGTCTGCTAGCTTGCCGGCTTCCTCTATTTGTCCCGATCTGGCGAGCGCGAGCGCCAGGACAACTTTGTCATCCCGGTCCAGCTTGCTTCTATCTGCCTTGCTTTCGTAGCGTCGAGCCTGTACGTCTCTTCCGACTTCGGCATTCTCGAGGCCTAAGCGAGGAACCGGCCAGTAAATGTTAGTAGCCTTCGATAGAAGCTCAAAAGCTTGCAGGCGGAGCCGTTCGGCGGAGCGAAAGCGACCTTGCTGAGTCTCGATGATGGCATGGTTGAGCAAGACATCTCTTCGATCGCTGCCTCGCTCTCCTTCTGCCAAAATCCTTTCGACGCCATCGCGGTCGCCTGTAGCAAATAGCACAAGCAGTCTCTCATACCGGATTCGTGGGTCGTCGAACTTAAGGGCGTCCGCTTTGGCGAGCCATGACTTCGCCTCGATGAATCTGCTTGCCACCCTGGAGGCCAGTATCGCGTCACCCAAATAATATGAGCCAGGTTGCAACCGTGCAGTCTCAGCCGCTTCGTCAGCAGCGCGGTTGGGTTCGCCCAGATGGATTGAGGCAACCGCGAGGTTATTACGAGCAAACAGATCCCGAGGAAATATTTGTAAGAAACGAAGCACGGAGGAATACTCTTTCTCCCAGTCGCCGATCACGCTGCCGTAGTAAAGGATCTCGGTGTTCAATCGATCCTTTTCGGTCAATCGACCGCGCAGTTGATACGCACGGGTATAAGAAGCCTCCGATAACTCAGTGTTCTTGAGGACATAGTAGGCGGCGCCCATGCCCTCATACGTCAGAGCAAGGTTCGGGTCCAGTTCGACGGTTCGCTGATAGAGTTTGAGCGCTCCTGCAACATCGCCGGCGTAGTGGAGTTTGGTCCCCTCAGCGCCGGCCTGCAAAGCCTCGAGCGAAGCGCTGAGCGCCTTTTCCAGCGGCTGATTGAAGCGCGCCAGCGAAGCTGAGGGCTCTCCCAGCTTAGCGCGGAGGTTTACTGCTGTGACTCCCAGCTCGTGAATGACTTCATTCCTGCTACCGATATCGGCCTGCTCCTTGCGCAGGGTTGCTCCCGAGCCGCAGTCGAGCGCCCTCATCTCCAGGTGATAGCCGTTGCCGGCGTCGGCGATCGATTGGGAGATCAGCATCTTGCTGTTGGTCTTAGCGCAGATCTGGCGCGCCACATCGGGCGTGATCTTCGTGGTCGACGGAAGCTTGAGTTCAGCCAGAGTCGCATATGCCTTATCCATGCCGAGAATGTTGAGGTAGGGTGTCTGCTGCATTTCGTAGCGCAGCGAGATATTCAGTGCGTCGTCGAAGACCGGATCGTTTGTCTGGTTGTCGGCGTCAGCCAGAACGATGGTGTCTGTCGGAGCAAGGGTGATGCGATGGCGGTAGACGTCGTAGCGCCAGATCCCTACAGCGACGAGTGCGAGCAGTGTTACGGCCGCAGTCGCTTGCCGTACGCGTTTTCTGGACGGATTGGCGTCGCGCACGATCCGTTCGAGATCGTTTTTCAGTGCGGTAGCTGATTGGTAGCGCTGCGCGCGGTCTTTCTCGAGCGCCTTTACCAAAAGCGCGTCGAATCCACGAGGCAGCATCGGATTGCGGACCCTGGCTGGAATTGGGGTCTCGTGCAGTACAGCCTCCTGAACGTCAACAGCAGTTGGGCCGGTGAAGGCACGCTGCCCGGCCGCCATTTCGTAAATCACCAATCCGAACGAGAAGAGGTCTGTCCGAGTGTCGAGCCCTTCATGGCGAACCTGTTCGGGAGACATGTACCCGGCAGTTCCCGCCGTGGTCCCTGTGCGCGTAAGGTCTCTTTTCAAATGGTCGGCAGATGAGGTGGCTGTGGCGCTTGTTGCTTCTCCCTTTTCGAGCTCTACGTCGCTGGTAGGCTTTGCCAACCCGAAGTCCAGGATCTTTGCCACACCCGATTTGCAGAGAAAGATATTCGCCGGTTTGATGTCGCGGTGGATGATGCCCCTCTGGTGGGCGGCTTCCAGTCCGCTGCAGACCTGCCTCGCGATCTCGGAGAGCTCATGGAATGGCAAAGCCTTGGGCTCAAGCGCGGCCATCCGGCTACGTAAGGTTTCTCCTTCGAGCAGCTCCATCACGATGAAGGGCTGCGCTTCGTGCTCCTCGATGGCATGAATGGTGCAGATGTTCGGATGGTTGAGCGATGAAGCGGCCTGTGCCTCGCGCTCAAAACGCTGCAACGCCACGGCATCGCTGGTCAGCTCTTCCGGCAGAAACTTCAGGGCTACACTGCGGCCGAGCTTCAGGTCCTCCGCCCGGTAGACCATTCCCATGCCCCCGCCGCCAATAACTTCGAGAACACGATAGTGCGAGACTTTCTTCCCAATAAGGCCCCCACGCGCCTGAGGGGACGCCACTGTACTGGGTGCCTCGCCGGGAGCGATTCCCGGCGCCGACTCGACCCACTCGGTGGCGACAAGAAAACGATAGCCTCGCCGCGCCAATGTCTCGATGTAGCAAGGGTTTTCGGCGGAATCCCCTAACGTACGCCGCAGGGTCTTGATGGTGGCATTGATGCTGTGGTCGAAATCCACGACCGTATCATTCGGCCACAGCTTCCCCTTGATTTCCTCGCGGGTGACAATCTTGCCCTCACGTTCCAAGAGCATCCGCAAGACCTGAAACACTTGTTCTCTCAGGAGAACCTTATCGTTAGGGTCGGGCGTCTCGGTCGATCGCAGTTCGCCAGTGGTGACGTCGAGCTCAAAGGCTCCGAATCGGACGCGTGCTGAGGGAAGGGTGTACACGGAAACCGCACATGGAGATTAATGTGGAAAAGTCTACCACGCCACTCTGAGTTGTCGAAGTAAGCTGAGGGACCAAGCCAGAATTAGCATCCTTAAGAATCAACAATTTCCTGACTTGATTTGCATTTCACTGCAAAATCACCGCTGTTCCATTTACATTCCTTCGCCCTTGCGATAAACCGAGCAGCATAGGAGCGACGGGTCAAACAATATGGGGTTCGCGACCCGTGCCGGGACTAGACGTGAAGGTGATTGCAACGAGAAGTAGATTCTCCGCTACCCTTCGGCCCGGCGATCCCAACAAGCGCTACACCTATGATGAGAGGCCATCAACGGTACAGGATCTACCGTTCCTGGTTGTCTGAGAAGCTCGCCGGGAAAAGGCCGGATTTCAAAGAGACCGATGTGAAGAAGATAAAGACGAAGTCATGAGCGTCGAGGGCGGTTCGATTCGGATTCTGGCGGTGGACGATCATTCCCTTGCCCGCGAGGGGATCGCGACCTTTATCGCCGGTCAACCGGACATGAGGTTGGTCGCCGAAGCCTCTAATGGGTGCGAGGCTATCCACCAGTTCCGTGAACACCGTCCTGACGTAACCCTGATGGATCTGCAAATGCCAGGAATGAATGGTCTCGATGCGATCATCGCGATTCGGAACGAGTTTTGCGAAGCACGAATCATCGTCTTAACCACCTACAAAGGGGACGTTCAAGTTGTACGGGCTCTTAAAGCCGGTGCGCGGGCTTATTTACTGAAGGGTCTTTTGCGCAAGGAACTCCTGGAGACGATTCGCGCCGTCCATGCTGGAGAAAAGCGCATCGCGCCTGAGATCGCTTCGCAACTCGCGGAACATGCGGTCGATGACACCCTGACCTCGCGAGAAATCGATGTCCTGCGCTTGCTTGCCGGCGGGAATGCAAACAAGCTGATCGCTGCTCAACTCTCGATTACCGAGGATACAGTCAAGGGCCACGTCAAGAACATCCTCTCTAAACTTGGCGCGAACGACCGTACGCACGCTGTGACGATTGCGCTGAAGCGCGGAATCATTGAATTGTAACCACCCGAAAGAGTAGGACCTGTCCCCCTCGTTTTGGAGTATCGAAACAGCTTAAGCGTGTCTTATCTTTTTACGTTGAAGACAGGGGGCTGTCTGCAACGCCTATTCTCAATGTTTCCCTGCGGCTGGCCTGGGAGGGGACTTTTCCTTCTACGGATAGTTGCGGGAATCCTCCCGATTTACGACGTCATCACCAGACTGATGGGAGAGCCCTACCATGAATCGCTTGCGCTGCAAATAATCGCGGCCGTCGCAGGAATCTTTCTACTCGCCGGTCTGTGGACACCGGTTGCCGGCGCGCTTCTAACGGTCACTCAAGTCTGGATCGCTCTCTCAGGTACTGACCACCTGAGAAGTAGGATCCTGTTGGCGGCGGTGGGTGCTGCCATCGCAGTTCTGGGACCGGGCACCTGGTCGATCGATGCCCTCCTCTACGGCAGGAAGCGTCTCGATATTTGAGTGCCCCCACGGGGTTGTCTTCAACTTCCGCCTTCCCAAGATTGGCGAGAAGGGTTGGGGCGGTTGCCGCAATGTTTTTGGGTGCGGCCCTTGTGCATTACTCGATCTCAGCGGCCCTGTGGCTTGCGACTGCAATCTCCGCCGTGTGCGGTGTCGTGTTATTTCGCTCCGGGCCGACGCACAGATAAGCGGTGACCGCAAGACTCGACTCTGTCTGTTTCCTGGTTCAAAATTGAAGCTTTAGCACAAACTGGATCGAGCGCGGGCCGCCAATCTGATACAGAGGATTGAGGCCGCCGCTCTGGCCGCCGCTTCCCAGGTAGTTTGCCAACATCTGGGTTGACTGGCCGAACTGGGGCGACGTGAGAAAGTTGATCGGGCTGCCGAAATTCGGGTGATTCAGGATGTTAAAGAAATCCACTCTCGCCTGAAGAGAAATCCGTTCTGAAAGGTGGAACTGACGGCGCATCGTCATGTCCCACTGTGTCGCGCCAAAACCGCGCAGAGCATTACGTCCCAGATCTCCTAGTCCCGAAGCGGGAATGCTGAATGCCGCAGCGTTGATGATCTTGCCTCCGGGTACACTTGGCTGACCGAGATAGAACGGCACGCCGGGAACCACATTTGGACGCGCGATGCCGAACGCCCCTGCAAGAAATCCGGTGCCGAAGGGATCCTGGCCGGTCACCACATTCACGGGGGGAGCGCTGCGGGCGTAAATGATCGAGTCCGTTGACCATTGCCCGAGAATTGACCTCAAGAGTTTGCTCTCTGGAGATGGAATGTCATAAGAAACCGCGCCCGAGAATGTGTGCCGGACGTCGTAGTCCGAAGAGCCACGCTCCCGAGACGAAACGGTGGGCGGTGTGTTCACGAAATATACGTCGGAGGAGACATCATCGATGGCATGCGCCCAGGTGTAAGAAAACAGCGACTGCAGACCGTGTGAGAAACGATGGCGAAACTGCGCTTGCAACGCGTTATAACTGGAGCTTGCGCCGTTGTGCATGTAATCAAACTCGCCAGTGAACTGTGCGGGGTTCGGCGCGTTGTAGAGATCTTGCCGCATCAGCTTGCGGCCGCCTGCTCCGAGATAGGTGAGCGTCAGAACGTCTGCGTTTCCCAACGTCTGTTCTGTCGCCGCATTCCACTCATACGTCCGGGGCGAGAAGTGATTTGGGTCGACCACCGCTGTGTATATGGAAGGCGGAGAAGATGTCAATGGTGGTGGGGCGGCAACGCTAGCACTTAACGGGAAGGTAAGGGGAGTTGTAGAGGAAGGGAGTATGAGATTTGCCTGAACATACGGGAAAGCGCTCATCGCGTCTGCGACAGACGAGTATCCGAGATCGTAAAAGATGCCCGCTCCAGCCCTCACGACCAGGTTCGAGCGCGGGTGCCAGGCCACAGCGAGCCGCGGCGCGAAATCGTCTTTCTGCGGATGCCACAGGGGCGTCCCCGGCGGGGCTAATTGCGCGGTTGCCAAGTTACTTAGGCCCAGAACAGTGAACGGCAGAGTGCCGTTAGGCGAGGTCGGTGCGGCGTTGTATTCCCAACGAAGCCCATAGGTGAGGGTTAGGTTCTGTCCGATGTTCCAGGTGTCCTGCGCGAAGAGGCTCCAGTTGGAAATGGCAAGTTGCGTATCGGGACTTCTCGAGGCTACGTACGCCGCCTGGACTTGGTTCGCTTCAACGAGTGCCAGATCGCCGAACACATATTCGAGGTTATAGGAAACAAATCTTTGCTCGGGACGGAGGCGCCGATAGTCAAGTCCGAACTTGAGCTGATGGCCCCGCACAATTCTGGAAAGGTTATCGGTCACGTTGATCTGATGCTGGAGATCGCTAGCGACTTTGCCAGTGGAGTAAAGCAACCCAAACGGGTTAAAGTCGCCATAGAAATCGAAGAGGCCGTTGTTTGCCGAACCAGCCACCTGGAACAGTAGCGAGTCCGAGGGAGGCACGCCACCTTCGAAATTATCGATGGTTTCGAAAAGGTCGCCACCGCTCCGGCTGTAGTTGAAGCGGAACTCATTGGTCAATCGCGGCGTAATCGTCTGATTACTTCCCAAGGTCAGGCTTTGGAAGCGGTTCTTGCTATGCAGGACATCGTTGTAAGCCTCTTGATTAGGGCCGCCCCCACGTTGAGCAATTCCGGAGGGAGCGTCGCTGTATCTGGCAAAGAGAGTTACCTTCTGAAATGGCAGATAATCGAGCCTAAGGCTGTAGGCGTTTAGCGAAGATGGATCGCTGTAGCCAGCGGTAAGGGCGGCTGTGCCGTCGCCGAAGTCTTGGCCGCCTGCAGTTGGCTTGGGAAATGCGTTAAGCAGTGGGAACACTTCCGGGTGGGGACCACTTTGGACCTCAGCAAGAGTGGCCAGACTGGGAACGTACGTATTCGCGAACCGCGGCTGGCGCACCCTCGCGCCTTCGTAGGATCCGAAGAAGAACAACTTGTCTTTGATGACAGGCCCGCCCAGCACACCGCCGAAAAGATTCTGCCGAAGTGCAGCCTTCTTGACACCTTTGCTATTGGCGAACCAATCGTTCGCGTCGAATATCTCGTTGCGCAAGTACTCGAATGCGTTTCCATGAAAAGCGTTCGTGCCGGATTTCGTTACCACCGACACCTGTGCGCCTGGAGTGCGCCCATATTCCGGAGCGAACGTCGAGGTCTGAACACGGAACTCTTCCAGCGCGTCGAGCGATACCAGATTGCTGGTTCCTCCGAATGCACTGGTCGCCGGGATCTGGCCGGCGCCCCGCTGACCGAAAACGCTGGCTGCTGATCCCAGATTTGCGCTCGCTCCATCAACCATGAAGTAATTCGCATCGGGGCGTTGCCCATTCACGCTGTACTGACCTGCCTCGTACTGGTTGGCGGGCGTCAACACAACTCCCGGCGTCAAGTCGAGAAGCGAGCTGAAACTCCGGCCATTCAACGGCATGTTCTCGACGAAGCGATTGCCGACGAGCGTGCTCACCGACGCGTCCTGAGTGTTAAGCAGCGGTGCGCCGCCTTCCACCGTGATGGTCTCCGAGGCGGTGCCCAGCGTCATACCAAAGTCTATTTCCAGCCTGTCCTGAACATGGAGGACGACATCAGGCTTGATCACCCTCTTGAACCCGGATTTTTCAGCTTCGAGGCGATATGTTCCGGGCGGCAGGTGCGTGATGAAGTATTCGCCAGAAATGTTGGTTATCGTTTCGTAGCGAAAATTCGTGCCGATGTCGATCGCACTGAGCTTGGCTCCAACGATCACTGCTTTTGAAGGATCGGTGATGCGACCGCTGAGTGAAGCGTTGATGGATTGGGCACAAACAACAGCGGGGAACAACAGACAGACCACAGCGGCAGTGAGAAGCCGGATCATCAGCGCGTCTTCACCCCCAGTGTGGAACGCGTGCAGGCTATTCCAGATTCGCCCTGGCATCAACCCCAAATGGGGGGATGGCATGATCCCCCAATGGGGGGATGCTCTTCGGAGGGAATCTAGTATACACAGGCCAGCTGGATCTGGTGTCAAGCAAGGGCGTGCTTATGCTCCGGCTGGTTGACTGTCCCGTATCGCTACGAGTTGGTGGGATAATGTCAGGCACTGTGGGGATCACGCGCGAACGACAACATCACCTTCTCGCGCTCAGCATGCTGGCAGGCTTGCTGCTGGCAGTCCATCCTTGCGCGCTTGGGTTAGATCCCACACTCGACATCACTCAGTACGCGCACACCGCGTGGAGAATCCGCGAAGGCTTTACCAAAGGCACCATCTCCTCGATCGCCCAGACGCCCGACGGTTATCTTTGGCTGGGAACTGAATTTGGCCTGCTTCGTTTCGACGGCGTAAGAAATGTCGCTTGGCAACCGCCCGCCAATCAGCATCTTCCCTCCGAAGACATTCTGAGCCTGCTGGCCGCGCGCGACGGAACGCTTTGGATTGGGACGTCGAAAGGGCTTGCTAGCTGGAAGGGGGGCAAGCTTGTTCAGTACCCGGAGCTTGCTGGAATGATCATTCCGAGGCTCCTCGAAGATCATGAGGACACAGTATGGGCCAGCGGAGTGTCTATCCCGACTCCCGGTAGGCTCTGCGCTATTCACGATGGCAGCGTGCACTGCTCTAGCGCGGACGGTAGTCTCGGTCCCGGAGTTTTCGGGTTATTTGAGGACAGGAGCAACAATCTGTGGGTGGGAGTGGTGAACGGCCTGTGGCGATGGAAGCCGGGGACCCCGGAATTTTACTCGCTGCCAGACCACCCGAACGGTATACAAGCGCTTGCCGAAGGCGACGACGGCGCACTGCTGATCGCCACTCGCGTCGGGCTCCAACGATTCGTTGGGGGGAAGTTTGAGCCGTTACCAGTTCCTAGCGCTGCGCAACAATTCAAGCCTATTACGATGCTCCGAGACCGCGATGGCGGTCTGTGGATCGGAACGTGGCAGGGGCTCTTACATGTGCACCGCGGAAAGGCAGAATTGCTGACCCAGGCCGACGGCCTATCAGGCAACTATGTTGCAGCATTGGTCGAGGATCGTGAAGGGAATGTTTGGGCGGCGACGCTTAACGGCCTCGACCGCTTCCGAGAATTTGCCGTGACGACGTTGTCCAAGAATCAGGGATTGTCCAACGCTTCGGTCAGGTCCGTTCTAGCCGATAGAGACGGAAGCGTTTGGCTGGGCGCCGTTGGCGCGTTGAACCGCTGGTATCAAGGCCTCATTTCAATTTATGGCAAAAATGGAAAACTCGACGGACTTGACCCGAACTCCCTTTATCAAGACAGTCATGGGCGAATTTGGTTTTCTACAGCCCATGGCTTCGGCTACCTGGAACATGGCCGGTTTGTTCAGGTTAGCGGTGTCCCCGCCGGGGATATGCCCTCTATCGCCGAAGACAGCGCCCGAAATCTTTGGATTGCCAACAAGGATCAAGGTCTTATTCGTGTGTCCCCGAGAAGCGAGGTTCAACAGATTCCCTGGGCTGGGCTGGGACATAAGGACAACGGTCTCGCTTTAGCGGCTGATCCTTCGCGGGGTGGCTTGTGGGTTGGATTTTTTGAAGGCGGCATCGTTTACCTCGCTGATGGTAGCCTCCAGGCCTCGTATTCACCTGCCACTGGTTCGCGCGAGGGCCCGGTCAACGACCTACGGGTCGATCAGGAGGGCACGCTCTGGGCTTCCACTGAGGGTGGGCTCAGTCGCTTGAAGAACGGCCGATTGATGGTGCTGAACAGCAAGAACGGGTTGCCCTGCGATGCCGTCCATTGGATGATCGAAGATAACGACCATTCTTTTTGGCTGAACATGCCTTGTGGCCTGGTCCGAATTGTGCGATCTGAGCTGGACGCCTGGGTGTCAGCGGCCGACAAAGATCAGAATGCAAAGCCGGTAGTGCAAGCCACGGTTTTTGATAGCGCTGATGGTGTTAGGGTCATGTCGTATGCCATTGCCTATACGCCGCATGTCGCGAAGTCTACTGACGGGAAATTGTGGTTCTCCGGGCTGGACGGCGTCAACGTTGTCGATCCTCACCACATTCCCTTCAACAACATTCCGCCTCCCGTACACATCGAGAAGATCACCGCCAATGACAAGTCTTATCCTTTATCGAACGGCGTACACCTGCCAGCGCAAATTCGCAACCTCGATATTGATTACGCAGCGCTAAGTCTGGTCGTGCCGGAGAAGGTGCGTTTCCGCGTCAAGCTCGAAGGCCAGGACAAGGACTGGAGAGAGCTGGTAAACGTTCGCCACGTGGAGTACACGAACCTGCCGCCGAAGCAATATCGGTTTCGCGTGCTTGCTTGCAACAACAGCGGCGTGTGGAACGAAGAAGGCGCAACACTGGAATTCGTGATCCCTCCGGCGTGGTATCAGACGAACTGGTTCCTCGCCGCATGCGTGGCTGCATTTCTGGCGATGGTGTGGGGAATACACGAACTGCGGGTGTGGCGACTGGCGTACCAGTTCAACATGCGCATGGAAGAGCGCGTTAGCGAGCGGACCCGCATCGCGCGCGACCTGCACGATACCCTGCTGCAGAGCTTTCAGGGACTGATGCTCCATTTTCAAACTGGCATCGACATGCTCCCGGGGCGTCCGGCGGAGGCCCGGAAAACACTTGAGATCGCGATCGATCGGGCGGATCAAGCGATCGCCGAGGGCCGGGACGCTGTGCAAGGGTTGCGTGCATCCACCGTCGAGACCAATGACCTTGCCTGTGCGGTAAGGATTCTCGGAGAAGAACTCCGGGCTGAAGGCACCGACCAGAATTCTGCCCTCTTTGAGATGGAGGTGGAGGGCACGCCGCGGAACCTCCATCCCATCCTCCGGGACGAAGTCTACCGGATTACGGGCGAAGCGTTGCGCAATGCTTTCCGGCACGCGCGGGCGCAGCGAATCGAAGTGGAAATCCTATATGGCGAACGGTGGCTTCGGTTGCGGGTCCGGGATGACGGAAAGGGCATTGATCCGAAGCTTCTTAGCGGAGAAGGACTCGCCGGACACTACGGCTTGCATGGCATGCGCGAGCGCGCCAAAGTTGTGGGCGGTAAGCTGGCTGTCTGGAGTAAGCTCGATTCTGGTACGGAAGTGGAGCTGAGCATTCCTGCCTCTACTGCATACGCAAAGCCCGCTCGCCACCGTTCCTGGTTGTCTGAGAAGCTCTCTGGGAAAGGGACGGATTTCAAAGAGACTGATGTGAAAGAGACAAAGACGAAGTCATGAGCACCCAGGGCGGTTCGATTCGGATTCTGTCCGTGGACGATCATTCCCTTGTCCGCGAGGGGATCGCGACCTTTATCGCTGGTCAAACGGACATGAGGTTGGTCGCCGAAGCCTCCAATGGGCGCGAGGCTATCCACCAGTTCCGTGAACACCGTCCCGACGTAACCCTGATGGATCTGCAAATGCCCGAAATGAACGGTCTCGACGCGATCATCGCGATTCGCAACGAGTTTTCCGAAGCACGAATCATCGTCTTAACCACCTACAGGGGGGACGTTCAAGTTCTGCGGGCTCTTAAAGCCGGTGCCCGAGGTTATTTGCTAAAGGGTCTTTTGCGGAAGGAACTCCTGGATACGATTCGCGCCGTCCATGCTGGAGAAAAGCGCATCCCGCCTGAGATCGCTTTGCAACTCGCCGAACATGCGGTCGATGACACGCTAACCTTGCGAGAAATCGATGTCCTGCGCTTGCTTGCCGGCGGGAATGCAAACAAACTGATCGCTGCTCAACTCTCGATTACCGAGGATACAGTCAAGGGCCACGTCAAGAACATCCTCTCTAAACTTGGCGCGAACGACCGTACGCACGCCGTCACGATTGGGGTGAAGCGCGGAATCATTGAATTGTAACCCCCCGAAAGAGTAGTACCCACCCCGCTCTTTTTGGAGTATCGAATCTTCTTGGGCGTGCTTATCCTTTAACGTTCAAGATAGGGGGCTCCCTGCAACGCCTATTTTCAATGTTTCCCGACGGCTGTCCTGGCTGTGGGCTTCTCCTGCTACGTATAGTTGCCGGAGTTATCTTGATTCACGACGGCGTCGCTGGGCTGATGGGAGCGCCTCATCGTGAATCGCTCACTCTGGAAGTAATCGCGGCCAGCGCAGCCATCTTCCTCATCGTCGGGTTGTGGACGCCCATCGCGGGCGCAGTTGTGGCAGGCACTGAGATCTGGATCGCTGTTTCTGGAACCGTCCACGTGCGCGGAACCATCATGTTGGCGACAACGGGTGTCATCATGATAGCTCTGGGACCTGGCGCTCGGTCGATCGATGCCCTCCTTTATGGCAGGAAGCGTCTCGATATTTGAGTGCGTCTAGAGTCGCCTACACCTCCCTCTAAAGTTGTGTCACCCTCCCGCTCTGCCGGGCGGGCGATGAACCCTTCCATCTGGGGTTGTCCCGCTGGCGAACTTGCTCTACAGTCCGAGTCATCTTCAAAAGAAATTGTGAACGGGGAAACCACAGTGGGTTAAGGAGGGGGTTAAAAGTATGTCAGCGCAAACAAGCTGGGTAAGCGAAGATCTAAATCGTACCGCGTCCTTTGAAATTCCAGCCGGGTTGCCTGCGAATACCGGGTTCGATGGCGACGAACACTGCGACAGAAGTTCGCCGAGGATAGTCGGTTCCAGCGCCGCCCTACGGTGCGTACTTGACATGGTTCGGGTCGTGGCTGCAACCGACTCGACCGTTTTGATCCACGGGGAAACCGGATCAGGCAAGGAGTTGATTGCCCATGCCGTTCACAATGCCAGTCAGCGCTTCGGACGCCCATTCATAAAGCTAAATTGTGCGGCCATTCCGCTGGATCTTCTGGAAAGCGAACTATTCGGTCACGAGAAGGGCGCCTTCACCGGAGCCATCGCGCAGAAGATGGGGCGCTTCGAAATGGCGGATAAAGGTACGCTATTTCTCGACGAAGTGGGCGACATCCCCCCGGCGCTGCAGCCTAAGTTATTGCGTGTGTTGCAAGAGCAGGAATTCGAGCGCTTAGGCAGCGGACGCACGCACAGAGTAAACGTTCGCCTGGTAGCCGCGAGCAATCGGAATCTGGTCAAGATGGTCGCTCGCGGACAATTTCGCAGTGACCTGTACTATCGTCTGAACGTCTTCCCCATTGTGCTACCTGCGCTGCGAGAGCGCCGGGAAGATATTCCTGCACTTGTCACGCATTTCGTGAATCTGTTTAGCCGCCGCATGGGAAAGCAAATCGATAGCATTCCTCCGGAAGCCATGGCTGCCTTCCAGTTGTATTCCTGGCCTGGCAACATCCGCGAGTTGCAGAACTTGGTGGAACGCGCGGTTATCCTTTCGCGGGACGGTATGCTCCAAAACCCACTTCGCAAAGACCAATCAGAGGTCATGATCCCCACTCGGCATCACACTCGAACCTTTTACACATCGAAGACCTTAGATGATTCGGATCGCGATTTGATTTTGGAAACACTTGAGCAAACCAGATGGCTGGTCGGTGGACCCCACGGCGCCGCAGCCAAACTAGGATTGAAGAGAACCACACTGATCGCCATCATGAGAAGGTTGGATATTTCGCGACCTATTCATCAGGAAGGAACAGACGAGCACGGCATAGCATCCGAAACCATACGACGGGAAGATGCTCATTTTTGAAACTTGTGCGCACAGCTCAGAATTTTCGATCCAAGTCGACTGTCCTTTAGCTGTCCAATAACGATTCCTTAACGCCACTTACAAGGTTTTTCGAGGGCCACCCGCGTCCTGTAAGTTGTTGAAACTAATAATAGTTTTGGGCTCATAACCTAACGCTCCTTAGGATTCCTTCGAGTTCCCTGGGATATCCTGAAGAGCTTTTGCAATTTGGGCGTCCGGCGCAGCAATACACCGGAAGATCACTCGTCAAAGTCGGTGGAACCTACGTCGCGTGAGCGATAGGGCAATACCGAACCAAGCCCCCGGAATGGTGGGGGAAGGCGTAGACACTGGATGGCGGGCATCCCTTGTGATGAAGGTACAGTCCGACTCTCATCGAAAGGTGAGTCCGGTCGCATAACCCAAAGGTCGGCGGTTCAAGTCCGCCCCCGCAACCATGAACGCCACTGCCGAAATGCAGTGGCGTTCGCCTCACGTAACGCGATTCCCGAGGGGCACATGCGACTCGACCGTGGCTCGGATATCGCGGTTCTCCAAAATCAAGCCTTGGCGCTCGTGCGTCTGTCGCAGCACAAGATCCACCATTGCCCGGGCCAAATCATCGGCGCGAATCACCTGGTTAGGAAACAGCACTCGAAAAACGGGATAGATCGCGTGCATCAGTCGGTAGCTGAAATTCGGTTCCTTCCGAGGCTCCACGGGGTAGATATACGCGGGCCGGAAAAGATACACGCGCGGAAAGCCAGCCGCGAGCAATGCCTTCTCCGCCTGGCCCTTGTAGCGAGCGAAGGCAAGCCGGCTTCGCCCCGTTGGGTCAGCGCCACTCCCGCTCAAGAACGAGAACGCAGCGTCAGGACTGCTAGGACGAAACACTCGCGCGAACTCGATCGCGTAGTCGGCGGTTATGACACGCAGTTGGTCGTCCGATACTGACCCGGTGTAGGTCCCCAGGCAATAGACCACCGCGTCCTGGTTTGAGAGTGCGTCTGCGAGCGGGGAACAGTCTGCGAAGTTCTGATGCAGAACTTCTTTCAGCTTCGGATGTGAAATGCCAAGTTTCTTGCGGCCAATTGACGTAACACTTTTCACGCCTGAGTTATCGAGCGCGTAGCGAAGCGCGTACCCGCCGACCATTCCAGTCGCGCCCACGAGGACAAGACTTTTTTGGCCGACGGTTGGATTGGTCATCGATGCGTCCAAAGACGCCTGGTTTGTAATTGTCATAAATTTCGCGGCTCTCGATCCAGCGTAGTCACTCCCAAGATTCGTTCCTGAACCTGCTTACCAAAACCGCCACCGTAGTCGCTATGTAGAGCACCCCCGTTACCCCTTCCAGTGCCGTTAGTATGCGGGCCATTCCGCTGAGCGGCACGATATCGCCGTATCCGACGGTAGAGAGCGTTATCAGGCTGAAATAAAGCAGCTCGGTCTGACGGTCAGATGGGTCGCTTCCAAGCCGGATTGAACCCGGAGAGAAAGCGTCTATTGCCAGATAAATCGCCGCCCACAGCAACCCAAGCAATAAGTAGATGTTGACAGCAGTGTAGAGCTCCGCCTGAGCGACCGAACGAGAATTCCTGAGATATGAGAAAAGACCTGTGGCCGTGAGCCCGAAGAAGGCAGCGAGAAATGCCCATCGAATTCCGGTCAGCGTCGGGCTTGGAAACGTATTGCCCGCCACCACAAAAACCGCATTGCCCAATGCCAACAGAACCGACGGCCACACCCACCTTTTGATCTGCGACAACCGGACAATGGATAAGACAATTGGTATGAAGGTGACGGCCGCGAGCACCAGTCGCCTCCAATTATCCTGGTTCAACGCCGGAGTCAACAGAATCGCCACCAACAAGGACAGGAGGAGCAACAAGTCTGGTCGTGATTGAAGTTTTGCATTCAATGAGAAAACCTCAACAACGCGCACTCGCCTCAGCCTCGCCATTGCGCTCGTACCTTTTATTTGTAGAGCCAAGGCTTATAGGCAATCTCGATGTTGTATCCGTCCGGGTCGCCGATGTTTGCCGCGAAGTAGTCGGCGCGCCATTCGGGCCGAAGGCTCGGTTCCTTGTTTGAAGTAGCTCCCGCGTCTATCGCCGCCTTGTAGCTGGCCCTGACAGCGTCCGCACTCTTGGCGGTGAATCCGACGTAAAGGTCTTTCGCGACTTCGCCATTCTTCAGCCAGAAACCCGGATTGCTATTGATCGCGAAACCGTGCAGTTGATCGAACTTGTAGGGCATGTCGATGTCAAGCGGCTCAAGCAGCTTCTTGTAAAATTCGCTCGACCGTTTCAGGTCAGAGACGGGGAGATAAATATGGTCAATCATGGCTTTCCTCTTTTCGTTTGACTGTTACAGCCTCGATCAGGGGCTCTGCTAAATCCTGATCCGGCAAGTTAGTCTGCCGAGCTCAGCATCCACGCCCTCGAATCCGATTTCGTTGGCCAGCGGCAATCACGGTCGAGCGCGCGGCCTCATCGTCCGCGTAAGTAATGTTCATGACAGTTCGCGCTGTTCCAGCCAGTCGACGTAAAGCAGGCGCTCCGCAAACAGCCACGTGCCATCCATCTTCACGAAGGTGTCGTAGTACCGTAGAGCGGCAATCATCAGGCGTCGGTTCTTGCCCTCAATCGTGAGGTGATGGGGGATGCAATAGGTCTCCCCAGTGCCTCGGTCGCCGGTCAGCGTGAGGATCGTCGTCTGTCCAAGGAAGTGCATGGTGGCAGCGTACTTGTTCAGATCGGCAAACACGGGAGCGAGCGCCTCGCGCGAGTGCAGCTCCTGTGAAGGCTTAGAATCCTTTGCGTTCATGTAGACCACGAAGTGCGTATCTGCGGTGAAAAGAGCCATCTGACCATTCGCATCGCGACGATCGGCGCAGTGGGCGTAGGCCTCGACGAGATCCCGGATCGCGAGGCGGTCCGCGGCTTCGCTGGGGGAGATCGCGATGTGCTTGCTCATAAGTTGGTCTCCTTGTTCGATTCGTCCCCTCGCGGCAAGACTGTCACTCTTGTAGCCCGGAAACAATCTTGAAAAAGATTGAAAGCTAGGTAACACCTTCTACGATCAGGCCTTGGTAAGTCGCTCCTTTTTGACGGTGCTTGGCGACACTTTGGTATGCTTCGCCACAGTACCAATTCTTCGCTGCCTTCACGGTTGGGAATTTTGCTATCACGATTCCCTCGATGGGATCGCCCTCCAAGACTTCATGCTTCCCATAAGCCACCAAGACTTCAATTGGATGCCCTTTCATCGTCGCTTTGATTCCAGCCCAGTAAGTCTCAAGCTCTTTTTGGTCCAGGGTTTTGTTCTCGTGAAAACGATGTAAGCAGACATGATTGTTCTCTCTTTTTGATTTAGTCGATCATAGAAATTCCGATTCAAGTGCTCCCTAGGACACGAGTATCGCTCGCGGTTCGAGAAAGGCTTCGATCCCGAAGGTACCGAATTCACGGCCCACGCCGGAGTGTTTAAATCCGCCGAACGGCGCTTGTTGATCATCAAGCATGCCGTTGATTGCGACGCGACCGGCGAGGAGATGAGAGGCTACGCGTCGCGCCCGCTGTACGTCGGTTCCGCTTACGTAGGCGTGGAGGCCGTAGCTCGTGTCGTTGGCGATCTCGATGGCATCGTCGTCGTTTTCGTAGGTGATGACACATAGGACCGGGCCAAAGATCTCTTCTCGGGCAATTGCCATGTCGTTCGTCACATTGACGAACACGGTGGGCTTCACGAAGTAACCAGCATCGAGGCCCTTCGGATGACCCTCGCCGCCGACGAGTACCTCCGCGCCTTCTTCAATCCCTTTGCGGACGTAGGATTGCACTCGCTCGTACTGCTTCTGCGACACCATCGGGCCGACAGCGGTCTTTGGATCAGCCGGATCGCCGGCGGGAAAGGCGCGGATTGCATCTAGGATCGCTCGCTTCACCTCGTCTAGGCGGGTTCTCGGTACAAGGAGGCGCGTCCCAGCGACGCATGCCTGTCCGCTGTTCATGAACGCGATTGCAAGCGCCGTCGGAATTGCCTTGTCCAGATCGGCGTCGTCGAGCAGGATATTCGGCGACTTGCCGCCCAGTTCAAGGGTGACGCGCTTCATTGTCGCGGCTCCGTCGCGCATGATGGTCTGGCCAACGCCTACAGAGCCTGTGAACGAGATCTTGGCCACGTCGGGATTCCGTACGAGTTCGGCCCCGACCACATCACCGCGGCCAGCAACGACATTGCATAGTCCATTCGGGAGTTCTGCCTCGTGCAGACACTCGAGCCACACTCGCGTTTGTAACGGGCTGAGCTCGCTGGGCTTTATAACTGTGGTACAGCCAGCAGCGACTGCCGAGGCGAGCTTGGCGGAGAGGAAGAACGAGTTCGCGTTCCAAGGCGTAATGAGGCCAGCAACGCCGACCGGCTCTAGCGTAACCGTCGTCTTGCCCCAACTCCGCGTTAGTGCTAGCTCCTGGAGTGCCTTTTCGGCAGACAGAAAGGCGTTGGCCGCTCCTTCCATCAGGATCCTGGAGAACGCGATGGTGCCACCATACTCCTCGACCATGGCAAGGGTCAGATTGTCGATCCGCGCGGAGACAACCTCATGCAGTCGGTGCAGGATCTTCGCGCGCTCTTCCTTGGTGGCTCTGCCGAAAATGGCGAACGCTCGCTTGGCGGCGGCGATCGCGCGCCGTGCGTCCTCCTCGTCGGCCAGCGTTACGCGGGCGATCACTTGCCCGTTGGTCGGTTTGATAATATCCAAGACCTCGCGGCCATGGGACTCGATGAATGCGCCATCAATGTAGTGCGTTGTGAGAATTTTGATCGTTTCTTTCTCAGTCATGGTTGCCATTGCGCCTCTCCTTGAATACGAGTATTTGTGTTCGGTGCTCCGTAACGTAATCACTGGTTCAGCGAAGTCCTGTCTACGAACTCTGTGCTAATTCCTCCTAACCACTGCGGAACGCGCCGTCTCAACGGGCACCGGCGTGAGCAATTCCTGCATGGCAAGATCCATCGTGTCACTCATTGCCAACACCACGGCAGATACATCTCTCTTGTCGACGTTCCCAATCTTCGAAACAGCCTTAGTCCATACAGTCGCGCCGGTATCAAGCCTGATCATCTGGGCGGAGATCGACACCACAACCTTGACGCCACCTTCGTAGTCAATTTCCTCGAGCTTTTCCAAGCGTCCGCTCACGAGGTAATCGGCGTCAGGTCGACCGTCATAACGCTTCACGTGTGCGAAGAGTCCCGTAGCACTGAGGCGATCCCTCATCGAGTCGGTCACAAACTCGCATGG
>Ga0207008_10018_pt1 | contig 50705 bp, 50 predicted proteins | sample Alteio_BWMinCont_83_FD_153489 | JGI IMG/M metagenome (GOLD analysis project Ga0207008, IMG submission 153489) | Enriched cells from forest soil in Barre Woods Harvard Forest LTER site, Petersham, Massachusetts, United States -... | ecosystem: Environmental > Terrestrial > Soil > Temperate forest >... | reverse complement strand
CGAAGGGGCGGGTGAGGGGTACTTTATTTTTACTAATCCCCTTACAACTGTGGTATTAGGCTTCGTAGATAAAAAAGGATAACGACAGATGACAAAAAAATTGCTAGGCGTTTTTCTGGGGTGTATAGTCTTACTTGCCCTCACATCGTGTGCGCACGAAGAAGCCCCTGAGGCAGTAGCGATAAAGCGTCCTGCAGCACCCAAAGTAAAACCATCTGCCCCACCGCCACCCGTCTTGCCGCTCCCCCCACAAACTGTAACGACCCATAAGATAGGCCTGTTGCTCCCCCTGTCAGGTCCCAACGCTGCCCTCGGCAAGAGCATGCTTGATGCCGCGGAAATGGCCCTCTTTGAAACGGAATCCACGTCGGTGACCCTCTTGCCGCAGGATACAGCCGCACCCGGGGGCGCCGGACAAGCGGCCCTGCGAGCCCTCAAAGAAGGTGCGGAACTTTTGTTGGGGCCGATCTTTGCAGTTGATGTGGGTGCGGTTAAGCCTCTGCTGCGCGGTCGCAATGTCAACCTTCTTTGTTTTTCAACGGATCAAAATGTGGTGGGCGATAGCGTCTTTACCTTGGGATTTTTGCCCGCTCAACAAATCGAACGCATCCTTTTGTATGCAAAGGAAAACGGGCTGGAAAAGATTGCGGTGCTCACCTCTGATGATTATTACGGTCAGTTGATTGATCAAACCGTTCGCCACATGCAAGCGCAAGGTCAGCTCACTCTTGTCGGCATCGCGCATTATACCAAAGGGGATCTCTTAGAGGGAAATCCCGGAAATGAGCGACTGATAGAGGAGGTTGCGGCGTTTCAAGCACGCGGGGCTGACGCTTTGTTTATTCCCGAAGGGGGAGAAAACTTAGGCCATCTCACGCGCCTTCTGGCACCTCATGTGTCCCTCAAAGTACTCGGAAGTGGCCAGTGGGATGCCCCAGAAACGTTGCGCTTTCAGGGTCTGGACGGCAGCCTTTTCGCCTCCACCGACCCGGAGGAGCGCAAGAGCTTCGAAGAGCGTTTCCGGCAAGCGTATGGCACCACGCCTCCGCGCATTGCAACCCTTGCCTATGACGGGGTCGCCCTTGCTATCGCGCTCGCGGACAAAGGGTACACGGTGGAAAATTTAACGTCTTCTCAAGGATTTACCGGGATCGAAGGCGCTTTCAGGCTGACGCCTCAAGGGCTTAACGAGAGAGGACTCGCGATCTTGGAAGTCACCCCTTCCGGGTTTAGGCTGACGGAACATGCGCCACAGTACTTTTATCAATGAGGTGCTCTGAGCTCAGATGAGCATCGCACCAAAACCCATGAAAAAGCGCTTGATAAAGGCGCTGCAGACTTATTGAAACGTTAGAGAGCTTGGAGTCATACCGATCTTCAAAAAAATGTTGACCGTTAACGAAAATTTAACGAAAACTGCGTAATTTATAAACGACAGACGACAGACACTGATATGCCCTGTTTTATATTTTAAACCGAAAACATAAAGGAAGATTGAAATGGAGAACAGACCAAGAAAAAAAAAGAGTTTATTATGGTTAACAGGAATCATATTCGCAATGAATGTAGAATCGGCGCAGCCACAACCCTTGGAAGAATGTACCTGTCCAATTGTGTGTAAATGGGGCTGGCACGGATGCCTGGTTACCATCCAACAGGGTGGACCCTCGGCCCAATCTGCATGCGAAACTGTGAAAACGATATCGAAGGGAGGGTCTCAGGGATGTTGTCCAGCGTGGCACCAAAACCTAAATGGGGTACTGAACCTGTTGTGCTATCCAAAAGTCTCCCCTGGGGCAAAATAGGGCTGAGGCTGACTGAAATTATGATTTGGATAACACGAGGGAAAAACCACGAGATCCAAGATGAATCACACGTTAACCAAGAAACATGAGGAGAATCAAGGCAATGAATTATAAAAATCCAATGACTCTCCTGGTGGCATTGACTTTAGGTGCGATGAGTGGGGGGGACGTGTTGAAGCCCAAGCTACCTGCCAATGCCAATGTCAATATTCCACCAGCATTGGCATCTGGACTACCATACCTTTCGCATGGTGGTACGATTTTGGTGGGAACGACAATGCTGATAATTGGATCGCCTGTTCAAATTACTGTTACCAAGGATGGCCAGCACAAGGATTTTGTGCTGGGGCCTGGGATGACGTATACCGTGTGGCTTACATCAATAATGAACAAGCCCCACCGTGCTGCTGGGGCAGCTGGCTATCGAGGGATCAAGAGTGTAACGGCCAAGCAAATTGTATGAATACCCAAACCCCAACATCCAAAACCAGCTTGAAACAACCTCGCCACAATGACCCAAATACTGAAGTGGACACCGCGACCCGTCATCGGACCAAAAAATAACCATGCGCGTTATTTTTCCATAAGAAACGCGATCACGCCATTTAATCTCAATCGTCCTTCAAACGTAGGAATCAGGTGGGTGGGTGTTCGCGTGAGAAGGCCTTCTTTTTCGAGCGTGTCGAGAGTCTTGCTCCCATAAGCCTCCTCGGCGGTAAGGCCTGTTTCTTCGGCCAAGCGCTTGAGCTCAAGACCTTGCGTCAGGCGCAACCCCATGAGGGTGAGTTCTTGCAGTCGTTCGGCGGGCGTGAGGGAAATCTGCGTCTGCAAACCATGCCCGTTCTTTTCGACGGCAAGTAGCCACGTTTCAGGGGCTTTGTAACGAGCAGTGGCCTCCTTTACGCCGTGCCGCGTGATGCGCCCATGGGCACCGGGGCCAATGCCGATGTAATCCTCAAAATTCCAGTAGAGCAAGTTATGGCGGCATTCCCGGCCGGGCGTCGCATAGTTCGATACCTCGTAGGGCGGCAGACCCGCATGCGTCATCATCTCTTCCGTAAGGTCGTAGAGGTATGCTGCCGGATCGTCCTCGAGGGCCATCTTTTCCCCGCGACCCGCGCGCATCGCAAAGGGTGTTTGCGGCTCGATTGTCAGTTGATAGAGCGAGAGATGCCCCGCCGCCAACGTCAGGGCTTCGGCCAGCTCAGTCTTCCAGGCGGCGGCCGTTTGGTTGGGCCGCGCATAAATCAAATCAAAGGAAAACCGCGGGAAATAGCGCCGCGCAATGTCGAGGGCTTGGAGCGCTTCTTTTGCGGAATGACGACGCCCTAAAAAGACAAGTGCTGCATCATCAAGGGATTGAATGCCGATCGAAAGACGGTTAATCCCAGCCGCCGCAAAGGCTTTGAATTTTTCTGCCTCAACGGTGCTGGGGTTTGCCTCGAGCGTGACTTCAAGGTCGTCCACGCACGGAAAGAGCGCCCTCGCTTTGTCTACCAACGCCTTGACCGTTTCCGGTGTCATCAAGGACGGCGTTCCCCCGCCAAAAAAAATGCTGACGAGCGTTGCGGGGGAGTGGCCTTTGGTTTGGGTGTTGACTTGTTCTTGTGCTGCCTGTTCTAATTCCTGCAGGAGAGCCACTTGCCACCGTTTCTGGTCAATTTTATCGCGCACATGGCTATTGAAATCGCAGTAGGGGCATTTGGAAAGGCAAAAGGGCCAGTGAATGTATAAGCCAAAACGTTTCATTGTAGGGGTCTCATCCTTCATAGCTAAATCCGCATCAGTCTTGCCCCGTGGGTTTTAAGCCAGTGGCGGTGGGCCTTGTAATGCGGAGAAAGTTTGGCCACAGCTCTCCAAAAATCTTTGCTGTGGTTCATGTGAAGAAGGTGGGCGGCTTCATGAATACAAACGTATTCCGCAACGTCGCTGGGCGTCAAAATCAGGCGCCAGCTGAGGGCAATGTTTTTGGTGGCAGAACAACTTCCCCAGCGCGACTTTGTATCCTTTATCGTAATTTTTTCAATCTCTGCGCCAAAAGCTTTAGCGGCCCGCAGCGCATAGGCCGAGAGGACCGTTTGTGCGCGTTTTTTGAAAACAGCATGGAGATCTTTCTGCGTTGTTTTGGGGGGCAGCCTGAGGGTTTGCGTTATGGTGCAAAGGGCGGGCTTGCGGCGCAACGGATCTATCACACACATAAAGGTCATATCCCCCAGCGCGATTTCTTGTCCCGGCGCGACCTCGAGAGGGGCGTGCATGTGTTTGAGCTGTTTTTCTACCCACGGTGTACATTGTTTGAGAAAGGCCTTTATTTGCGAGGACGTTGCGCGCGGCGGTACGGTGAGAACAAACGCCCCCTCTTTTGCGGACACCCGCAACGAAAGCCGTTTTGCTCTGACACTTGGTTTATTTTTCAGAGGGATCTCTTGCCCTCCACATACAAAAACGCCTGGCACCATAGGGAATTATATACACCGATAAAGGACGCGTGAAAAGAGGATTTTTTTGTATTGAACAATTTTATTTTTGTATTTATATTACAAGGGATAAAAGAAAATACAAATAACGCAATCAATAAGTAAGTGGGGAATGTTTGAAAATTAATTTCTTAAAGAAAATACGTCATTTAATCGAAGGTATTTTTGTATGGTTTCTCTTTATCTTGTTTCATTATGTATTACCCTTTCGGCTGTCCGTTGATTTTGGGGGATGGCTTGCACGCAAAGGGGGGCCTCTTTTATCCGTAAGCAATCGCGCGCGTTCAAATATCAAAAAATGTTTCCCTGACATATCACCCCTTAAGGTTGAAGAAATTGTGGGTGAAATGTGGCAGAATTTCGGCAGACTTATGATTGAATATGTAAATATAAATCATTTCTGGGATGGAAAAAAATTACACAATATTGAAATAAGAGGTATTGAAAATTTAAAACTATTACAAGAGGATGGAAAGCCGGGACTTATTTTTACGGCCCATCTGGGCAATTGGCAGATGATTACGCTTGCGGCTCAGTCGATTGGCTTTGACCTGACACAAATGTATCGTCCCCCGAATAATCCTTGGGTGGATGCGGCCATGCTCACGTGTCAAAAATTTGCGGTTAAAAATGTCATTACGAAAGGCAAAAGAGGCCCCAAAGATTTGTTGTCCCTGCTGAAGCGCGGGGGGCATGCCATGCTCCTCGTGGATCAAAAGATGGGGGAAGGACTGTCCGTTCCCTTTTTAGGGCGTGACGCAATGACGGCAACGGGCATTGCACGCCTCTATCTCCATCAAAATTGCCCTTTGTTACCCGCGCGCTGTGAGCGTCTTGAGGGGTCTCGCTTCCGTGTCACGTTTTATCCACCAATTCATTTTATACCAACGAGCAATCATGCCGAAGACATGTATGCCCTGCTCCTGTCGATTAACACGCTATTGGGGGAATGGATCACAGAACGTCCCGGGCAATGGCTCTGGCTACATCGCCGTTGGAAAGAGTGATGCGGGCGTCTCATGAAAAATACCTCTCCCCTTGTGGGAGAGGTCGCCCCGAAGGGGCGGGTGAGGGGTATCGCCAGTGTTGCAGAATTTAAAAAATTTGAATGTTGAGACACTTTTTTTGCCTCTTCTGCTTTCTTTTTTCTGCAATACTGCAACACTGGGTACTGACCACTGGAGACCCCTCACCCGCCGCTGCGCGGCGACCTCTCCCACAAGGGGAGAGGTAAAAGAGCCTCGTTTCCTTGTAAATTTTACAACTCATTCGAAAGAAGTCTATCTATGAAGATATTAGCCATCGATACAGCCGCAGGGGACTGCTCCATAGCGCTTTGGGAAGACGGAAGGGAGCGGGCCTTTCTCCACAAAAAAGCCGAGCGCGATCAAGCGGCTATCCTCCCACAGCTCGTTGCGGACGTCATGGGACAGACACGCGTTGACGCGCTTGTCGTCAACGTTGGCCCTGGCTCATTCACAGGGATCCGCATCGGGCTCGCCTTTGCTAAAGGCCTTTCCCTTGGATGGGGCCTTCCCCTGAAAGGAATAGACAGTTTTACGGCGACGTATTTAAGCTTGGCCTCCGACCCCCCTCCCGAAGATGTGCTCGTGTCTATTGATGCGCGACGCGTGGACGTATTCTGCAAGCGGTTTCAAGGTCGCGCTCCTTTCTCCGCTCCCCCGCAAAACCTCACACGGGAAGACGTTGAAAAGATTCTCACCTCTCCGCACCCCCCTTTGGTGGCGGGAAATGGTGTGCACCCCTTCCTTGAGGGTATCCCTTACACAGAGGTACCTTCGCTATGGCAGGGCGCGGGGCGTTTAGCGCATGCCTTTTTCAAGGGTCCAGCCCACCTCATAGCCCCCCTCCCGTTTTATGTGCGCGACGCTGACGCAAAACGCCTTGTTCAATGACGCAACTCCTCCCCATGACCCCCGACGATTGCTGTGAAGCGGCCCGTCTTCATGCGCGCGCCTTCTTTAAAGGATGGGACGCGCACGCGTTTCAGGCGTTTCTCGCTGACCCCCTCGTCCATGGGTTAAAGGTGGTTCAAAACGATCATCTGTGCGGGTATATTCTGTGGCGAGCAATAGACGCTGAGGCCGAAATTTTAACGCTTGTGGTTGACCCCTCCTCCCAACGCAGCGGTCTTGGGGGCCGCCTTTTAAGCGCGCTGTTCACGCATTTAAGAGAAAAGAAAATCGCCGAGCTTTTTCTTGAGGTTGCAGAAGACAACGCGCCCGCTCGTTTTTTTTACACCAAGCACGGATTTATTTTTTTAAGCAAGCGTCCAAAATATTATCCCCGAGAAAATCAACCGCATGCCGCAGCCCTAAATTTTGCAAAGAAATTAAGGAGTTAATAAAGAGACCTTGCAATGTAAAAAAGAGGTGGGGTATGAATGAACAAGATTATTTAAGGAAACAAACAAATGCCTGAAAAATTTGTTGTCGATAACGGATCCATTCGTGAGCTTGCAAGGCTTCTCGAAGAAACGGGGCTGACTGAAATTGAATACCAGATCGGGACCCAACGGGTGCGACTCGTGAAGTCGTCTGCCCAAAACGGCCCCATTTACAGCACGACTTCAGTTCCGTCTTATGCTCCTCCTCCCGCCTCCAAAGAAGAAGCGGTTACTGCTGCGCCTGCGGCACAAGGGGAAATCATCCCGTCACCCATGGTGGGCACTGTTTATTTGGCGGGTGAACCGGGGGCAACACCCCTCGTAAAGGTGGGGGATATGGTCAAAAAAGGGGACACCCTTTTGATCGTTGAAGCCATGAAGGTCATGAACCCCATTCGTGCACCGCGCGATGGACAAATCCTCGAGGTTTGCGTGCAAGATGCAAAGCCCGTTGAGTTCGGAGAACCGCTGATCGTTCTCGTGTAATAAAGGAGTTATATACGGCATGTTTCAAAAAATCCTGATCGCCAACCGCGGCGAAATTGCCCTTCGTATTTTAAGGGCTTGTCGCGAAATGAATATCCAAGTCGTGGCCGTCCATTCTGTTGCCGACAGCGACGCGATGCATGTGCGTCTCGCTGATGAAAGTGTTTGTATTGGTCCCGCACCTTCACGCGAAAGTTACCTCAACATGAAAGCCATCATCTCGGCAGCCGAAGTGTGCGGCGTGGATGCCATTCACCCCGGCGTTGGTTTTCTCTCGGAAAATGCAACATTTGCCGAAATGGTTGAGGAACACGGCATTGCTTTTATTGGCCCCACACCCGACCATATTCGGTTGATGGGCGACAAAATAACGGCAAAGGAAACAGCCGCCCTGCTGGGCATTCCGATCGTTCCGGGGTCGGAGGGGGCATTGGATCCGCAAGACGCCGATGGCATCGGTGCGCTGGCGGAAGCAATCGGCTATCCGGTTCTCATTAAGGCGGCCTCTGGCGGGGGTGGAAAAGGGATGAAGGTTGCGCACACCTCTGCTGAGATCGATGACGCTTTTCATCTTGCCCGCTCGGAAGCAAAAATAAACTTTGGCAATGACCAAGTCTATATGGAAAAATATTTGGGACATCCGCGGCACATTGAGGTGCAGGTGCTTGCCGACACCCACGGAAACGTCGTCCACCTGGGTGAGCGCGACTGCTCCCTTCAGCGCCGCCATCAAAAAGTCTGGGAAGAAGCCCCCTCCCCTGCGATTTCCTCTGAGGCACGCGAACAGCTGGGTGCGGTGGTTGTGAAGGCGATCAAAAAGCTCGGCTATCGCGGGGTGGGGACGATCGAATTTTTATTCGAGGACGGTGAATTTTATTTCATTGAAATGAACACACGCCTTCAAGTCGAACACCCCATTACCGAAATGATTACGGGCATTGATCTTGTGCGGGAACAAATTCGGGTTGCCGCAGGCCTTCCCCTGAGTTTTCGCCAAGAAGACATTCGGTTCAAAGGGCACGCCATTGAATGCCGCATCAATGCAGAAGATTCGGAAACCTTTATGCCGTCACCTGGAAAAATCCAAGATTACCTAACGCCCGGGGGATACGGCGTTCGGGTTGACAGTCCGATGTACCAGGGCTATCAAATTCCGCCCCACTACGACAGCTTGATTGCGAAACTGATCGTTTATGGCGACACGCGCGAAGAATGCCTCCAGCGCGTCCGGCGGGCTTTGTACGAGTATGTGATCACGGGCGTGAGCACGCTTTTGCCGCTCCACCGAGAGCTGGCAGAAGCGGCAGATGTGGCCAAGGGCGATTACGACATCCATTGGCTTGAAAAGTGGCTGGCCCTTAAAATAGCGAAGGAGGCGGCTTAAGACTTATAAAAAGAAACGAATCTGCTCTGGCTTTTTGAATCCCTTGAGCCGGGAGAGAACACACCACTTCGGACACACGACAATAGCTTTGCGGGCGAGCCTCCAGACCGCAAGATCCGCTGAAGAATCCCCCGCATAATCAAATCCTTGGGGGCCAAAACGGTCGACAAGGGCTTGTGCCTTGCGCGGGCCCGTCATATTAACATGCCCATTGCTCCCGATGACTTCTTGAAACAAACCCACATACTCCGCGATCTTTTGTGCGAGCCGCTGGTCTGTGCCTGTCGCAAGGACGAGCCTTCGCCCTTGCTTGGATTCGTGTTCAGCAAACGCAAGGACGTGTTCGTTATAGGGCAGATGCTGCGGGGAAAGATTCGTATGATCAACGATGCGGGCTTTTGCGTAAGCACGGCTCTTTAAGAACCAAAAGGGCAGCAGGAAAAGCACATAAGGCTTATGAAAAAGGAGAAGCCACATCATTTCATGAAACGTGTCTGTGCGGATGAGTGTGCCGTCCAGATCAATGACAAGCGGAAGAAGAGATCCGGGAGGTGGCGTCAACAACACGCACGCCCTTTATGCATGAGCGATCGTTTATTCCAAATAACGCTTCCCATAAAAAGGGCGAGGAAGCCATAGAGAACAAACGTGACATCTAAAAAGGTTGCGATGATCATGCCTGTAATAGCGCCACAGGCAAGTTTGAACGGCGCCCATGTGCCGTGATGTTTGTGTATTTGGCGGGCCATAAGTCCTAACGTCCCCACCCCAAAAAGGATCATCGCAGGAAAGAAAAATCGGTTGATTTCTGTAGCGTCAAGGCCAACAATCCCTAGCAATCCCGCATAAACAGGAAGACATAGGGGACAAATCACGCACGACAAAAGAGAGGATAAGACTGTCCCAACTGCACCAAATACATCACTCCATCGCTTCATCGTTATACCCTTTAATTAAGCGCATCTTATATCCTCTAATATAAAGATGTTTGGGTCTTGTTTCAAGAGGAGAGCAAAATGAGAGCTGCAGAATCATCCAAGGGGATTATAATTATCATTTTTTTGTATATTGCCACACGGTTGCAGGGGGAATATTGAGGAGTATTGAACCAAGGCGCTTCTTTTGTAAGTGATAGGCTTCAGCATCAATCGATGACCGAAAAGAATACGTATATTGAAGAAAACGCCCTTCTTTTGCCATAACATGAAAGCTACTTTCCATAATTTGGCGTCGCATTAGTTCTGGAAAATTGATCATGGGCAGGCCTGAGACAATGCGGTTAATCTTTCCCACAACATGTGAAGGAAGGATTTTAGAAAGGTCCCGTGCATCCCCTTGAATAATATTGACAGCGGGAAGGGCATTTTTTAAATAACCCGCCAGCTCCGGATCCACTTCAATCACATATATTCTCGAGGGATGAATCCCTGCAGTGATCAGCGCCCGCGTTAAAGAACCACTTCCGCCCCCAAGCTCAATGATAGGAGAATCATCCTGCACCATCGCATGACGCGCTAAAAGCGCCCCCAAATGTCGCGAACTCGGGGCCACCGCTCCCAATTGGCGGGGATTTCGAAGGACCCTTAAAAGAAAAAGCTTCGTTCCAAGGGACGTAGTGTTATTTTGAAGTTGCATGTCTTAGCCCTTCTAAAAAAATCATACTCTATGTCATGACGTGCATTCTCGAGAAAAGCAAGCGTAAAGAACAAAGGTGCAACAGAGGCATTGTTTTCGCTTTCATTTTTGCATTCTTTCGGCTAATATGGAATGTAATACCATTTTTGACGAGATACGACGATGACATTTAAAAAACGAACATTGGCTGCGACGATCAAACAAGTGTCTACAACCTTCCCCGTGCTCCTCTTAACAGGACCACGTCAGGTTGGCAAAACAACTTTGCTTGAGAATTGTATTGCCAAGGATCATCGCTACGTGACACTCGATGACCTTGAACAAAGAGCACTCGCGCAAACAGATCCCGCTTTATTTCTCCAAATACACGCCCCTCCTGTCATTATTGATGAGGTACAGTATGCGCCTCAACTTTTTGGAGCCATAAAAATCACAGTCGATCAAGACAAGCGACCAGGTTTATTCTGGTTAACGGGATCGCAAAAATTTCATCTCATGCAGGGCGTTGGTGAAACATTAGCTGGCCGTGTTGCCATTCTTGATTTGTTGGGATTATCGCAAGTAGAAATGCGCGATAAGGCGGGAACGTCTCAACCATTCCTCCCAACAACAGCGTGGATAGACCATGCGAGATCACACTCAAAAATGATGGAAGTCATGGATGTATATCGTACGATATGGCGCGGTACTTTTCCAAAGGTAGCCTTGAACGATGATATCTCTCGGGATATTTTTTACAGCTCTTACATCCAGACCTATATTCAACGTGATGTGCGAGCCCTCACCCGTGTCGGTGACGAAATGGCCTTTGCCAGATTTCTAAGGGCAGCAGCCGCGAGAACGGGTCAACTCATTAATTATACAGAGGTGGCCCGTGATGTTGATGTGGACGTAAAAACCATCAAAGCGTGGCTATCTATCCTCGAAACATCAGGGCTCGTCTACCTGTTACAGCCTTATCACACAAATGTGACAAATCGGTTGATTAAAACACCTAAGCTTTACTTCCTTGATACAGGACTTTGTGCTTATCTAACACAATGGTCAACGCCAGAAGCACTTGAAGCGGGAGCGATGACAGGGGCAATTCTTGAAACCTATATGCTTTCTGAAATTCTTAAGAGCTATTGGCACAATGGGAAGACAGCTTATTTCTATTTTTATCGTGATCGAGAACAAAAAGAAATTGATCTTCTGATCGAACAGGATGGAAAATTATACCCCGTTGAGTTTAAAAAAAGTGCAAGTCCTTCTCTTAATGCCGCAAAAAACTTTTCTTCTCTTGAAAAATTTGGCAGTTCTATAGGTCAAGGGGCAGTTGTTTGTCTGAAGACAAATGATGTCCCTCTTTCACGAAACGTAACAGCAATACCTATGGGATATCTTTAAGTTCCTCCCTCTAAGGGATTAAAGAAAATTAAAGAAACCATCGGGTTAGGGGGTCTTTTTAATGATGCACTGGAAGGTCTCACTGCCTACAGTTGTACACGAAGAGTATTTCCCATCATGCAGCGTGAACGTTAGCGTAAGCATCGGCATAGAAAGAATGCTGCCGGATCTGGGTCTGAGTCTGGGGAGTCTCTCATAAAAACAGTTTAAATCCCATTCTGCTTCTCCCCTACGTTTTTCTGCAGAAATGCCTGTTAAGGTCGGTGGATTTGGGCCTCTTATTTCGCGCTCAGCATCATCTCGACTTAGGAAGCGTTTGGCGGACGTCCACACACGATCTACCCCAGTCCCATCTGGCCAAGTTGCCTGCACTGCATATCGACCCTCTCCAACTTCAATGCTGTGGAGTTTATCAACCCTGGGGCATGTGAAGTAGTTGGCACGAACGCCAGAGGCTGCAGGAGAAACATCCATACATCGGCCCTGCGTGGGAATGGATGCAAGAACAATGACCGAACTCATCATTAAATATTTTGATACTTTTTTCATTTTCAATTCCTTTCTATTTTATAGGTTGGTTGTTACTAAATTTATTTATACAGAAAAAATGTTAATTTTCTGTTAATCCTTCCCGCGGGGATGGGCCATTTGATAGGCCGCGAAAATTTTGTCTTGTGTCAAATGTGCGTATATTTGAGTTGAACTTAACGAGGCATGCCCCAAAAGTTCTTGAATATGTCGGAGGTCGCCCCCCGCCTCCAAGAGGTGCGTAGCAAAACTATGGCGCAAAGCATGCGGGGTTGCTGTGTCGGGAAGGCCGAGATCTAGCCGTAAATTGCGGAGTGTATTTTGGGCATGACACGGGTTCAAGCGCCCGCCCTTCGCCCCTCTGAAAAGGGGAGACTCTGGCGTGCAGGGATAAGGAGATGCCGCAAGATATTGTTTCACCTTTGCGACAACAACGGGCAGCAAAGGAACCCCGCGTTCTTTTCCCCCCTTCCCTTTGATGATCAGAAAAGGCGGGGTCCATTCCTTGACATTTAAATTCAGCGCTTCTGATATACGCAACCCACACCCATACAAAATCATGAACAGTGCTTGATCCCGAAGCTCCCCCCATGTACTTGCGGTCCGGTCCATGAGATGAAGGGACTGCGTTTCTGATAAAGGGCGCGGCAAACTTTTGTCGAGGCGCGGCAGTGTGATGACCTCAAAGCCGTTTGAAACGCCATGGCCTTGCTGCCGCAAATACCGCACAAAGGCCTTCAGGCTTGAAAGACAGCGTGCGTTCGTTCGTTTGCTTGCCTTCTCGCGTACACGACGCGCGAGAAAGGCACGCAAATCCATCGGCTTTAAGGTTTCAAAGTCCTTTAAACATAACATCTCGCCGCGATGCTGTGTCATAAAATTGATAAAATGTTTCAGGTCGGTAAAATATGCATGAACCGTATGCCATGACGCCCTGCGCTCAACGGTCAACTTTTGATAAAAGCCTGTTAGCCATTCTCCCAAATCTGGTGAAGCTAACGGAAGCGTTTCTCGAAAACGGCGAAGGGCGCGCTCCTCCATCTTAAAGATTTGTCTGGTTCCCCGCCTTCGCAGGGACAAGTGCCTGGCCCGTCTTTTGCCAATCGGCCAAAAAGGTGGCGAGACCCTTGTCCGTCAAAGGATGCTCATAAAGTTGCCAGAGGACTTTGGGAGGGATCGTGACAACGTCTGCCCCGGCGATTGCGGCTTCCACCACGTGAAGGGGGCTGCGAATCGATGCCGCCAAAATTTGTGTCGTCAAATGCGAATAGTTGCCGAAAATGTCGACGAGTTGATGGATAAGATGCATGCCTGTTTCACCCACGTCATCGAGACGACCAACAAACGGAGACACGAAAGTCGCCCCCGCTTTTGCAGCAAGGATCGCTTGGGCTGCAGAAAAACAAAGCGTGACATTCACGTCTGTTCCTTCTTGCGTTAAGGTGCGGCATGCTTTCAGGCCCGCGGGCGTGAGAGGGACTTTGATGACAACATTCGGTGCAATTTTAGCAAGGGCGCGCCCTTCGGTCAGCATTCCCTCCAGGGACGTGGCTGCGACCTCCGCACTGACGGGCCCCGGGACAAGAGCGCAAATGTCAGCAATGACGTCCTCAAAACGCCGCCCTGCTTTTGCAATCAGGGTCGGGTTGGTTGTAACACCGTCCACAAAGCCCGTGTCGATGAGCGCTCGAATTTCTGCGACATCTGCCGTATCAATAAAAAACTTCATGAGGTATGATTCCTTTTTAGTAAGGGCGTTATAAAAAATAAAGCATACACTTTTGTTAATCTATACCCCTCACCCGCCCCTTCGGGGCGACCTCTCCCACAAGGGGAGAGGTAAAAGAGTGCTATACCAGCTATACCTCTCCCCTTGTGGGAGAGGTCGCCCCGAAGGGGCGGGTGAGGGGTAATAACATACTTTTATCTCTCGGTTTTTAGAAGAGCCAAAATGTATACTTATTGTTTACAACATCCTAATTCCTTTAAAACTTCTTCATAGGAATATACTCTTTCAAGACCTTTTTCGATACGTTCAGATTGAGCAAGAGCAATGAAGTAATCTTCTTGGTCTTCTAAGAATTCTTCGAGCGCATGGAGAGCATAATCGTTTTTGGCAACATGTGCTTGTTTTGCAAGGGTCGTTAAACGTCTATCAAGTGCAGATGGAATTGCGAGATAAGTCATGACATTTCTCCTTCATTTCTTATATACTAACATTTAGATGCATATAAGTAAAGTGATCTCATGTCCATATCCGTTCTTCTGCCGCTTCCGCTGAATGATCCTTTTGATTATCTTAGCGAGCAACCCCTTGCGCCGGGAACGCTTGTGAAGGTGCCCTTTGGACCACGCCAAATAATTGGGGTTGTGTGGACCGAAAAATCATCCTCACCGCCGAAAGCCTTAAAGCCCATCTTGCATGTCATTGAAGATTTCACGTTGCCTGACATTTCGTTGAAATTTATTGACTGGATGAGCACCTATACCATGACGCCCCGGGGACAGATTTTAAAAATGACCCTGCCCATACCTGAAGTGTTTGAGCCAAAAAAGGAAAAAAAGGGGAGGGAAAAATCAGCTGTCGTCGTAAAGCCAAACCCCTCTCAAAAGTCGTCCCTTTCACCGGATCAGCGTGTTGCTGCAGATGACATCCGGGCGTGCCTTGCGACAGAAACATTTCAGACCTTCCTCCTAGAGGGGGTCACAGGATCCGGCAAAACAGAGGTGTATTTCGAAGCCATTGACGCCATCCTTCAAAAGGGCGGACAAGCGCTCGTCATGCTCCCTGAAATTTCCCTCAGCAGCCAATGGTTGCAGCGCTTTGAGCGTCGCTTTGGGTTTCAGCCTGCCTTGTGGCATTCGGACCTTAGCAAAAGCCAGCGCAAGGCAACCTTTCAGGCTATCGTGGCGGGAGCAGCGCCAGTAATTGTTGGCGCGCGCTCGTCTTTGTTTCTGCCCTTCCCCAGTCTGAAGCTCATCATCGTCGACGAAGAACATGATGGATCTTATAAGCAAGAAGAAGGCGCCATTTATAATGCCCGCGATATGGCCGTTATGCGGAGCCGTCTGGGTGGGGCGACGTGCGTTCTCGCCTCTGCCACACCGTCGCTGGAGACCGAGCTGAATGTCCAGAGCGGGAAATACAGCGCGCTTCGCCTGTCCAACCGCTATGGGGGGGCGGAAATGCCAACGGTGACGCTCCTTGATTTACGAAAGGATGGGGAGCCAAAACGAGGGGCAGGAGGAGGGGAGGGGCCCACATCGATTGCGCCCCTCCTGCGTCAAGCCCTCGAAGAAACCCTCGCGCGCGGTGAGCAAGCCATGTTATTTCTCAATCGGCGTGGCTATGCCCCGATGATCCTGTGTCGAGGGTGCGGGGAACGCATCATGTGTCCGCAGTGCACTGTGAGTCTTGTGTTGCATAAGTTTCACCAAAAGCTGTTATGTCACCACTGTGGCCATAGCGCAGCCATTCCAACGACATGTGCGGTCTGTTCGGGACATGAAACTTATGGTCCTGTCGGTGTTGGGGTTGAACGTCTTTATGAGGAAGTACAAGCGCTTCTTCCTCAAGCGCGGTATGCACTGATGACAAGCGATCATCTCGCGACGACGAAAAAACGAGAGGACCATTTTCAGAAAATTCACAACCATGAGGTCGATATCCTTATTGGAACGCAGATTATGGCCAAGGGGCACCACTTTCCGCTGCTAACGTTGGTCGGCATTGTGGACGGCGATAGCGCCCTTTCGGGGAGCGATCTGCGGGCGGCCGAAAAAGCGTTTCAGCTTTTTCATCAGGTGGCTGGGCGTTCGGGGCGCGAGGCGCGAAAGGGGCGCGTTTTACTGCAGACCTATATGCCAGAGCATCCGGTCATGCAAGCGCTTGCCCAGCAAGATCGCGGGGCATTTGTTGCCCTTGAAACAGAGCAGCGGTTGCTGTATGGGTTTCCGCCTTACGGTAGATTGGCAGCACTCATTCTGTCAGGGAAAAAGGAGGAGGATGTTATCAGTGCCGCGCGCCTGCTTGCAAGGACATTTCCGCTCACGGAAAGGGCGGAACTCTTAGGCCCCACCCCAGCGCCGCTGTCTTTTTTGCGGGGGAATTATCGCTGGCGTTTGCTCTTGAAGACGACCAAGGATTTTGCGCCCCAATCTCTGTTGAAATTTTGGCTTGCTCAAACGCCGCTGCCGTCCTCTGTGCGCGTGCAAATTGACATCGATCCCTATAGTTTTCTTTAGGGGGCTCTCTAACAATAAAATCACCCTTTATTCAAGAAATTTAAGTGTCAGCTGCAAGTTATTTTGAGAACCGAAACGCAAGCGTAGCCCGCGCTACGTGCGTATCGGAAGCGGAAAAATAACGCCGCAGATGGCGCTTAAATCGAAGAAGAAAGGGTGATTTTATTGTTAGAGAGCCCCTAAGGAGATGGCGCTTTTTGAACGAGGACAAAGTCCTTTTCGATGAGCTTGAGAAAGTCATCTCTGGTATCCTTCCGCAGAAGAACATCAACTTTAAAGGGTAAATCGGATTCCTCAAATTCCTCCGTAAGATTTCCCCAAGCGTTGGATGGGATTGGATCAGGCGAATAAAGATCCAGGTCAGAAAGACGTTTGTGATCCCCTTTAGCCCGCGATCCAAAGGCATAAAAAGTATAGGGGTAGCGACTTAAAATCTCAGATACAATTTTCCAGTGTCGGTCTTCCATATAAATCATTTTAAGTTTTTTAACCCTTCGATAAGCTTGTCCAGTTCGCTTGAAAAAAGCTCAAATACAGAAACGACTTCTTCAAGTGTTATGGGATTATAAGTATGAACGGTTTTATTTCTGATCTTTGAAAATTCAAACCAAATCTCTGGATCATAGATAAGCTCCCATAGTGCAGCTTTTCGAAAAACATCTTTCGGAAAATTTGCTTCTATGGCTTGCGATTCAAGAGCCCGCTTCATAGAAGTCCACGCGAGTTCATATGTAAATTCAAAGGCTTGAACAGTAGCTGCTTTGTCTTTATCTGTACTTAAATCTTTTCGAAAGCGTTCAAAAGTATCACGGGCTCGTATAAGAGGACTGATATCTATTTCTTCTGTTGTCATTGTATTGCTCGTTATTTTTTAATATTAATCTGTACAACACAGTTCTTTGTAATCCCATGTTTTTTGACTGTGCCGCCCTTCAGTTCCAGCACTTGGGTTGTTCCTGACGCAGGGCCGATCGCCTTTAAAGAAAAGGGTTTTGTGTTTTCGAAAATGCCCATTATTTTACCCGCGTCATCTATGAAAAGCATATCTAGGGGAATCAATGTATTTTTCATCCACATCGTGACCGGCCTGTCCCCGAGAAAGACAAAAAGCATGCCCTGGTCTTCAGGCAAAGAGGCGCGAAACATGAGTCCCTTGGCTTGTACGGCAGGCGTGAGGGCAAGCTCGACCTCAAAGGGAATATCTTTTTGAGGACAAGCAATGGTAAGTTTTTCTGCAAGAAGTGAAAAAGGCATGATATACAGAAAGCCTGTCACGATAACCCTTAAATAATCTCTCATTTTTAAATTCATTTTTTCTCCTTGTATGTTTATTTGAGGTGATGCTGCGGGATTGATGTGATAGAATGATGGATAGACGGTGAGGCCCACACACACTTATTTGAGTTTATATTTATTGTCTATCACACGTTTTTTGCGGTGTCAACCTTTTTTGTTGGTCAGTTCACTTTTTTTTCCAATGCCGCAGCCAAACGGCAAAATTCCTGAACTGTGAGCGTTTCTGCCCGTCGTTCCGGGTTAATGCCGAGGCTCTCCAAAAAAGCTTGTGGCTCACCCAAAAGTTCTTTCAAGCTTGATCGTAACATTTTACGGCGCTTTGTGAAAGTCGCGCGCGTCACTTTTTCGAGAGCCTCCCACGATACATCCTCCCGCGGAAAGCGCGGGGTAAAGTGGAGGACAGTGGACGTAACTTTTGGCGGGGGAAAGAAAGCTCCGGGCGCTAAATCAAATACCTTTTTCGCGTGCGCCCGCCACTGGGTCATGATGGAAAGTCGGCCGTAGCTCGATGTGTTGGATCGTGCAAGGATGCGGAGCGCGACCTCTTTTTGAAACATCAACGTAAGACTTTCGAAATGATCGATGTGTTTGAGCCACCTCAGGAGCAATGGCACGGAAATATTATAGGGCAAGTTGGCGATAATCTTTCGGGGTGGGTCTCCGAAAGTATGCAGCGGAAGTGTTAGGGCGTCAGCACTCACAAGAAGAAAATCTCCTTTAAACGTGTCCTTTAATTCCTCAAGAAAAGGAATGCAGCGCTTATCTTGTTCAACAAGGATGACGTGGCTGCAGGGTTGCTTGATGATCTCACGCGTAAGACCACCAGGCCCCGGACCGACTTCGATGACCGTACGACCCTCAAAGGGCCCCGCATGCGCGACGATGCGCTGTAAAATATGCGGATCGGTCAAGAAGTTTTGCCCCAGACTTTTCTTTGCTTTTAAAAGGCGAATGACCTCCTTTAAAGGAGTCATTACATCCGTACTTCAATAAAAGCATGGCGTCTCAATTCTTGAAGTTCTTGTTGGGAAAGCAAGGCGTACTTCCGTTTAGCAATGATTTCTTTCACGTCATCAAGGGTTATTTCTTCAGGTTTTTCAATGTTCGTATTACACACCATGATAAGTACCGCCCCTTCTTCCGTGATGAGAGGATCGCTCATCTTGTTTAAGGGAAGGCTATTGATCACCTTTTGAAGTGGCTCGGGAAAGTTCGCAAGGGGTTGGCTGGGCAAGAGGCGCGATATTGCATCCGGAAATTTACTTTTCGCAAGCGTTTCAAATTCGTAACAATCTTTTGCAAGGGGCGCCATTGTTTGAATCTTGTTCATCATCGCTTGGGCCTTCTCCTCCGTCATAGGGTCAGGCAAAGGAAGGAGAACTTGCCGGAGTGTGACGCGCTTTTGCTCCTGGACATCGCCTGGCGTCTTTCGCTCAATAAAGGCAAGGACGGTATATCCCCCAGAGGTGCGAATAGGCTTTGAAATTTGCCCAGGTTGCATGTCGGCAAGCGCTTCTTTTATTTCACTTTCCAGCTGTTCTTCCGTAAGCCAGCCCATATCTCCCAATTGCGCAGCCGTGGCAGATTCAGAAAATTGTTGGGCAATGGCCGTGAAATGGGCGCCCTTTTGGAGCTCCTCAATCAATTGATTCAGATTTTTTTTGACAGCTTCTTCATGCTCGAGATTGTCAACGTGGAGGACAATTTCTGCTAAATGATATTGTGTTTTCTGTGTTTTTTCTTTTTGACGCTTGAACTCTTCATCGATTTCCCAATCAGATATTTGGAGAGAAGGAGAATATTCTTGGCCAGATTTTTTTCGCAGCTGTTCCGTAAGCGTTTTGAGGGGATATTTTTCATGAATAAAGACATAAAAGACGAGCTGAGCACGTATCTGATCTTCAAGCGTTTTATAGGGAATATTGTTTTCTTTCATCATCTTAAGTGTTGAGCCTGGAAGCATGCCATTGCCATGCTCAATGTCTTGAATGGCAGATGCAATCTGTTCCTTTGTAATATCGATTTTATATTTTTTCCCAAGTTGGACTTGGAGTCGTTCATCAATCAAGACGCGCAACATTTGGTCTTTCATACGCTCAAGGTTTTCAGGCGTTGGATCTAATTCTGAAAGAAGGGCTGCGAACCTGAGGCGGTTCATCAGATCCGCTTTGGTAATAATATCACGATTAACGACAGCGGCGATACGACTTGAAGAAGGCGAAGGTTCCGCTTGAACAAATGTGCCGGCTATCAAGAAGCTCACGAGGATAAGAAAACGGTGCATGGTCATTATTTCCTTTTGAAACGATAAAACGAGGATACTATACAACCCATTTTCATTTTAGGGAATATGGTCTTTCCCTCTTGCATTTTTTTTTCAAGTGAAGGATTGTCAGCTTGTTCATTTAAACTGTTGACGAATGGAATGACGAAGTTAACACGCTACATCTTTAAACAGCTTCTTTTTACGATTTTGGCAGGAACGATCGTGCTTACCTGCATCATGTGGCTTGCGCAATCGTTGCGCTACATTGATTTTATTGCAAACAAGGGTGTTCCGATTCTCCTCTTTTTTAAAATGATTTTTTTTCTTTTGCCGAATATGACTGTGATTGTTATTCCAATTGCTGTCCTGATTGGTGTTCTCTTTATTTACAACAAGCTGACAACAGATCATGAAATCATTGTCATGCAAGCTTCAGGTGTTAGTTACTGGCAACTTGCAAAGCCTGCCCTTTTAATTTCACTTGTCTTTACATGTATTAGTTATATTTTTACGCTTTATTTTCTTCCTATGTCATTCAGAAAATACCGTGATATTACAATGGCATTACGAGAGAAATCTTTGACAAATCTCGTCTCAGCTGGCCAATTTAATAGCATGGGTCGGTATACTGTTTATGCACGCACCCGCGACGGCCAAGGAAATTTTTTGGGGCTGATCGTCTATGATGGAACCGCTGGTGAAAAATCAATCACCTTTATGGCTGAGAAAGGTATTGTCTTTAACAAGCAAGAGGGGGGACAACTTTTGCTCATCAACGGAAATCGCCAGGAAAAAGATCTTAAAACATCAAAACCTTCGATTTTATATTTTGATCGTTATGTTATCGAAGCAAAAGATAAATCAGCTCAAACAGAACCAGCAGGACGTTTTTTGAGGGCTTATGAACGCCATATTCCTGACCTATTAAACCCGCAAGAATCGCTCTCTCCATCGATGCGATTGGAATTTATTGCAGCGGCTTCTCAGCGATTGCTCTCTCCTCTTTATACTTTCGCTTTTGGGTTATTAGGTGTATGTATGATGCTCTTAGGATCTTTTAATCGGAAAGGACGGTTTCGAAAAATTATGATGGCGTGTGTTATTGCGAGCATCATTGAGATAAGCTCGATGATCTTTTTGCATACACTAAAATATCTTACGGTTATGATCTATTTATCCTATGCTATTTTATTTTTGTTTATTATAATATGCCTCCTTCTTTTGTCGCCATGGATGGATAATTTATTAAATATTTTTAGAAGACAAAAACAGCTATACCCACAGCATTTCGAGGAGCCGGGTAGGCGCCCGAGTGGTGAGCCCGATGAGCGTAGTGACCTACGTGATCAAGGGCGAATCCCGAAGGGGAACGACCCCGGAACTCGAAAGGGGAAGGGTATATGAAAATTTTTAGCATCCTTTCACGCTACATAAGCCGTTCTTTTTTCTTGAACTTTGGTGTTGTCGTTCTTTGTTTATTTACTATCATTGTTCTGTTTGATTTTGCGGAACTTCAGAGGCGCGCAGGATCAAAGAACATTAGCTTTGCATTAAAGCTCAACATGGTCCTTTTGCGAGCCCCCCATTTTTTAGAACAAGTCCTTCCCTTTCTTATATTTGCAGCTGCTCTCTTTACGTTTTGGAAGCTGAATCGATCAAATGAGCTTTTGGTTTTTCGCGCCTCTGGTATTTCCATTTGGCGTCTTATTCTCCCTCTTTATTTCACGGCCTTGATGATTGGATTGGTTGATTTGACGGCTTTTAATCCCCTTTCAAGCGCCATGCAAGCGCGTTTTGAAAAACTAGAAAAACGCATCTTTTCTAAGGCACACGAAGAAATAAAAGTATCTTCTACGGGGTTATGGCTCAGTGAAAAAATGGGCAGAAATCAAGCCATCTATAGAGCAAGTAAAATTGATTTAAATAGATTAGAATTTCAAGATTTAAACATATTTATAATGTCTCCTCAAAATACTTTTATCGAGCGCATTGATGCGAAGACCGCCCAAATTCAAGGAAACAAATTAGAATTAGAGGGGGGATGGGAGACGCTTGCTGGAAAAGCATCCGTTCCCTTTATGCGAAAATCTATTGTAACCTCTTTGGACGGCGAAAAAATTAGAAACATGAAAGAAGGTCGCGATACTTTTTCTTTTTGGCAATTGCCCTCTTATATCGTACTATTAGAATCTTCCGGGCTTCAAAGTATAAAACAAAAAATGTATTGGCATTATTTGTTCAGCAGTGCCTTTTGGGGGGCTATGATGATTTTGTTGGCAGCGGCTTTTTCATGCCGCCCTCATCGTCAAGGAAAGGCAACGTTACTTATTTTTATAGGCGTGCTGAGTGGGTTTTTTCTTTATTTTTTCAAAGATGTAACGTTTGCATTAGGGTCTTCAGGGGGGCTCCCTCCCCTTATTGCCGCTTGGCTTCCCCCCCTTTTAACCTTTATGGTGGGGGCCGTATTAATCTTTAACCAAGAGGATGGTTAAAAATGACCTTAAAAGCAACGTGTTTTGTTTTTCTCCTGGGATGTCTCGTGGGACATATGCCACTCTATGGCCTTTCCGAAAAACCAACCGATGAAAAGCAACCTGTCCTATATTATGCGGACAGTCAAACCTATGATCGTGATTTGGGGATTCTCATTTTAAAAGGGAATGTAGAATTTACGTATCAAGAGAATGTGTTAGACGCTGATTACGTCAGCTATAATGAAAATACAGATATTGTTACGGCTTCAGGAAATGTGCGCATTCGTCAAGCTGACGGTGATATAAATTTTGCCGAATATGCCGAATTAACGGGGGATATGAAAAAAGGCATTGTACTTCAGATGCGCACGCTCATGGAAGATAATTCGAAACTTGCAGCCCGCGAGGGGCGCAAATATGAAGATCGCGAAGAGCTCGATCAAGCAGTCTATACCCCATGCGAATTATGTGGCGACAGCCCTCCAACGTGGCAAATCAATGCAAGTCGTGCTGTCAAAGACGAGGTCACCAAGGACATCTATTTTACGGATGCAACGCTTCGTTTTTTGGACATCCCTTTCTTTTATATGCCTTACTCAACCCAGCCCCTTGAGCGGCGAAGTGGCTTTTTGATACCAAAGCCCGGCCACAAAACTGATTTTGGGCAACTCATTCAAATCCCCTATTTTATCGTTTTTTCAAAGGATGCGGATGCTACTCTCACGCCTGTTCTTTTTACACAACAAAATCCGCTTCTGCTCGGGGAATACAGACAAGCGTTTGGGAATGGCATTTTTAGGACTGATGGGAGTATTACGCAATACAAACTCACGAAAAAAGATAAGAAGGCCGAAAAAGAACAAAAGTTTAAGCTGCCTGAAATACGCGGGCATATTTATGGAGAGGCCAAATTTGATCTAAATGATACGTGGCGCTTTAGAGGAGACGGAGGGTATGTCAGTGATAAAACATATTTCCGTAAATATTCAATCTCGGGCTGGAAAAATGAATCGGCGTTCACATCCAAGGGTATCGTCGAGGGCTTTTTAAATCAACGCGATTATGCAGCGGCAAGCACATATTACTTCCAAGGATTGCGCGATACAGACAAACAAAAAGGCATTGCTGCTGTCCTTCCCATGCTTGAATACAGTGCCTATTCACAAGTGGACCCTCTTGGCGGGCGATTTACCTTTGATGGGAATCTCTTAAATTTGACACGTCAAGCGGGGGCAAAAATGCAGCGCGGGGTCGGGGAAGTTGGATGGCAACGTCCCGTGCAAGCCCCTTTGGGACAACTCTTTACTGTGTTCGGCTCTCTTCGTGGAGACCTTTATGGAATCGAAGATTTTAAGCGCCGCCCATCTCATAAAAAACGCAGCGTAAAAGAGAGAAGAAGTACCAGAGATGAAACTACGGCACGTTTTTTTCCGCAATCGGGCATTGATTGGCGCTGGCCTTTTATCACAACACTTCAAAGTCAAAGTGTCGTTCTTCAGCCCTTGGCCCAAATCATTGCAGCACCTGATCAGCCTTTTGGTGGTGAGATGAATCGCCTTCCCAATGAAGACAGCACAGACTTTGAATTTAATGACGCGAACCTTTTCAGCCCGGATCGGTTCCCAGGCTATGATGTAATCGATACGGGGAGTCGCGCTGTCTATGGCGGCCAAGTGCTTGCAACGGGAGAGCTTTTTGGGGATATCGAACTCTTTATGGGGCAGAGTTATTCCTTATCCGATCCCAAGCACCCTTTAACCGACGGGCGACACAGAGGCGTTGAAAAAGGCAAAGGGATTAAAAGTCGCTTTTCTGATTACGTTGGGCGGGTTGAAGTGAATCCCCTGAGTTGGCTGTCACTCAACTATCGTTTTCGTTTAGACAAAGAATCATTCAGAGAGCGCGTTTCTGAAATTGGGGGATCGCTCGGTCCAGACATTGCAAAACTCTCAGGGAATTATACGTTTATTAGTAAACGCGCTGGCACACCGGACAATCAAAATTTCAAGCAAATTTCGTTAACTTTTACATCTCAATTTACAAAATATTGGAGCTTTACAGCAAATATTATTCATGATTTAAATGTGAACTCAAATCTCTTTGATGTCAGCAAAAGGAAAAAAGATAAAAAAGATACTGAAAAAAAAGATGAAGAGGGACGCCTTTCGCAAGGCGTTGGACTCACCTATCGAGATGATTGTTTTGCACTCGGGGTTACAGTCACCCGTCAATTTTATAAATCAAGAGACTTAAGGCCCGGAACAATCTTCTTGGTATCCCTTTTTCTTAAAAACATCGGTGATTTTAGCTATTCCTTTAATCCAGAAAAAGGAATTTTTGGAGACAGTGAGAAGAAGAAAAAAGAAAATCAATGAGCAAGGTAAGATGGCCGTCGAGATTTCTTTGCCGAAAGATCGGCGAGCTTGATGACTTTCTTCTTTTTCTTAGACGCTAACTGATCCAATTCTAAAAGAAGCTCTTGTCGACATTTTCTAATTTTGCTATGCTCGCGGACATCATCACGGTCTTGTACTTGAAATAAACTAACTTTAATCTCAACGAGATCTACAAGGATTTCTAAGGATTGTCGAGAAAGCGTCATGCCATACCTCAAGTATTAATCATTCTTTCAAACAAACAATACACCCTTAACGTTAATAAAAGATGAACACATAAATGGCTCTTTTAACTTTTGAAAATTTTTCATGCTTTCCTTTTGAAAAAGGAGGCCGCTTTTTAGGCTGTGATGTTGGGGAAAAAACCATTGGCCTCTCTCTTTCTGATACAAGTTGCACCATCGCTTCTTCTTTCCAAGTGATACAAAGATCGGGGTGGAAAAAGGATGCATCCCTTCTTTTGAAAATTATTCAGGAACACCACATATGCGGCATCGTTGTCGGTTTTCCTTTAAATATGAATGGTAGTGAAGGTCCCCGCTGTCAGTCCGTCCGTCAATTTGTTGCCAACTTCTCCGCAGTGGTTGATTTACCTTTTTGCCTTTGGGATGAACGCCTCTCGACGGTTGCGGTGACGCGCACACTCATTGAAGCAGATCTTTCGCGAGCTAAAAGAAAAAAGGTAGTGGATAAGTTGGCGGCAACTTATATTCTTCAGGGTTTTTTAGATGCATTTAAGCATCACACAAAAAAGAAATAGACTTTTATCGTCTTTTTTTGTCTCATTCTGATTGAGCTGTGTCTATTGTTTTTTCATATAAAGATGTCTTTGTTATGAAGGGAAGAATACAATGAGACAAGAAAAAACAATCAAACGCGTTGAACCATATATATCTGCATCAACATATCTACCGGAAATTACATTTAAGGCCGTTGTTCTAGCAATCCTTCTTACCTGCCTTATGGCAGCGGCGAATGCTTATCTGGTCTTAAAAGTCGGCATAAGCGTTTCAGCCTGTATCCCTGCTGCTGTTATTTCAATGGCCGTCTTAAAAATGTTTCGTGATTCGAATATCCTCGAAAACAATATCGTTCAAACCGCCGCTTCTGCGGGCGAAACAATTGCTTGTGCGCTTGCGCTCGTCATTCCCGCACTTATCATGATGGGGTTTTGGAATGCCTTTCCCTATTGGCTTATGACAAGCATAACAATCGTGGGGGGATTGCTTGGCGTTCTTCTTTCTGTCCCCTTGCGTCGCGCCATGGTGGTTGAAAGCGACCTCAAATTCCCCGAAGGCGTTGCAACCGCTGAAGTCTTAAAAGCCGGAAATGAAAGCGCTTCTGCCCGCGGTATTCTTTTTTCAGCCATCGCTGCTGCGACCATTAAATTCTGCCAAACGGGGTTGCAAATTTTTGCAGATAGCATCCATGTTTGGGGCTACGTCGGCAATACTGTCGTCGGCGTTACGAGCGGATTTTCGCTGGCGCTTGTGGGGGCAGGCTATGTGGTGGGCCTTCAAGTTGGTATCGCGGCTATCGTGGGAACGATTGGGACGTGGATGTTCGCTGTTCCCCTTTATGGGGCACTCTTTGGCTTGCCTGCGGATGCGCCTGACGCCTATGCAGCAGCCGTTGGGATTTGGAGCTCAAAAATCCGAATCGTCGGTGTGGGGATGATGCTTTTTGGCGGCTTGTGGATGATGTTGGAACTGTTTGCGCCCGTGCGTCGTGCAATTGCCTCCTCTTTAGAAGCTGTGCGTAAAGTGAAAAACACAGGGACAGGCGGTATTTTACGAACTGACTCTGATATTCCTATTACATACGTTATTTTTGGATTGGTGCTTCTTATTTTACCAATTTATATTATTTTTCATAATGTTATTTCTGGGAGTAATATTCAGCTCTCTTTTTCAATGATCATGGGTGTCAGCATTATTGTCACGATACTTGCGTTCATTCTAACCGCCATTGGAAGCTCCATTGCTGCTTATATGTCTGGGCTTGTGGGGATGACGACGATGCCTGTCTCCGGAGTTGCGATTATGGCAACGTTGGTTGTTTCGCTTGTTCTTATGTCCCTTTTAGGATCACATATAAATTTCTCAACAAACGCGGATGCAGCCATAAGCGCTGCAGCAATCACGATCCTTGTTGCAACAATTGTTGGGTGTGCGGCAATCATTTCTGGGGATAACCTTCAGGACCTCAAATCAGGTCAGCTTGTGGGATCAACGCCTTGGAAGCAACAAGTTATGTTGGCTGTAGGAGTGGTAGTGTCAGCCCTCATTCTTGCGCCGATCTTCCAGCTTCTCTTCGAGGCTTACGGGATTGGCGATGTATTGCCACGATCCGACATGGACCCCGCCCAGGCATTGAGTGCACCAAAGGCAGCCCTCATGGCCGCTCTTTCTCAAGCAATTTTCACCCAATCAATGGATTGGACCATGATAATGATCGGTGTCGTTCTCGGCATTGTGGTTCTCTTAATTGATAACGTTTTGAAAAAAAGACAGTCCGTCTGGCGGTTGCCCATCTTGGCGGTTGCGATCGGCATATATATGCCTTTCGATATAACAACGCCGTTGCTGATGGGTGGAATCCTTTCTTTCATTATCCAGAAAGGGTTTGCAAAAAGGAAAAAGACCGTAGCGGAAAAGGCGCTTGCGGAACAACGTGGCCTCCTCTTTGCCTCGGGGTTGATTGCGGGCGAAGCGCTCGTTGGCATTTTTCTTGCGATCCCTTTTGTGGCCTATCAAAGCACCAACGTCTTTCGCATCGTGCCTGATGCCATCAAGAATTCAACAGATGTGTTAGGTCTTTTAGTAACGCTCGGAATGCTCTATTGGTTCTATCGAATCGCTTCTAATACTGTTAAAGAAAAGTAATTGGTTGCCTGCAGCCTTGCGTCCTCCCATGGGCTGCCATGGAAGCTCAGCTCTCTTTACCTCTCCCCCTGTGGGAATTCGAGGCTTGTCCCCGCGAAAGCGGGGATCGCTGCGCAGCAGCAGGTGAGGGGTATTTAGAGATAAGAAGCCAGTGTTGTAGTGTTGCAGAAAAAAAGAAAGCAGAAGCGTGAAATCAAATGTTTCAGCTCTCGAGCTTCTTAAATTCTGCTACACTGCTTTCTGCAACACTGGCGACACCCCTCACCCGCCCCTTCGGGGCGACCTCTCCCACAAGGGGAGAGGTATAAGGAATTGGCGCTCCTTTACCTCTCCCCTTGTGGGAGAGGTCGCCCCGAAGGGGCGGGTGAGGGGTACTTTGTTTTTAAAATGCCCTTACAACTGTAGTACAAGGACGACTGGGGGATGCTTTTTACTTATTTTCAATAGGTTATCTTCTTATATAGCTTTTTTTCTGGCTGCTTCTTACGCCGAACTGAGGTTGCTTCTCTTTGTAATTACATTGAAAGAATCAAAAAACCCTTTTTTTCAGTGGTGCCCGCTGCCAGACTCGAACTGGCATGGCCGTTCAGCCGACAGATTTTAAGTCTGTTGTGTCTACCATTCCACCAAGCGGGCACGAAGGAAAGGTTAATCTGTTTACGCATTCAAATCAAGAGAATCAGGGCAATCTCATGAAAAATATTTTAGTTAAACTCTTAACCAAAAATAGGTATTATAACACTTTGAAAAATTTAAAAATTATATTGATTTCTCGGTTTGGCTTGATCCATGCATAGCTGCGTACCATTAAATTAACCTCAGTTCGATGTAAGAAACCGTGAAAGAGAAGCATACAAAACAATAATCTATTGAAAAATATACAAAGTCTACCCCAGTCGTCCTTGCGAGCGTAGCGAAGCAGAGGAAAGTGCTGGAATGGTGGCCTTCCTGGATTGCTTCGCTACGCTCGCAAGGACGACTGGGGGAATGCTTTCTACTTACTTTCAATAGGTTGCCTGCTTATATAGCTTTTTTTCTGGCTGCTCCTTACATCGAACTGAGGTTAAATTAGTAATGCGCAGCTATGATCGTTTGCATGCTGCGGAGAATATTGAGATTCAAACACACCACACTCATCCTACATTTATGATGGATACCATAAGATTTTTGTGTTGTCAACCCTCGGATCTTCGCCCAAGGGCAAGATTTTATTTTTGGTCAGTTGTATTTTTCTTAATCCTAAAAAATCCATTAGAATTAGTATGTTAGTAGGAGCCCGCAAAAAATATGGTCACTTTGAAAAAATCGCTTGCATTAAGAAAAGGGGGATGCTATATAAATAATGTAAAATGTTTGAATTGTGTGCATAGCTCAATATATTCAGGATAATTCGTTATAAATCAATGACCATTGACTTTAGCCAGTGGCCGTTAACGTCTTTGAGTAAGGAATGTTGGATCTTTAAAACCGGACATTTCTAAATTGCAGGACTGGACATTATCAAATTGCGCTTACACACTTCAAAACATACTTGACTAAATCAGTCAGGAATCGTAAACCTTCATTATAACCACCGTCACACACCACATAAGGAACCATCCGGTGAAGCTTGGAACAAAGGGAAGATATGCTGTCATGGCTCTCGTTGACCTGGCCTATTACGCCCATGGAAAACCGTTGTCGCTCACAGAAATCGCTCAGCGGCAGGTTTTGCCCCTCACATACTTGGAACAGCTCTTTGTGACACTCCGCCAAAAAGGATTTGTCTCAAGCACCCGCGGTCCACAAGGTGGCTACGTCCTCGCCCGCGAAGCAGAAACGATTCGTATCGCAGAAATCCTCGAAGCCATTGGCGAACCTTTGCAAACGACCCGCTGCCGTAGGGACGCAGAAACGGGGTGTCTCGGGACCAAGGGTCATTGTTTGACGCACGCTTTGTGGGCAGGCCTCGGCCAGCAGATGCATCAGTATTTAAATGGCATTTCCCTTGCGGATGTATGCTCTTCGGATTTCGAGGAGCCGGATAGGCGCCCGAGCGGTGAGCCCGATGAGCGTAGTGACCTACGTGATCAAGGGCGAATCCCGAAGGGGAACGACCCCGGAACTCGAAAAGCGAAGAGCATATGCGAGAGGCGTGTCACATGACATTGACATATTTTGACTACGCGGCCTCTGCCCCCCTCAAGCCCTGCGCCAGAGAGGCGCTTGTGAGCACGCTCAATCTGGTCGGCAACCCCTCATCACCCCACACGGCAGGGCGGCATCTGCGCGCGATCGTGGATGGCGCGCGCCAAGATATAATGCAAGCCTTGGGCGGAAAGCAGCTGGTTTTTACGAGCGGCGGAACAGAAGCAAATGCCCTCGCTCTCACCGGCCTCGGCGACATCCCCGTTCTTGTCTCTGCCATTGAGCATGCGTCTGTCCTCAACGCCACCGCCCATTCTTCTCTTATTCCCGTGACCGAGGAAGGGCTTGTGAACCTCGACCATTTGAGAGACGCCCTCGCCACTGCTGAAACGCCGGGCCTTTTATCGGTGATGCTCGTAAGTAACGAGGTGGGTGTCATTCAGCCGCTGCACGAGATTGTCGCTCTCGCCCGTCGCTATGGCTGGAAAGTCCACACGGATGCCACGCAAGCTCTCGGGCACATCCCCCTTTCGTTTGAGGCACTTGGGGTGGACATGATGACCATCTCGTCCCACAAATGTGGCGGCCCCGTTGGCATTGGCGCTTTGATTTTAAACGAAAACATCCACCTCCTCCCTCTCATCCGTGGCGGGGGACAAGAATTTGGCATGCGCTCGGGCACGCTTTCAGCACCACTCGCCCTCGGGTTTGCAGCAGCCATCCGAGACGGCGTCCGCGAACAGCCCGCCCTCGGGGCCCGTCTGTTGGCCTTTCAGCAAAAGATCGAGACAGCTCTGCCGAAGGCGCGCGTATTTGGCACGCACGCACCGCGCACATCAAACATCATAGGCCTTGCTATGCCGGGCGTGCCCGCCGATCTTCAGCTCATGGCCTTTGATTTAAAAGGCATTGCCGTCAGTGCAGGGGCTGCTTGTTCGTCGGGAAAAATGAAGGAATCGCATGTCCTTGCAGCCATATACTCACAGCATTTCGAGGAGCCGGGTAGGCGCCCGAGCGGTGAGCCCGATGAGCGTGGTGACCTACGTGATCAAGGGCGAATCCCGATGGCGAGCCTGCCCCCGCGAAAGCGGGGGACCCCGGATCCCCGCCTCCGCGGGGACAAGACTCGAAAGGCGAGGAGTATAGGCATTCCGCCCGAGGACGCCCGGTGCGCCATTCGCGTGAGCATGGGATGGAACACGCAAGCAGAAGACGTGGATCTGTTTATCCAAGCCTGGCATGATATTTTTAACAAACAAACCGTTAACCCCCTTAAGGAGGCTTCCTAATGGAAATGCGCCCCATTTATCTTGACTATCAAGCAACCACCCCGTGTGATCCGCGTGTCTTAAAGGAAATGCTGCCGTACTTTACGGAAGAATTCGGCAATCCGCATTCGCGCTCGCATGCGTATGGGTGGCGGGCGGAGGAAGCCGTTGAAGCCGCGCGCGCGCAAGTTGCTCACCTCATCCATGCCGACCCGCGCGAGGTTATCTTCACAAGCGGCGCCACCGAATCGAACAACCTCGCCCTCAAAGGGGTGGCTCATTTTTACAAGGATAAAAAGGACCACATTGTGACGTGTTTGACGGAACACAAGTGCGTCCTCGATAGCTGCCGCCACCTCGAGCAGGAAGGCTTCAAAATAACCTACCTCCCCGTGTCAGCGAACGGCATCATTGACCTTGATCAGCTCAAAGAAGCGCTGACCGACCGGACATCGCTCGTTTCTATCATGGCCGTCAACAACGAAATCGGGGTGATTCAACCCCTTGCGGAGATTGGCAAAATCTGTCGCGCACGGGGCGTGCTATTCCACACAGACGCCGCCCAAGCAGTCGGGAAAATCCCAATGGATGTCGAGTCGATGAACATCGACCTGCTCAGCCTGACGGCCCACAAAATTTATGGACCAAAGGGCGTGGGGGGCCTTTATGTGCGCCGCAAGCCGCGCGTGCGTTTGGTGTCTCTTATCGATGGTGGTGGGCAGGAGCGCGGGATGCGGTCCGGGACATTGTCACCGCCACTGTGCGTGGGGTTTGGAAAAGCTTGCGCCATTGCGGGGGAAGAAATGGCTGCCGAAAGCACGCGACTCGAAGCGCTGCGGGACCGGTTTTACCAGATGATCACGGAGGAGCTTGAGGAAGTGTACGTAAACGGCGATTTCAAACAGCGCATCCCGGGGAATCTGAACATAAGCTTTGCCCACGTGGAGGGCGAAGGGCTCCTCATGGGGGTGAAAGAACTCGCCCTTTCGTCGGGGTCGGCCTGTACGTCGGCGTCGCTTGAACCATCGTATGTTTTGCGCGCCCTGGGTGTTGAAGAGGAAATGGCCCATACGTCGCTGCGCATTGGGTTTGGGCGCTTTACAACACAAGACGAGGTAGAACAAGCGGCGCGCAATATTATCAAGGAAGTGAAACGCTTGAGGGACATGAGCCCCCTGTGGGAAATGAGCCGACAAGGGATTGATATCAAATCAATCCAGTGGGCTGAACATTAATATACTCTTCGGATTTCAAGTTCCGGCGTCGTTGCCCTTCGGGATTCGCCCTTAATCACGTAGGTCACTACGCTCACCGGGCTCACCCTCGGGCGCCTATCCGGCTCCTTGAAATTCGAAGAGTATGAAAACAGAATATTAAACAGAAAGGAAAAACTATGGCCTACTCAAAAAAAGTTATCGATCATTATGAAAATCCCCGCAACGTCGGATCGCTCGATGCTACAGACAAAACCGTCGGTACAGGTCTTGTGGGGGCGCCGGCCTGTGGTGATGTGATGAAATTGCAGATCAAGGTCGACGAAAACGACGTCATCTTGGATGCAAAATTCAAAACGTTTGGCTGTGGCTCAGCCATTGCATCGAGTTCCCTTGTCACCGAGTGGATTAAAGGCAAAAACTTAACCGAGGTCGTCCGCATTAAAAATACGGACATCGCACAGCACTTATCCCTGCCACCCGTTAAAATTCATTGTTCCATGTTGGCAGAAGATGCGATCCGCGCCGCCGTTAAGGACTATCAAGCCAAACACCAAGAGGCGTAGTGCTACCCTACATTCCTAGACCCTGTAATTCATTTTTCTGATTTAGCCATTCTTGCCTCAGGCCATACATTTGGGAGATGGTTTCACCCATCAAGAAGATTATCTTTTTTCGCAAGTCATTCAAGTTAGTAATCAATTCCTTGATCGGTTTGTGAAGGTGTTCTTCAAAAAACATAACAATTTCAATGCTATCCATCATTTGAAAAACCCAACGCATGGTAGGGTTTCTAACTTTTTTTCCTAATTGATTTGGCAATGTCTCGTTTTGTTCTTTTAATGACTCACGTAATCTGTATTGAGCTACGTTGTAGACCATTAAGCACAAAGTCATAACCATCATGAGTGCTTCTATACGGCTTGGCAGCCGTGATCGTTGGATCAATCGTGTTTCCTTGTTGAAGAGGTTGTGGAGAAACAAGGCGTTTGGAAGGTATGAGCTCTCCGCTCTCTGGATCAAGTTTACCGATACACACTTGTTTATTGCGTCCCTGCTTTTTTTCTTTATCCCAATAGGATATATATTCATACACATAGGCTGTACCTGTGTCTTTGTTTAAATGAATCACACGCTTGGTCATCTGTTTTCTCCTTAATTATAGTTACAATTGTAACTATAAAAAAGCATAACGCAAGCTAAAATAACAAAAAATACATATTTTTATGGGTTTTTTAAGACGCTAGTTATAATTGGCGTGGGAATTTAGGATACATAGGATTTCTTGGTATAATAGCCGTTAGTAGTACGGGGGTTCAATCATGTGATTGCGCCACAGCATGTTTATATGGACCAAGTCCTTTTCTCGGCGGGTTTCAATGTTATCAAGAATACCTGGGGACCAACACCTCTAGCGCAATGGAATATGCCGCATGCGAGAGTGCTTACGGCGACTGGGGCAGATGTAAGTGTTCAGGTGATGGAAGATATATCTATTGGGCGCCTTCTTGTACAAAACGATCTTAGATAAGGGATTGAGGGAGAGAAGACAACGGTCTCGAAGGGAATCTGTTTTCTCTCCTATTCTCCCAGCTTCCCCAACTTTTGTTTCAGCAACTTATTCACAAGGTCGGGGTTTGCTTTTCCCGCCATCGCCTTCATCACTTGCCCCACAAAAAAGCCAAAAAGCTTGTCTTTGCCATTCAGGTAGTCGCGCACCATCTCCTCATGCTCCGTCAGCACATCCGCAATGATTGCCTCAATCGCGCCATCGTCGGACACTTGTTTCAGGCCATGTTCTTCGATCAAACTACCCGCATCCCGGCCCGTTTCCCACATATAGGCAAAGACCTCCTTTGCAATTTTGCCCGAAATGACACCCGTCAGGATTTGCGTCATAAGCCCCGCCAAATGGATGGGCGCAATGGGGCATGTAGCCAGCGTTTTGTCCTCGCGATTTAAAGCCGCAAACAGCTCACCAACAATCCAATTGGCCACCATTTTCACGGCTCCCTTATCAACCGTCCCCGCCGGCAATGCCCGAAGCGTCTCCTCAAAATACGTCGCCGTTTCCGTCTCCGCTACCAACAGCGCTGCGTCATAACTGGGCAAATCGTAAGCCTGCATAAACCGCGCCTTCTTCGCATCAGGAAGCTCGGGCATTGCGCTGCGTATTTTTTCAACCCACGCAGCCTCAATCACAAGGGGCGGCAAGTCAGGGTCCGGGAAATAGCGATAATCGTGCGCGTGCTCCTTGCTCCGCATGGGGCGCGTGATGCCTTTCGCCGCATCAAAGAGCCGCGTTTCTTGAAGAATTTCGCCGCCACCCTCGAGGATCTCCACTTGCCGTTCGACTTCGTACTGAACGGCTTGGGCCAAGTATTTGATCGAGTTGACGTTTTTAATTTCAGCGCGCGTTCCCAGCTCCCCGCCCGGCTTTCGTACGGAAACGTTGACATCCACACGCATGCTGCCCTGGTCCATGTTCCCGTCACACGTCCCCAGGCACCGCAGAATCGCCCGCAATTTGCGGACGTATGCGGCAGCCTCTTCCGCACTGCGCAGGTCTGGCTCAGAGACAATCTCCATCAACGCAACACCCGCGCGATTGAGGTCGATGTATGATTTTTCAGGATGTTGGTCGTGGATACTTTTGCCCGCGTCTTGCTCTAAATGCAGGCGCGTAATCCCGATGCGGCGCGCCGTCCCCTCTTCAAGTTCGATGTCCAAATGTCCCTTGCCCACAATCGGGTACGTAAATTGAGAGATCTGATATCCTGTTGGAAGATCGGCATAAAAATAATTTTTGCGATCAAAAACGGACACCAGATTAATTTCTGCCTGAATGCCCAAGCCCGTTTTAACGGCTTGCTCCACACACACCGCGTTGATGACGGGCAGCATCCCCGGCATGCCGGCGTCCACAAAGGAGACTTGCGTGTTTGGTTCTGCTCCAAAAGCAACGGAGGAGGCAGAAAATAACTTTGATTGCGACATGATCTGCGCATGAACTTCGAGGCCGATGACCACTTCCCAGGGGCCTGTCGTGCCTTCATAAAAGTACTGATTCTCCATCGTCATTTCATTTACCTGATCTTTCCACAAAGGGTTTAAAGGATGCCGCGTTTTCAAGTACCTGGCCTGCCCGGAACAAAACACTCTCGTCAAAGGCGGGACCGATGAGCTGAAGGCCCAAGGGCAGCCCTTCCTTTGAAAGACCCGTAGGGATCGACATCGCCGGAAGCCCCGCCAAATTCGCCGGCACCGTCAGCACGTCGTTCAAATACATCACCACGGGATCTGTTGGTTTTTCATCCAGGGCAAAGGCTGCCGAGGGCGTTGTCGGCGTCAAGATGACATCGACCTTTTGAAAGGCCGTCTCAAAATCGCGAGCCACAAGGGCGCGCACTTTTTGCGCTTTCACGTAATAGGCATCGTAATACCCGGCAGAAAGAACATAGGTGCCGATAAGAATGCGGCGCTGGACTTCCTCGCCAAACCCCTCGCTGCGCGTGTTTTCGTACAGTTCGTCCAGGGTCGCCCCCGGAACACGCAAACCATAGCGCACGCCATCATAGCGCGCCAAATTCGAAGACGCCTCTGCAGGGGCAAGCACATAGTATGTGGCAAGGCTGTATTTGGTGTGCGGCAGGCTTATGTCGATGATCTCTGCCCCCGCTTCCTTCAGCCACTGCGCCCCTTTTTCCCAAAGGCCCACGATTTCACCATCCATGCCCTCGAGGCGATATTCGCGTGGAATGCCGACCCTGAGCCCTTTCACGCCTTGCGTGAGCGCCGCCTCAAACGAAGGCACCGCCCGCGGCGCTGACGTCGCATCTTTGGGGTCATGCCCCGCCATAACGCTCAGCATGAGTGCTGCATCACGCACGTCCCGCGTCATGGGTCCCGCTTGATCCAGGGATGATGCGAATGCCACGATTCCCCAGCGCGAACAGCGTCCATAGGTGGGCTTAATCCCCACAATGCCACTAAAGGCAGCCGGCTGGCGAATGGATCCGCCCGTGTCCGTACCCGTTGCAGCAATGGCAAGCCCGCCCGCAACCACTGCGGCTGACCCCCCGGACGATCCACCGGGGGTGAGGTCTTTCCCTTTCCCGTCGGCGCGTTTCCAGGGGTTGATGACGTTGCCATAATAGCTGGTGATATTAGCGGATCCCATGGCAAATTCATCCATGTTGGTTTTGCCCAGGAAAACGGCGCCTGCATCTTTGAGACGCTGCGTCACCGTCGATTCATAGGGAGGTTTAAAGCCGTCGAGGATGTGAGAGGCTGCGGTTGTCTGAACACCTTGGGTACAAAAAAGATCTTTAATCGCAAGGGGCAGACCTTCCAAAGGACCCCCCTCCCCTCTCCCAAGACGTTTGTCGCTTTCCGCTGCCTTTTCAAGAGCTTGTTCTGGCATTTCTAAAATATAGGCATTAAGCGTGCGATGTGCCTCCATCGATGACAGATAGGCTTTCGTCAGATCAACCGCCGAAAACTTTTTTTGGCGAAGGCCTTCTTTTGCTTGACCGAGAGTTAGACGAAGTAATTCCTTTGACATGTGTTTTACTCCACGACTTTAGGGACAACGAACATATTGCAGGCAACCTCGGGTGCATTCGCAAGGATCTGATCCACCAGGTTTCCTTCCGTGACATCATCCGCGCGAAAGGGCATGGCAGGTGTATTAACGCCAGCCATGGGCTCCACGTGCGCTGTATCGACCTCATTCAACTGATTGATAAGGTGCAAAATATGCGTGAGGTCTTGTTGCATGGGGCCGATGCGCGTCTGGTCTAATTTAAGACGCGCAAGGGTTGCAATGCGTTTAACCGCCTCTTGATTTAAGGACATGGGGTGTCTCTCCCGAGTTGTTTCTCTGATTATATTCACGTATAAACGATATTCATACGCGATTTTGAGCTTAACGTTAAGAGGAAAAATTCATGCTCATCGAAGATCCACTCCTTTTATGGACATTAGTGGGCACGCTTTCGGGGATCATCCTTGGCATTGCTGGCACAGGGGGAGGCGTCATTGCGATCCCCGTGCTCATGATGTTTGGAGGATATGATGTCAAAGAAGCCACGGGGTATGGCTTGCTCGCCCTCACCGTTGGGGCGTGGGTCTCGTGGTTTGTGCAACGAGAAAATACGATTTATCCGATTGCAGCAACCCTTATTCTTTTTGCAGGAGCGGTTGCCTTTATTGCAGCCCCTCTCAAAGCGCTTTCGCCGCATTGGGTTATTATTGTGCTGTTGAATATCACGTGTCTTTTTGGAATCTATAGCTTATGGATCTTGCGAAAACCGGATGACCCAGGCGAGAAGCGGCCCCTGTCTTACCAGCTCACAACAGCAACGGTTGGCGGGGCACTGACGGGGTTTTTAAGCACAATGACGGGGCTTGGCGGCGGCGTTCTTGTTATTCCATGGCTTACGGGTATTACGCGCCTGCGGCTTGACAAAGCGCTCGCCTGCAGTTTGCTCACTGTTGCCGTCACGGCCCCTCTTTCCGTGTGGCGGCAAGGTGAATTAACGCTCCCTTTAAGCGCATGGCTCGGTCTTATTGGTAGCGTTTCCTTTTCTTCAGTCCTGACCAAAAAACTTATCTCTTACATTCCAAGACACCGCCTGATCATTTTCAGGAAACTCACACTCACAACGGTTATCCTTATGACCATGATGCGAACTTTGTTAACTTTAGCTTTTTAGGCTTGAAAAAATAAATTATCAAAAAACGCTCGACACTATGAAAATAGAGTGCTATAAAAGTGTTGTCTTTAAAAGTTAGAGAGACATTTTTCATTATCGCGGGGTGGAGCAGCCCGGTAGCTCGTCAGGCTCATAACCTGAAGGTCGTAGGTTCAAATCCTACCCCCGCAACCAAGGAAATCAATAGGTTAGAGTGGTTTTAGTGAGGGTCAAATTTTACCGGGTATACTTCGGGTATACTAGAGGGAGCTAACGAGGCATAAGGAGATCTATAAAGATATTATTAGCAGACTCTAAAAAATAAAAATTTAGCCTTGAGTTCATCTCATTAAATAGCTTAAATGAGATAAGATATAACACAAAAAAGCTACGCAAAAATTTCTCTGGACATCAGTTCTATGTTCCTTAGTTGCGTTAATTAACCCCATAGCAAGGGGATGACAAGTGAGGGTTACCCGGGATTACCATATGCAATCTTTCATATCATGAAAAACGAAGAGGTCTCTTATGAATACTCATAATACATTAGGCTGTTTTTTGAAACTTTCTGTTGGTTCAATAATTTTTTTTAGTGACGCTCAGGCCGTTAAAATTCTTCCTGAGTTATCTTCAGATAAGTCTCTTGGAAGCATCTCAAAAAAGAATATAGCAGATGATGAAGACCGTAATCCATTGATAACAAGATCTCTTGTCGTAACTGCTCCAGATCATTTTTCTGATGAGTATATTAGTCAATTTAAAAATCTCAGAAGCCTAACCCTAATAGGCGACCATTATACGGATGAAGCTATTAGAGATATGCCTCATCTTACTTACCTAGAGATTCGAGGGTGTTTGTTTACAGATGCTGCCACTTCAAACAAAAGAAATTTGGAGAGTCTCATTATCGAAGCTCCTCAAATGACGAATGCTTCTGTCATTAACCTTCGATCTTTAAGACAAATGGAATTAGAAGGACCAAATTTTACAGAAGAAGCTTCTTTTGATAAACCTCACCTTAGAAGATGCGTTATTAATAAACGAGAAGTTATTTTAAAATAATGCCTTCACTTTATATTGCATTACTTTTTGAATCAATTGAGCTGCTAAGAATGAAGTTTTATTCATTTTTTCTTGACTTTGGCATACTTCAACCATATCCATCCCGATGACAGGAAGCTCTTCTACTATAAGTTTCAATAGTTCAAAACATCTCTCTGGTAATAATCCATTGGGGATAGGAGCTACAACATCTGGTGCGAATTTTGGATCGACTACATCAATATCAAAACTTATATAGTATTTAATGGTTTTAGATAATTTTTTTATCGTATTTCGTATTATGTCTACATTACATTGTGCGATATCAAATGTCGTAATTTTTTCATTCCGATACAATGGAGTTGGAGTCCGGACGCCAATTTGAGTGATAGATTTTATTCGTGAATCTTCTGCGAGATGATAAAAGACATTTGCATGATTTAAAGGATTTAAAGAGTTTATATCTTGATACAAGTCATGATGAGCATCAAAGTGGATAATACCAAGCTCCTCAACTTCTCGCAATAATGCGTTGGCCGTGTAGTATGTTAATGAATGGTCACCACCAAGGAAAATGGGGAAATGGCGTTTCTCTATCAGAATCTTTGTAATAAAATACACCCTTTCTCCCAAGTCAGCTAAAGTTTCAGAATGTGGAAAATATAGAATATTACCAATATCAAAATAGCTTAGATTATCAAACTTATTAAGTTGAGCTCTTATTTCATTTGGACTTGTACGGGTCGATAAGTATGTGTCTTTAAAGGTATCAATCTGTAAACCGATAATAACGTTATAAGGAGATGTCGCGTATAAAATATCCCCAAGTAATTTTTTTCTATTTTTATTAAAATTTTCAGGAAATATGTGAAATCCTCTTGCAAATATTTCATTACCATGAGGGATAATAAATAAATAATTTAAAAGATAGCGTATAACAGAATCCGATAAATTATAGGAGCTTTTTAGATTAGGAATCGTAAACGTATTTAGAGTATTAATCTTTTTTAAGAACTTATAAAATTTTTGGGTTGTTTTTATTCTTTGATTGATCGATTTGTTGATAACAATAAAACTATTCTCATCATTTTCAAATACCAAATGTGGATTAATAATAAAATTTATTATTTTCATAAGTTAGAATAAATGCCCTAATAAATCAATTGTCTTATCTGTAAAATCAACAGGCTTATATGACTTGATTAATAAGATTTTTGATTCATCTCGTTCTATAACGGAATGAGAGCTTAAATCCTCAATTGCTAAAAAACGACACTTAGCGTTTACTTGTTCATATCCAAGCTTCTTATAAAGCTCATGATGGTCGGCAAAGGCTATCAAATGATAAATTTCATGTTTACCTGCTAAAACTTCGAGCGCTGTTAAGAGTAAAGTTCCGATTCCTTCTCCACGAAAAGTGCGAGTGACACATAAATCTACAACCCCAAAAATTTGATGGGGAAGTCCGTTTGCTGAAATCACACGATGATCTATACCTAGCTGTCCTACTAATCGTTTTTCATAAAATGCCAGGAGACGCATTGTGGGCAATTGTTTATAAAAAATGCGATCAGAGAAACACTCCGGGAAACATTCACTAAGAATTTCTCTAAGAGATGAACGTTCAGCTTCGTCAAGGGCATACTCATGCCTACACTTTATTTTCACTTTTTTCGTAACAAACTTATTCATAGCTGGGTCTGTTTCCATTGCATAAAGTTTATTAATGAAGAATAAACTTGAAAGGCTTAAAACCAATAATGATAGCACTATCAAAGTACAGTTTTTGGCGTTCATAGTTTTTATCCTGTTTTTTTGTATTCCTCTATAAATGAATTATACTGAGAATATGAGTCATATACAACTCCTTCACCTTCTTGCATTACAAGTATTCTTTCACATTCTTTTAAAAAGGCATTTGAATGCGTCACTACAATAATTGCTTTTTTTTGTTTTTTTAACCGATTAAGATGTTTAATAACTCTTTGTTGATTCTTTTCATCAAGTGAGCTTGTAGGTTCATCAAATATGTAAAGTAAAGCTCTATCCCTAGCAAAAGCACGTGCTAAGTTCAGTCTCTGTTTTTCCCCTCCAGAAAAATTATTAGGGCCATTATAATAGAGCCCATCCTTCAAGTTTTTTACCTGCTCCTTAAGTCCAACATTTTCTATAGACAAATTTATTGAATTAATAGAAATTGAATTTTCACCAAGCGTAATATTGTCATAAACACTTGTTTTTAAAAAGAAAGGATCTTGTTCAACATAAACGATGCGTTCTCTTAATTCATCTTCATTAATTTGTTCAAGATTCATATTATTAAAAAAAATTTGCCCAGAGCTATAAGGCAGCAGCCTAGTTAACGCTTTAATGAGGGTAGATTTTCCAGAACCAGATATTCCAGTAATCCCCAAGCATTCTCCAGCAAATAAATTTAGAGTTATATCTTTAATTATATTTATATCTTTCCCTGGTGAAACACATAAATTTGAGACTTGAAGCACATGTATTCCATTTCCTATAAATAAACATTGATCCTGTTTTCCCAATATTTCGTTGGGTTTTAAAAATTTGTTAATTCTTTGTAAAGAGACTATAGCGCGATTGAAAACTTTTGAGCAATTACTTATCGTAGATAACGGTTGCTGGAGCATTGCAAGATAAAGGAGAAGCGTTATTAATTCACCAATAGTAAGTTTCAATGAAGCATCTATCATACCTAATAACGAAGGTATACTATAAATCCACAAAAAAAATGTTAGAATAATAAATGATAATCCTGTCCAAAAATTAAAAAAAGTTACGTGTCGGTGAGCCTGTTTCATTTCTTTACAAACGTTATTACTCTTTTCATTAAAATTGTCAACAACCCACTCCTTACACTTATAGGCAATCATCGAATGCATTGCTGGATAGTAATCAGCTACAAAACTAATCATATCTTCATAAAATTTACTTATCTTTTTAAATATCGATCTCATCTGTATTCCTTGTTTGGAATAACAAATCCCAAAAATAATGGTTATAAAAAAAGATATAAAACCTGTTATGAAATTCATATAAGTTATTATAATAGACATAACAATAATTGTTGTGATAGCGACAAACATTTCAGCAATCGCATATCCATAAAAATCCCACATAATATCAACGTCGGTACTTAATAAGGAGGTGACCTCTCCTAGGTTATCATATTTTTTAAAAGTTAGTGATTTTGTATCATCCGGAATGCTTTGCTTAACAATTTTTCTTCTAACAGAATCTGCTATTTTCTCAGCACTTACAGCTAATTGACAAACAGCATAATTTCCAAGCACATGCCCTAAAGTAACAATAGAAAATGCAATGAGTAGATAATAAAAGCATATGTTGTATATCTCTTGCTGACTTTCTAGAGTAGAAGTGCGAATCAAATCAACAATTTTACCTGTTAAATATGGAAGCAAAAGAGCTGAAAATGTATTAAATAATAATAACAAGGAACAAATAATATACCTTTCTCCATATCCTTTTAATTGATAAAATAAAATAGTGGAATGATTTTTCACTTCTTTTCTCCTTCAAACCAGCCAGAAAAGGCATAGCGGAATGCAGAAGAACCTTCTTTAATGGGCAAGACCTCATGAAGCGTGTGTTTGTGTGGTTTAAACAAAATGAGACGATTATGCTTTGGAGATATATATATTGGCTCATCCCATCCAAAATCTAACTTTAAATCGCCACCATTATGCTCACCAAGATCATAATTTATGTAGTAAATTACAGAGAGTTTGTACGCGTTTTCATCGTGAGAATAATCTGTGTGAGGACTCAAAAAGGAAAATTGGTCATACCGCGTTAAAGTCATCGCAAGTTCATCTTCACAAGAAATATTAAGACCCGTCATGTCGCTAATAATTCTTATAAAATTAGGCTCACGCATTGCGTGGTGTATTTGACATAATTTACAGTCTTTTTCAATTTCCTTGCCCGGCTCTTGAGTTGCAACACAATAATAGTGATTACTATTATTTTCAGGAGTAATTTTTCCTAAACATGGCTTTGAATAATAAAACCAATAATACATGCTATTTTTTTTGTCATTAAGGTATTTGTTTTTAACCACTTGATTAAAATTAAGAAGAGGATATGATTTTTTTTCGCTTAAATAAGAAATTTTATTATCCATAGATAATCTTAATATCCAAGGCCATGGAGTCATTTGAGATGGATCGTTTTTTCTTTTCTTCTCTTCCATATCCTGCAAAAATTCTCTTAACAGGAAACTATCTTCCTGCACTAAAAAATCATCTATCACTACATACCCAATCTCATTGAAGTTTTTTTGTGTTTGGGATAGATCAAATGAAGAAGAATTCACTCTAAGCAAACCTTGTCTCCTTATTATTATCTTGCTGACAATATTTTTCAATTAAGCAAAGGGCCTTATATCTTTGAACATCTGTATTTTTGTAAAAAGTTTTTACAATATTAATATTTTCTTTATTTACAATATTTTCAGAAATGGAAATCGAGGGCATATTATAAATAACTTGGTGTACCCATTTTGAAGGAACCCATACAAAATCTCCAGCTCGTTGATAAATATAGAAAATATCTATTGCCGTAGAAACAAAATCTACAAATACAGCTTCTGTCTCAAAAATATTTTTTGTTTTATGGAAAGCTAAGTGAGAAAATACCCAAAGTTTTTCTCCTGTAACTAAATAATTCCATGCGGACGTATCGGCTATATCCGAATGAAGTAAAGTTCCTCCTTCTTTTGGTCCAAAAATTATCCAACGCCAAAAAGGATTTTTTACAAGTGGATTTTGATAAAACCAATTTTGAAATTGCTGAGGTAGATGAATATTATCTGGCACACTATCATTTTGAGGGTTACATTGCCAGTGACACATTATTGGATTTAATGAACTGCATTGATATTCCGTATCGAGATAAGCAGATAGAGTTGTGGGATATTCTTTGTTTGTTAGCAACTCATGAGAAATGACGCTTGTGTTACCATATATATTGGAGAAGAATTCAAAAGACCAAGTGTTTGCGAATGTGAACGAAGTTTTTAAATTAAGGTAAATCTCGGGCATATCAGTTTTTGTAGCCCTATAGTCAGATCTGATGATCTCTTTTGCTTTCCGAGAGTTTTTTAAAAGATCCAAAACAACTTGAGCGCTCAACATATTAAGTTCCCGCTTTAAGTTTAAAAGAAGATGTAGACACAAGCCAATTGATAAGTTTCACCTTAAAGTCATGGCTCAAATTTTTTTCTATTTTAAATAGATCCTTCAAAAAAAACACTTTTTCTTTTTTTAAATGTTCAATGAAATTTATAATGCTCTGACGTGCTTTACATACAAACTTATGACCACGTGCATAAAGGTATATCTTGTTATTAGCAGCAGTATACTCTATATTAAATGGAATTTCTTTTTCAAGAATATTGAATTTATATAATTCAAAGGAAGAACTGTTTTTTATCATTAGTGGCATTTCTACAAAATATTGATTACTTTTTACCTTTGCTTTATATTTTTCCAGAGCACTAAGGAAACAATCATGAAAACTCTTAGATAAGGTCAAAAATTTTTCTTCGAGCATCCCTTCTAAAATTTCCTCAGTCTCAAAATGGGAATAATCAACGTCTGATAAAACTGAATCCACAAGATCATTCTTCATTTCATTCATTACTCTTGCAATCAAATCTTTTTTTGATAATTTTGTCAGGGCAAGAACAAAGACAGTGGAAATTTCTGGACTTTCTCCAACATGATAAAATGCTGCGGGCAAAACAAATGCATCATTCTTTTTTATTCTATATGTCTGTCTACTTTCTTGTATTTCATCCATATTTTCAATATAATCAAAACTCCCTGTTAACTTCTTATACTTTTCCTTATCCCATAGATGAAGATATTTTTCATTTTCACTGAGATTAAAATGTATGACACGATCATTAGGGTCATCAATATGAACCCCAAAAGGCGTAGTCTGATATCTCCCTATAATCACGTGGGACTCAAGTGATAAGCTGAGAGGTAAAAACTTTTCTAGGAGAGGCGCAGAAAAATTGGCCAATAATACTGCTAATTCATTAGACCAAGATCCACTGTAGTTGATAAACAAAAGAAAATCTTTTCCCTCAAAATAGATTTCTAACCACTTATTTAAATCTATCTCCAAGTCTGGTAAATCCGCTAAAAAAGCTTTTTCACTAAACCTCTTTTTTCTTTTACCATCTATATACAATCGAATAAGATCACGATGACAAGCAAGCGGATCATCTTTAATTCTAATTAATAATTTATGGATTTCTTTAGTTGTAAAATTCTCTATAAAACTTGGAATATTTTTAAGCGTAGGGACTGCAAAATGATTTGATTGCTCATATAAATCTTCAATCAAGGATGTTTCTATAAGCATTTATTATGCTCAACGACGTTAATACCTTTGTAAATATATAAAGTGTGAATAAACGCTTCCAGAAAACCCTTTTTTAATTTTGTTCTATCGCAGAGAACATCCATAGCTATGCTTTTATTTTGATTGATATAATCAATTAATTCAATATGTTGTATTGTGTTTGGCAACCCTATTTTACGTCCCCTACAAAATACATTAATTTTATTTCCAATCGATTCAACTTCTAGTTTTCCAATAGGCTCAAAAACAGTTGTATTTTGAATCTTGATTGCAGTGGAGCGCTTGTTTGGTTTTCGCAAAAAATTAAAATTACTAGCTGCTCTTTTTAAAGCACGTGATAATAATGTATTTGTACTCAAATGATTTGCTTGTAAGTAATGACTTAAAGAAGTTTCTCCTTTTTCAAAATCAGCAGCACTTTCAAATGATGTATCGAAAAATTTAGCACAATTGCTTTCGCATTCCTTTTTTAACTCTTCTAACATCAAATCTAAAGGATTTTTCTTTTTAATAATTAATGCCACTGTAATAGAATATTTATCGCTGTAGCCGACATGATAGTATTTTGAGGGAAGCAAAAACATATCTCCCGGTTTGAGTGTAAAAATTTGTCCCTCATCCTGAATTTTTTCAGGATAATAATAATTACTTATATTGCCATATTTCTTTCTCATCCATTCGGGATCCCAAAGAATCATTTTTTTATCATTCGGACCTAAATTCATTAATAACGTGCGATGATCAGGATCATCTAGATGCGCGCCAAATGGCGTATATCCATAATTCCCAATAAATAAAGTTAGATCAAAAGCAATACTAAATTTTTTGAGCATCTTGTTTTTTAAGTATTCAACAAATGTGTCAACCGAATGGCCAAGAGAATCTGACCAACATAATGGTCCATTAATTACTAGGCCATACTTTTCTGTTTTAAAGATGCCCATGAGCCATTTGTTTAAATCCGACGATGGGCTTGCGTTAACAATCTCAGCTGATAATTCATAAGATTCATTCCCATCAACATAAGCCCTTAAGTAATTATTTTTTCCTGGAGCGTTATCTTGCTTGATTAATCCAAACAATTCCAAAATTTGCTCTGTGCTAATATATTGATATTGATTGGAAATTAATATAGGTTCTTCAAAGCCTTTTGAATTTTTATATAGATTACGCCAGAACTTATCTATGGGGTTTGCACTTTTCATTTAGATACATTTCTGATAAATGTGCAGATTATAAGCGCCTCTCCCTGCAATAAGCCCAACAGGATTCCTTTCTAATCGATCCATTTAAAAAGAATCAATACTTAAAGTGGAGCAGACTCAACCATATTAAAACGCCAAGAATTTATTCTTGGCGTTTTATGAGATTTATCTACGCGTTAGGACCAGGACCGCCAATATCTCTTCTTGGTCCTTGAACATTAGGACCAAATTCGATTGCATCTTCAAGTTCGATCTCAAAGTCCTCTAAAGTCATATCTGCTTTATTCGTTTCCATAGGCTTCCTCCGTTTTTATTTTAATGTGTTACATATTATAGGAAATTTTATAATACGATTACAGCTTAAAAGAGGAGATTAACAAAGTCAATAGACAAAAAGAATATATATTTCAAAAGGTTATAAAATAGACGTCTAATCTTTTATAAGGACATCTCCCTCTGATTCACGTGCTGGCGTTCTTTCTCCAGCTGTTGAAGGCGTGTGGTCTCTAATGACTTTTTCGCTTGATCTTGGGCTTTGTGCAGGCCGTCAGACACATCGTGGTCGGGGCCGTGCTTAAAGAGCAGGTCGGCTTCTCGGCGGCGGAGGAATTCGGTTTCGGAGGCGTCCTTATAGTGGCGCGTATACTTGTTGTAATCTCTATTTTCGACCTCTCTACTAATCTCGATCATTTTTGTGATTTGTCCTGATGAAGGGGGCTGGCCATGGGCTTCTATATAGCGAAGGAAATCATAGGCGCACAGGGTCGCGATTCTTCCGGAGATCCCGTATTTCTCATGGAGTTGTTGTTCAATATCAGGGCGTTGTTCGGTGTGTTGGCTAAGTTCTCTCCTTGCCACAAAGGAGATGTTGAAAGGCTTGGGTTTTCCCTGTTGCTCGGCTTCAAAGATAAGGCGACCCTCAATGGTTGCGAGGCGGTCAGCGGTTCTGTACGCCCGAAAGACGTTCTTCTCTCCTTCATTCATCATGTCCTGTTGAAGTTCGGGGAGGCGGTTGAGTTCGTACTTGGCCCGCATGGAAATGTTCTTCATCTCGGTTTCAAGCGGCATAACGCCCTCCAAACCATGGCGATGCATGATGTAGGTGGCCATACGTTCCGCTTGAATGGGAATGCGTGTCGAGCGCTCTTGTGTGAGCTCCATCTTTTGAGTGTTCAGGAAATTGTGGAGTCGTTGTTCGCACTTCTGGACAAGCTCTCCAAAGGGAGACTTCTCCTTGTTCAGACCATATTTCTCTTGGTAATATTCAAGGATAGAGGGCTTTTCTTTTTCTTTAAGTATTTCTTGGGCCCGTACTTCTTCGTGAATGCTCTGCTGCGCAAAATGATCCGGATCCCAACGGATTTCGGTCTCACGGTTGATGCCAAGGAAATGGTCGGCCACTTTGCGGAAGGCCACTTTTGAGACAGCGCCCATGGCTTCGAGCTCGTTCGACAATCGTGTAAATATTTTGGTGATGAGGGCATCATCTTCTGCCATCAATTTGTTCAGCGCCGTCGCATCCAAATAATCGGCTGCAGAAAGCTTCTCCCCTGATTTTGAGAGCACTTCGGGAAGTTTTTCTGGCCGCCAAAAATACAGCGAGCTGCCAAAGACGTGGACGTCATCCCGGTGACGCGTCATGGAGACGTACGCCAAGTTTTGGGTCATCTCGTAAGAGGCCAAAACATAGGTCTGATCGACGGTGGTCCCTTGGGATTTGTGGATGGTGATGGCCCATCCTTGATCAAAATACGGGTTGAGATTGGGAGCGAATGACATGTCTTTACCGTCCTCCATCTTCACCCGAACGGTTTGTTTGGTGAGCTCCTTAACGATTCCTATGCTGCCGTTCTGAACCCCAAGCCCACGGTTGTTTCGTGTAAAAACAATGCGATCGCCAACAGAAAACGCTTTTTCTTCTGTAACGGTTTGTTTTCTGCCAAAATCGTCTTCCTCTTCGCGGTGGATGGTATAGGTGAACTCCAGTTGAGAAATATGGCCGGATTCCTTCAGAAGCACGCGTGCGGATGCGTTAAGGTCCTTCACATCGCGATTGCTAAAGGCCAGCATGAGTGCGCTTTTCTCACGTGCATCCTTAAAATGGGTATGCCAAGCTTTGACGAGCTCTTGCTTGGCATCTTGGCGAACTTCAACACGTTGCCCGGGCACTCTCTCAATCCCCACCAGCGATTCAAGGCCCGTGTTTTGCAGAAGGGCTTTTGCTTCTTCGTATTGGTCGGATTTCTCTTTGGTTCTGTCCACAGAGAGTAGAGTCATTTTCAGAGGATCTAAACCCCGTTCTTCGAGTAAGCTCTTAAAATCATTACCATACCTGAGGATATGTTGCGCTGTTTGTTTCTCCAGATCCTTCCACTCAAGGTAACGGGGCAAGTCTTGGTGCTGGCTGATGAGGCCTCCATCCCCGGCCATCTCACGGTAAATAAGGGCGGACGTCCTGCGCGATACTTCATACAACTTGACGATCCCGTGTCTGTCGTCCTTTTCGCAGAGGTCTTTGAAAGATGGGAGTTTTTCTTCCACGATATGGACGTAATCTCGATCAGCATAACGCTCAATCGCAGCTTGGGTTTCTTGTTTTCCGAAGAGGATGGTTGCGCGCCTCTGCCAGTTCTCCTTTTGGCGGATGACCGTATGGAGTTCTGATTTTCCAAGCCTTTCTGTGACGAGTCGGAACGCAGGACCAGGTTGTACAGGCTGAAGCTGCGCCCCATCGCCGACGACGACCAACTTGACGCCAAGTTGTTTAACAGCTCCCAGCAACAGGCTAAAGCGCTCCATATCCACCATCCCGGCTTCATCAAGGACAAGGACGCTGCTGGAATTGTACTGACACCGTCCCTCGTTAAAATCCTTCAGGAACTTATGAAGAGTGCTGGAGGAGATGCCCTCGCGCTCAAGGTTTTGCGCGGCCTTTCCTGTGGGCGCGAGGCCGTATACAGCGTACCCAGCGTCTTTCCAGATATCCTGGCACACCTTGAGAGCGGTCGTTTTGCCAGCCCCTGCAATGCCGACGACACACTTGAGCTGACCTCCATCGGTCAGGTGGTAAACCGCTTTGGTTTGATCCATGGAAAGGCCCCCATACTCTTTCAGCCTTTCATTCGCCTCAGTGATTCCCTTTAAGATGTTACGTTCCTCAACGCCATGCGTTTTGGTCTTCCCGAGCTCATCCGCTCTTTCGACAAGAGACCGCTCCGCCTTGAGCATATCGCGCGTGGTGTAGATGGCTTTTTCCTTGCCCTCGGCGCGCAACAAAAGCAGCTCCTTGGAATTCTGAAGGCGCGTCTCGAGCCGTTGAAAAAGGTCGATGTCATCCACATATTGATGAAGCTTTTTCTGCACATCCGCCCACATAAATGTGGCATGGTGCTTTGTGACAATGTCCAAAATGACTTCAGGATTTCGTACGATTCGGTACAGATTCCGAAGCTGAACATCGCGGTATTCGCGGGCCTTGTCGGTAACGGGCGAATCGATCGTCCCATCGTATCGCTTCTCTTGCTCAACGATGCCCTTGCCCCGCTTCGGTTGAGGCTCCATTTCAATACCCCGATCTTTGTTAGAGCGGTGGTCAATTTGGATATCATGACCATTGAGCTTCAGGTGAAAGTTGGAATAGTCTTGCCACTGACGACGCAAGTCACACAAGAGCTCCTTTTTGTTCCAGTCGCGTTCCTTTTCGCCCATCCCGGCCTCAATCAAATAGCGCGTTGTCGCAATCACATGGCAGTGAAATTTTTCCTCCTTCGTTTCTTCATCCACATCAAGGTGGAAATTCAATTGTACAGCCATACCACGAGAGCAAAGCTGATCCTGCACAAACTCTCGTGCCAAAGCGATATTCTGGTCCTTTGTGAGTTCCCGGTGGAGGGCAAATTCAAATTCGCGCCATACCCGGGCATCGATTCGCTTTTCAGCGCCCTCAACCATATCAACAAAAGCTTGCACGCCTTTTTGACGATCCACCGCCATCAGCTTTTGAATCTCGAGCGCCCACGCAGGCGCATCATTTGGCAGCGCCAACTCCACGTGTTGCACCG
>Ga0207008_10015_pt1 | contig 53631 bp, 44 predicted proteins | sample Alteio_BWMinCont_83_FD_153489 | JGI IMG/M metagenome (GOLD analysis project Ga0207008, IMG submission 153489) | Enriched cells from forest soil in Barre Woods Harvard Forest LTER site, Petersham, Massachusetts, United States -... | ecosystem: Environmental > Terrestrial > Soil > Temperate forest >... | reverse complement strand
TGAGTTTTGCATCAAGTAGCTCCATGCGCGCTTCGGCTTCGGATATGTGAGCCATGTTGGGGTGGCTCATCGTATGAGACCCGACGGTGTGACCGTTTTGCGCGAGTTCGCGAAGCTCGTCCCACGTCATCATAAGCCGCTGCGATGAGCGGAGAGGCTCTGTCCCCAACTGCTTCTGCGTGGAATCGATGAATACTCCCTGAGGAGTTCCTGAGAGTTTGCTGCAGTACTGAGCGGATCGGTAAAAGGCCTTCAAGCGCCGCTCAGTTGACGTTAGAGTCCAGATCGCCCCTCCCGGGTCAGACCAGCTATCTCTTCTCGAGGTCAAGAATGCATATCGCAGAAGACTCGGCCACGGCGGCTGCTGTCGATCGATGCAATCCACAGTTATATAAAAAACAGCAGGAATACCGAGTGGGTCGAGGATCTCTTTCGCAGCCAGGTAGTTGTCGGCGTAGCCGTCGTCAAAGGTTACGACAACCGCTTTGGGCGGCAACGGCTTCTCTGCCTTAAGAAATAGGAGGAGGTCGTCCAAACTCACCGCGCGAAATTCGTGAGCAATGAGTTCCATCTGACCACGAAAGACTTCTGTCGAGTGGATGATGTCACCCAAGATCGTTTGCGCGGACGAGGGATCGTTCATCACGGAGTGATACATGACGATCGCAACCCCCTGACCGCCCAGTCGAGATGCGAGACGTAGCGCTCCCGTTCTAACTAGCGATCTCTTGATCCACATGTTATTCATGGCGGATTTTCAGTGAAATCACATGGGCGGGCTTGCCAGATTTATTTTGCATTCGGCCGGAATGGAAAGGTTCACGCGTCTTCGTTTTCGTTCATACTAGCACGACAAAAATGCCGCATTGCCCGGTGGGCAATGCGGCGGGAACTTGCAGAGTCTGAGACCCTAACGAACTCCTTTGATGGCGTTCAGGACGGGGTCCACATCGGCTCCAAGGTTTTTGCCATCGCTGGCCGCGCCCACGGCCGGACTGGAGGGTAGTAGATGATAGTCGCCGCCATTCCCATTGTTGTAATTCACAAAGCCGATGGTCGATGTGGAATAGAAGAAGTTTCCGTTTGGCCAATCGGAAGGTGATAACGGAGAATCAAGAATGGCGTTGAAGGAAAACTGGTAGTTCGAGAAGCATTTATTGATCGTTTTCAAGGGATTCTGATCGCGGGCACAGTTGGTGTACAGGCCCGATCCAGTAGACGTCACCGGAGAGCTCCCTGCTACGACTATGCTGTTGGCAAAAATGAATCCGGGGGTCTGCACCGTATCCGGAGCACCAACGTTGAAAAGTGTGTGAGTCGGAAATGCCGTTATGTGAGTGATCGCGACGTCCTGAAGCAGCGGCTGAGCCAGGGTTCCAACCTGGGCAAAGGTGCCGCGCCCCATGTACAGATCTGGGTCGATATCATCCACAATAACGTCGTGGATGCTGTACCGTTCCCCTGCCGGAGGAGCGCCGCCTGACGACGAAATCCCGTTTCCGTAGGTACTTCTTAAGATAAGGGCCGAGGCTCAGGCTACGGTAGCCCGTACTTCAGCTCTCGCGCCCCTTAATCTCTTCACAATTCCCAAGAAATGCGTAACTCTTTCACCGTGCATGAGTGTGACTACAGCCAAATAAACACCAGCGCCGAGGGCGACTTCAGTGATGGGATAGAGCCATCGCGGCTGATGGGGAGGAAGCGCCCACTTCAGTGCTCCGACAACAAGAATCATCGCAGCAGAACCATCCAATGCGGGACGCAACGCACGCATGTAATCGCCCACCTTCATTTCGATTGTCTTGAAGGTCTTCCAATAGTGAGGAATTGCGATTAGCGGATAAGCGACGACCCATCCGAATGCAATGCCACGGATGCCCCAATGGCTGCCGATCCAGAAAGCCAGTGGCATTAGTACAAGCCCCGCCACCTCGACGTGCATCACAAATCGCGCGTTGCCGACCGTGGTCAAAACGCGCGGTATCAACGCGACAATCGAGCGAAAAGCCGCGTAAACACTGAGTATTTCCAGGGGAGCGATCATTCCATTCCACTTCGCGCCGAGCACCAAAGGCACCGCCTCTCGTGCAACCAGCGCCAAGCCGATGGTGGCGGGAAACGTAGCGAGGGCGATGACCTCGGTCAGGGAGCTCAGGTATTGACGCAACGCGGCCATATCCGTCTGGACGCGCGAGAGATATGCCGGGATCAATGTCGTGACAAGAGAAACAATTTTCTCGAGAGGTGTGTTGGCCAGATTCCACGCCATTCCATAGAGCCCCAGAGCCGACTGGCCGAGAACGCGGCCGGCCGTCACGTTATCGAGCGAGTTATAAGTCGACCAAGCGAAGCTGGACACTAATACGCGCCAGCCGAATGTCAAAGGTTCCCGGATTGCCTTCCACTGCGGCCAAGCAAACCGGTGGCGCTGCACGCTTAACACAATGGCGCACCTGGCAATTTCCGAGAGGAGGTTTCCTAGAACTAAAGCCCAGTAGTGAAAACCCAGCCAAGCCAGCAGAATCGTCACTACTGCGCTCACGATGTCGCGAAGTGCGTCGAAAACCGAGAGCGACTTCAGGCGCATCTTCTGGTTCATCAGTCCTTCGGGGACGCTGCGGACGCCAAGAGGTATCAACGCAACGCAGGTCACAATCGCAACGGGAACCATCCGCGGATTTCTGAAAAATAGCGCAACTGGCCATACGAATATACAGGCCAGAAAGAACGAGCCCACGCCAAACACCACGCCCATAGTATTCAGCTGAGCAAGAGTCTCATCGCTCAGGTCCCTGTGGCGAATGACGGTTTGTGTGATTCCGAACGCCCCAAGAAACTTCAAATACCAAAAGAGCAACACCGACATCCCGACCAATCCGAAGTCGGCCGGCGAAAGCAGCCGAACTACAACCAGCAAGGCAGCCCACGATACTATCTGACTCGACCAATTCGCCGCGGCGCGCCACACAAGGTTCACCGCCAATGATGGATGTTTTGCTGATGGTGCCCGCAAGTCAGAACTGTCAACTTGCCCGCTTGAGATTGTCGCAGGCTTCGGAGTATCCAACGGAATGTCCTCGGATCCCTCTGCATAGTTCTGATTCATGATCGGTTTGGGCCCTGGCTGTTTGTTCGTGCTTAGTTGACTGAATTTCCAGATTCGCGAGGTCGGTTCATCCGGTGACGCTACGTTCTTATTTACTGCAGCATCTTGCGATGGCGATAAAGGTCCATGTATCTGCCGCGATGCAAGCGCTCAAATCCCGGGCGGCTGCCGAAAGCAGCATCGCGCATGGGGAGAATTCCCGAGAACAATACCAGCATGTCTCGCGGTGATGAGCGTAGTGACTCCTCGATGTTCTGCACAACTCGATCCATGACCTGGCGTGCGAACGGACTATAGAAGTACAAGACTTGGGGCTCAGCAGCGAGTTCGTATTCAGCGGCATCCACGGTGATGGCCTCTATCTCCCGACACTTCTGGTTTTGGGCACGATACATTCTTATGTTCTGTCTGGCCAACTCAGCTAATGGTGGAGCGAACTCTACCCCGATAATCCTCCGAAATGGGAACTCTGACGCGACCAGCATTACTCGTCCTTTGCCACAGCCAAAATCCACAAACGTATAATCCTGGTGGCGGATCTGCAACAAATTGAGCCCGGCGCGGATGATCGAAGGGTGGTGTGACTGATACTCAAGACCCCGAGTTTTGTGCTCGTTTTCGAAGTTCAGTTTCAGCAGCGGAAGATCTCCGCAGGTGTCCACTCCATGGACGAGATCCCATGCCCGGCAGCGTGCATCGCCCACCGTTCTAAGAATCGGCTTGAGCCAGCCCTGGGACGCTGCCAACGATCTCAGACTTTCACGCGCACTGGTCATATCAAGTTGCATGCAAGTTTCACAGACGTTCGAGGGAGCGTGGAGAGAAAAACCAACCCCTCACAGAGCAATCGTCGGAAGTCGCACTGCGGAAGCAATTCTAACAATCGCTTTCACAAGCGCGCGAGAAATGCCAGTTTGTTACCGAAAATTCACATTCGGCTCTGGCGGGCTGAATAAGCCTCGAAACGCGCGTCACTTCCCGTCTTCAGATCATCACGCCGGTTCAGACAACGTCAAATAAAGCTGCTCAAAGCGGCGAGAGATCTCTCTGATGTGAAAGTGGGAACGCGCGACCTTCCGACTTTGCTCCGCGTATTGAGCCCTTGAAGCTTGATCGCGCACGAAGAAAGCGAGCGCATCCACGAGTTTCTGTTCGTCGCCTACGGGCACAAGGAATCCGGTTTCTCCGTCCTTTACCAATTCGGAGTTTCCTCCAACGTCGGTCGCTACAACGGGAACCCCAGCCGCCATAGATTCGAGAATCACATTCGACAGACTCTCTGACGAGGAGACGAGAACTGTAACGTCGAGACTTGCGAGCACTGCCGGAATGTCGTGTCGTTCTCCTAAAAAGAGCACTCTCTCTTTGATACCCAGCCCACTTGCCATTCGCTCTAAACCTGGGCGCAAGGGGCCATCTCCGACAAGGACAAACTCAACGTTCGGATATTGACCCGCCAATTTCGCGGCCGCTTTCAGAAATGCAGGATGGTTTTTTACGACGTTGTTCATTCTTGCGATCATCCCGATGCGCGTGACTTGCGGCCGCCGCGGAATTGCTGGAACACACTCCGCGAACGACTGCTCCTCCAGACCGTTGGGGATGATCTCGATCTTCTGCTCGGGCAGCCCCGCGGCCAGCAAGGTCTTTGCTGCAGCCCTCGAGTTGCAGACCACACGACTGCAAAATCGAAACGCCCAATACTGCGCCTTGAACTGGGTGCTGGTCAGCAGATCACCAAGTTGCCGATGGCTGCCAATTACCGGTATTCCAGCCACTCGGGCCGCGGGAATGAGCATGAGATTCGTATAGAAATCGAAGGCGTGCGCCACGGAAATGCCGTCCCGGCGCATGCGACGTACCAGTGCCAACTGCGCGCGCTGTGCCTGCCAGCCCAGCAATCTACCGCCGGGGGGGAACTCTGGAATCTCGCCCAGCCTTGCCGACAATCCGCCGATCCTGCGTAGACAAGCAGGATGTACGTCAAACCGATCGCGATTCAGGGACTCGACGAGGGTGGCGAACTGGCGCTCGCTACCGCCGACCTCCAGAGTGTTCGTCATGAGAAAGACGCTCGTGCGGGGGCCAGCGCTCCGCATTGATTGGGGCGCGCTCGAAGATTCCACTGAAGCAAGTTGAGGCAAGGTTCAGCGTCTCCTCTGAATTAACGTTGCTTTAACCTGCCGCGAAGAGGAGCAACATTAGGGTTGTAGAATAGAGCAAAGTTTGGATCCGGCATAGGGCGCAGCAGCCTGCCGCTGCCGTTGTTACATCGGATAAGTCTCTTCGCAGTGTGCAGACACCGTCGCAGAGTTTGGCGGTGGAAATCGTTAGGAAAATAGCAAGCCTCCATGAAGATTCTGGTTCTTGACGGAAATCAGAACCAAGCAGTTGCCAGTGTGCGGTCACTCGCAAAGCGAGGTCACGTCGTATGGGTGGGCGAATCAAGCTCATGGTCAAAGGCCGGTTGGTCGCGGTACTGTTCCCGCAGTTTTCAATATGCCTCGCCGCACACCGATCCGAAGAAATTTCTGACCGACGTATTGGCGGAAGCTACGAACGAAACCGGCACGCTCCTTCTGCCAATGACTGAAGCAACGACGGCCATGGTTTCCACGCACCGAGAGCAATTCACTGCGGTGGGAGCCCGGTTCGTCCTGCCCGACCGTCTCGACCTTCTCCGCGCATTTGATAAGAGCCACACCACTGCCCTGGCACAGTCGTTAGGAATTGCGACCCCGAAGACATACTCGGTCACCAGCGTCGAGGAACTGAAAGAGATAGCAAAGCGGATTCTCATGCCCGTTGTACTCAAACCCAAGACGTCCCAGGAACAATCCGACGATGGCGTACTGCGCATCACCGGACGGCCAAGGTATGCAAGCGATCCCAAAAGTTTTATGGCGGCGTTCTTAGAGATTCAGAAGCGGTGTACGACTGTGCTCGTACAGGAATTTGTAGGGGGATCTGGCACCGGCTACTTCGCTCTCATGAACCATGGCGAACTACGCGCCGAGTTTGCGCATCGGCGGATCCGCGATGTGCATCCGACGGGATCGGGCAGCGCCCTGCGAGAAAGCATCGCGCCCGATCCGAAAATTCGGGAAATCAGCCTCTCCCTGCTTCGCGCGCTGAACTGGCATGGCGTGGCCATGATCGAGTTTCGGCTCCGCGCTGATAACGTGCCGGTTTTTCTGGAGATCAACGGACGCTTCTGGAATTCGTTACCGTTGGCCTATTATTCCGGGGTCGATTTCCCGGGGCTCTTAACTCAAATGGCGGAATTCGGAGACGTTGATCCGCCGGGCCCGTATAGGACCGGGGTCCGGTGCCGGTGGTTGGTTGGCGACTTTCGTCATTTGGTGGGAGTGTGGAAGGGTCGCCCAGTTGGGTATCCGGGGAGATTTCCAAACCGTCTGGCAACGTTGCTGGCGGAACTGACGCCAAGAGCGGGCACCTTCCATGATAATTTCATGTGGCGGGATCCCCTGCCTGAGTTGGGCGATTGGATTCGCCTCGTGCAGCAAGTCCGCGAGACTCGCTCTTGAGCAATGCCATCGTATGCTGAAAGCCGCTCCTTCCCTTAACCGCAGCCGAAACGACGCCATCGTTTTCCTGATGTATCACGAGCTTGAAGTTTACGGGCGTCCGCTTCGTCAGAGCGAAGCGGGATATGCGAGATATGTGGTTCGCGAACCTCACTTCCGCGAGCAGATGAACTGGTTGCAAAGTATGGGAATGCGTGGTCTTTCGGTGCCCCAAGCGCTGCAAGACGGCGTTCCAGGCGGAATCGTCATCACCTTTGACGACGGATGTGAAACAGATCTTGCGGTCGCCGCTCCGATCTTGCATAACGCAAATTTTGGCGCCACCTTTTACATCACGCTGGGCTACTTGGGCCGCCGCGGCTATTTAGTCGAGAGCCAAGTCAGAGCGCTGAGTGATGGGGGATTCGATATCGGATGTCATTCCATGACCCATCCATACTTGACGGAGCTCGATGACGCAAGGCTCAAAGTTGAGATGGTCGAAGCAAAGCAGCGGCTGGAGCAGATGATTGGTCGCCCCGTTCATCACTTCTCGTGTCCCGGCGGGCGTTGGAGTCCGAAAGTGGCTGAAGTCGCACGCCGAGCCGGATACCATAGCGTTACCACCAGCCGGGTCTCCGTCAACCGAGGCGATACGGACCCTTTCGAATTGGCTCGCATCGCGGTAATGCGGGGAACAGAATTGACGCAGTTCCAGCAGGTTTGCTCCGGCCGCGGCCTATGGAGCCGGCAATTTCGTAGTTTCTTGCAGACCACAGCCTATCGAATTCTTGGCAATACGTTTTACAACCGACTTCGCAGCCAGGTTCTGGGAGATTCGAGTATGTCTCCCGACGAATAAAGTTCTGCACTCTTGGTGAGGCGCGGGGCTTTTGCTTCGATTATCGAGTCGGGGCCGGTTGCGTGGCAGGATCGGTTGCGATCACAGTGTTGTCGATCTGTTCTCCGGACAGCGGCCCGAGATAAGCTCTGCCAAATGCCGAGTTCTTGAACCAGAACTTGGCGTCAAAATAGGACGCATATGATGCCCTCATCGTCATCGCGCCAATCAGATTTCCACCATCGCCAGATTTAGCCAGAGGATATCCCAACTCTTGCAGAGTGGAGCCGACCAGTTTGTCAAACATGGCCAACTTCTCTGGGGTCATCTTTGTCTTCCACCGTCCGACAGGCCCCCCACGGTCCCCTTTAAACGAAGTATTAGGGGCACTGATCGAGCCAATACCAACGCGCAGAATGCGTTCATAGTCGAGGTCATGCTGAATGAACACGGCTATTCTCGCTAATGTGGCGTGCGGATCTGCCTGAAGATCCTCAAAGCGAACTTCGATGTAGTCGCCACCAAGCTTTTCGCCCTGCTTCCTGCCCGCCCTCACCATCCAGTCCCAGAAAAGACCGGTGACCAACAAGCTATTTTGGCGATCCCAACGAAAAGGGCGAACCCATTTGTGAGGACGCGCATCCAGAGACAATGAAACATCCCGTCCGTCCCGAATCATGTGAATGAATAGCGCATCCGGCAGGGCTTGCTTAATTGCGTAGGCGTGTAAGAGTTCTTCTGGAGAATTGTCCGCCCATCGTCTCACGCCTTGGGCCCGTGCCATCTCGCCCATCACAATGCGAAGAAAGTCGCCGCCGTTCCTGCCCTCCGACAACAGCTTGGCACGGATCTCCTTCGCGTCCAGGAACGTCGCTCGGAACAACTTGCTCTGCAGCCATGCGTCGATCAATCTTTCCCGGTTTGCCAAGACGCTCAAGTCGCCGAAGCGTGGGACCAGAAGGTTAAAAACATTCGACTCGGCGAGATAAACAGCAAACCCTCCCGATGACAACAGCATGTTGTAGAGCAGCGTCGTCCCGGATCGCGGACAACCGACGACAAAAACTGGCGCGTTCTGTCTGGCTATCAATGCGTTTTTCTTCTTGCCGCGTCAGCGGGATTGCGGAGAGTAATCAACGGGCTTTGCGTCTTCTCCCACGGCGATCCCACGAAACGCTTCCTTGTCCACTACCACGTCTGGATCCGACGAAACAACTCGGACTGTCCCGCCAATGCTGACGATCTCGCAACGCAAAACTGGTCTCTTAGAGGACAGGATCGTTCGGCCACCTGCTTCTACATGACTGACATTGCAACAGGCGAGGATTCGATGCCCTTTATCCTGGCCGGATGCACAGTACAGAAATTCCGCATCGCTCTTCCATTTCCTCAGCATCCATGGCTTTCCTTGCCCGAAAACGAAAGAATGCTCTTCCCCCGCTGTTTTAAAGCAATAGCCGCATGTGGATTTGTCGCCTGCAGGGGACTCCACTCGCACAAACGTTTGCTCGCCGGAATCGATCTTCGCCTCGGGGAGGAGCAATGTAACAAATTCCACAGGCAGTTTGGCCTCTGTGCTGAAGCGCAGCACCCAGCATTTCTCTTTTTGGCGATATGCCGGCGACCAGTCCTCTGAGGATATGTCTTGCGACCATCCGTGATTCTCTGGAGTGAGAACGGACAGAGCACGGCCCTCGCCAGAAAACATTGCGTTCTTTCCGTCGACCGGTGAAAGGCCGGGGCTGATATGCCAAGACAACTCAAGTCGATGCTGCCTTCGGCCCAACGCAAGATCTCGCACTAACCAGAACCGAGATTTGCGCGAGAACACAAATCGACGATGAACGACAGGATCAGGCAAGCGAGTGTATCCATCGTGGCTTCCCACAAAAAGGTCGAAATTCTCTCCCGTGATCCATCCTTCCGCTGAGACCTTAGGCAGAGCCGTCCAACTGAAAGCCTTGTTCGGCTCCGCCTGATCGCACCCATCCACGACCAGAGTGTTGTGGAACCCCGTGCCGCGAAATCGATTACGGTCACCGGCAGTTCCCACATATTCGAACGTGCCGGGATCAATCAGGAGCGGCCCACCGCTCCGATTCGCGACGATACTGAGCGCATCGGCATGGCCATGACCTGCCGTATCGGCGCCTTGCGGCCCAGCATCAATCACTAACTGCGAAACCTCATCAGTCATGACGTAGAGCCCGCTGGCCTGAAACGCAGCTGAATTGTGCTCCGGCGGATTTGTCGGCAGCTGATCAAACTCTGTTACGCCAGCGTCGCCCAACAGCCACAGAGTCTCCTCACGCAAGCCGCCAGCGGCGCTCTTGAAATCGCCTCGGCTGAATAGCACAGCACCGGCGGACAGAGGATCGAGGAGATCAACCGAACGGTTGCGCTGTGGATCAAACAGGCGCCCGCCGTCATCATCGCCGAGGTTTGGAACTGGACCGCGCCTACCCAAGATACTCAGGCTCTCCAACATACGCTGGAGAGTTCGATCAAATTTCAGAGGAATAGCAATTCCGTTCTGCGCAGCCAGGACGGCGGCATGTAGAAAGAAATCGACCGCATATACGTGATAGTAGGTCGACTGTTCGAAGTGGAAGCCGTCGCTACGAACCTGCCGATCGGATTCTTGTTGCAGAATCTCCCATCCTCGACGCTGCCATCGTTCTGCTCGACGCAATTCTGGGCATAACGTACCGATAAAGAAGAGAGCGGTTCCCTCCCCTACGAGATGGGTATTCGGAGAAAAATAAGTAGAGAGATAGCGCTCAATGTGGCGAGCTGAAACAGCCAGTTTGCTCCACAAGTCTTGACGAAACCGCGCCGGTTCTGCGGCTGAGTCCGCAATCAAAAAGTACATCCACAGCCAGGACAGGCTGCGAAAAGCTACTTCCAGACTGCTTGCCCAGTTAATGCCGATTGGATAGGGATTCTCCTCGTGCCAGCGGATCCACTGATGGCGCAATTCGTTCACAAATTTATCGTCGCCGGTGATCCGGTAAGCCTTGGCCAGCATAACGAAATGCTGATGGCGGTTGAGCTCCCAAATGATCTTGCTATCTCCCACTTCATCAAAATCCAGATAAGGAATCTGGAAAAACGGTTTCCGTGAGATGCGTTTTCCGTGCACCGGGTCAAAATGCCAATCGATTTCCTGCCCAAAATCAAGGTTCCTATACCCGAGAAGATCAAATCGGCCCTGGCAGATTCGCTCAGCGCGGTGGACGATTTCGTCGGTTTCAGTGGGAAATCGCTCCCGCAATCGCGAGCACAAGTGCGGGACGTCGGTGGGCGAGAAAAAGAAATTCGGCTGAGATGGCGGAGAGAGGTCCCTGAGCGCATGCGGCTCAAAGCCGATCCCAATTTTGTACCGCAGTGAGTCCAGTCGTGCATTCGCCTGTTGCCGCAACCGATCGGCAAGCTCCGGCCCCCCCATCTCCCGCAGGCGCCGGTAGAGCCTTTTCAATTCTGCGAACCGTTCATCCATTCGTGCTAAGATTTTATCTCGTTCGTGTTACAGTTCAGTACCTGCAACCGTTTTCTGCAGTCCCGCTAGCCACCAATCAAACATTTAACACGGCATTGATGACGAAGGAATATCCATCGAATGGCGCGGATTAGCATCTTCGGCTTGGGTTACGTGGGGACGGTTACGGCTGCCTGTTTGGCACACAAAGGCAACGAGGTGACCGGGGTTGACCTGAACGCTACCAAAGTAGAGGCCCTGGAGTCCGGCCGGAGCCCGATTGTTGAGCCACAATTGGGCGAGTTGATCACAAGTTGTCATCGCTCTTGCCACCTTCACGCTACCACTGATTCTGCTTCGGCCGTGCTAGCAACGGACATCTCCGTTCTGTGCGTCGGTACTCCGAGTCTGCGCAACGGCAAACTTGATCTGGGGCACTTGGAGCCAGTTTGCAAGGAGATTGGGGGAATCCTTCGAAAGAAAGACTCGTTTCATCTCGTAGTGCTGCGTAGCACTGTGCTTCCCGGTACGGCCGAATCCATTGTGATTCCGGTACTGGAAAGAGCCAGTGGAAGAAGGATGGGACCAGACTTCGGAGTCTGCGTCAATCCGGAATTCATGCGCGAAGGAACTGCCGTCGCCGACTTCCTGGAGCCGCCAATTACCGTCATAGGCTCAGCCGACTCCGCCCACGGCCAACTTCTTCGTGAAGTCTACGCCTGGGTCCCCGGGCAAATCTTCGAAACGTCTTTCCGCTGCGCCGAGATGGTGAAGTATGTCTGCAACGCATGGCATGCGGTAAAAGTCTCGTTCGCAAATGAGTTCGGCACTCTGGCGAAGGCACTAGACGTAGATGCAGAATCGGTAAGCGAGATCTTTGCAGCCGACACCAAGCTGAATATTTCACCACGCTATCTCAAGCCGGGATTCGCTTTCGGCGGATCGTGTCTTCCCAAGGATGTGCGCGCCCTGAACTACCGCGCCAAGGAACTCGATCTCGAACTACCGTTGTTCGAGTCCATCCTGCCGAGCAATCAAACGCACCTCGAGCGGGCGGTTGCGATGGTCCTGGAGACCGGGAAGAAGAGAGTCACTGTGCTAGGACTTAGCTTCAAGGCTGCTACCGACGATTTGCGCGAGAGTCCTCAGGTGCAACTCGTGAAGCGCCTGCTGGGCGAAGGCTGCCAGGTCAAGATTTGGGATGACAACGTTTCCTTGGGACGCCTGATCGGCTCCAATCGTCAGTACATTGAGGAGACCATTCCCCATGTGGGCTCGCTACTAAACTCAAGCCTGGAGGAGGTTTTGGAATCGGCTGAGGTGGTCGTGCTCGCAACGCGAGGCGTCGACAACAAGACGCTGGACGCAAATTTACGACCGGGACAAATCGTGGTTGATCTTGTCAATCTCGAAAAGTCTCGCCGTCCGAAGGCAAGCGAGTCGTACGATGGAATCTGCTGGTAATTCCTCGCCGATGAGAATCCTTTGGGTCAAGGCAGGCAGGCTATTACCGGTGGACACCGGTGGCAAGATCCGCTCGTATAACATCCTGCGACATCTGGCCACACAAAACGAAGTCACGTTGTTGTCCTATTACGGTGGCCGCCGCGACCAGGCATACGAGGCTTCGATTGTGGAACACCTGCCGGGAGCAAAGACAATCTATACTGCCGCGCCCGAAGGCGCTCTGGCCCAGTCACTCGACTACATTTGGAAACTGCCTTCACCCGCTCCCTACGCAGTAAAGAAGTTTACGCATCCGGAAGTTCGGCGCGTGGTGAAAGCGTGGCTCGACGAGAACCGCTTCGACGTCGCTGTTTGCGATTTCCTCTCGGCTTCGTTGAACTTTCCCGAACAGCTCGCAATTCCATCGGTTCTCTTTCAGCACAATGTTGAGAGCGTGCTATGGCGACGCATGGCTCAAACCGAAACGATGCCTTTGCGTAAGCTATCGTATCGAATCGAAGCTGCCAAAATGATCCGGTATGAAACCAGAGCTATGGGAAAGTTTCATCACGTGATTGCCGTTTCTGAACGTGATCGTGATGAAATGTTGGGGCTGGACTCTCGTTGCAGAGTCACTGTCGTGCCCACAGGAGTGGATACAAAACAGTATCGAGTATCGCCGTCGGCGACGGGAAATCCTCCAATCGTCGTCTTTACTGGCTCAATGGACTGGGAACCCAATATTGATGCGGTGGAATACTTCTGCCGTCAGGTTTGGCCATCGATCCTGGCAAGTTTTCCGAATGCCCGCTTTCAAATTGTCGGACGAAATCCTCACGCTCGCGTTCAGCGCATGAAGAGTGTTTCAGTAGAGGTGACGGGCATGGTGGCGAGCGTAGGAGACTATCTTCAGGCGGCGACAGTCGTGGTCGTCCCGTTGCGCATTGGTGGCGGGACACGGTTGAAAATCTTCGAAGCTATGGCCATGGGAAAAGCTCTAGTCTCGACGTCGATCGGGGCAGAAGGCCTTGACGTTAAGCACGGCCGCGACGTGCTGCTCGCCGACACTCCGGAATGCTTCTCTGACTGTGTACAGCGACTTTTGAGAGAGCCGGAGTTGCGCCGATCTTACGAGCGAGCCGCAACATCTCTGGCGGCGAGATATGACTGGTCCAAAATTACTTTAGCTTTCACGAACGTGTTGCGCGATTCAATTGCTCAGTTCGAGAACCGGCCAACTTCGCTAGTCTGAAGACCTGCTACATCCGTGACAGATCGCGGGTCACCAGGTACCTGCCTAGTGGAGTTTTTGTCTTCAGGTGAAACTTACCTGCAAAGAAGGCTTTATACTGTGCCCTAAGTAAGCTCAATTTCAAATCCAGGGTTTCGCGTTCAGCGTCAACTGAACTCTCGTAGCCCAAATCCAAGAGAGTCTTGCCCACCAATCGCTGGAACATCGCTGCTTCCGCAGGGGAGTAGAGCTTCTTCCAGCGGCCAACCGGGTTGAACGATTCGCCTGTATTCTCGTCGCGAAATGATGAATTTGGGCGGCTGACAGAACCGATTCCGGCCCTTTGAATCACATCGTAATCGAGTTCCTGATCGACAAAGGTGCTCAACCCCGCGAACACCTCTCGCGGCTTACTGACCAGATCTTCGTATCGCACTTCCAGATAGTCTGAACCTAACTGCACTCCATCCCTTCGCCCTGCTTGTACCATCCATCGCCAATAAAGGCCGCCAGCCATCCGCCGGCGGGTATGGTCCCACGGGAGTTGCTTTGGCCATCCTTGCCTTTCCATCGAGAGCGCGACGTCTCGGCCGTCCCGAATGATATGGATCACGAGCGCGTTGGGGATCGTATGTTTGATGCGTGGAAGGTAAAGAATGTGATCCGGCGTGCACTCCGCCCAGCGTTTCATTCCCTGATGCTGGGCCGTTTCCTCCATGACAATGCGCAGGAAATCGCCGCCGTTGCGGCATTCTGCCACGATTCTGCTCTCGAGCGATTCACGTTGGAGGCCGGTGGCTGTGAACAGGCGGCTCTTGAACCACGCTGCAAGAAGTTTTCGCCTGTTGGCAGGCACGCCCAGATCGCCGAATCGCGGTTCCAGCAAGTGGAAAACCTGCGATTCCGCCCGGTAGATCGCGAAGTCTCCCGCAGAGAGCAGTACGTGGTAAAGATAGGTAGTTCCAGAGCGCGGACATCCCACGACGAATACTGGTGCAGAGCTTCTCAATGTGCGCTGCGAAGGATTTGCCCTCATGTCGTTTTGGACGGAGTTCTGCATGGGGGAACCAAGATGGTCAGAGCATCGCAGGTAAACGATCGGTTCGATGTTTCTGAATTCCGTTAGATTCGTGCCCAATCGAAGCTCTGGTGTAGCCTTTAGCCTCAAGAAAATTCCTGTGCCACAGTTCCAGGATAAGCATGCGCCATAACACTCCGGAGCGATTGCGCCGTCCTGTCACGTGCTCCTTGACCAAAGAGCGTAGAGCCTCCGGGCGAAAGTATCCGCGCTGCAGCGTCTTGGGCTCCAGTAATAAGGCAAGGAATTGTTCTTTCAGTTCATTACGCATCCAGTCTACGAGAGGAAGCTGAAACCCCTGTTTTCTTCGATGTAACAACTCCGAAGGAATACCCAGACGTTCCGCAAGCTTCTTCAGCAGATACTTGCGAGTGCCATTGCGGAATTTCCATTCGACGGGCATCGATGCGACCCACTCCACGAAGAGATGATCGAGCATCGGGACGCGAACCTCCAGGGACGTCGCCATGCTCATTCGATCAACTTTTGTCAGGATGTCTCCTGCCAGATAGGTCTTCACATCCAGATACATCAACCGGCTGAGGGTGTCGTTGGCGGGAGCATGATCATAGTAAGACCGAAATTGCTCCAATGGATTTGCTTGGGGCCCTGCCGCTTCCAAAAACTCGCGTGAGAAAATCGAGCGCTCGCGGTGTAGAGCAGGAAGATATGAAACGTCATCCAAATACCGATCGCGGGTGGAGAGCGAGGCATTCCAGGCGCGATTACGACCGTAGGTCCCCGAAGGAATATGCGGATGAACGTGCTGGCGATAGAACGTCGCCACACCTTGCGGCATCCAGCTCAGTTCACGCCGGCTCATAGCAATGGCATAGCGATCATAACCCGCAAAGAGCTCGTCACCACCGTCTCCGGACAAAGCCACAGTCACGTGTTTCCGTGCCATGCGACAAACATGAAACGTAGGCAACATCGAGGAGTCGCCAAATGGCTCTTCCAACGTTCCCGAAAGAAAATCGAGAGTTTGCTCAATGTCAGAATCAACAACCAGTTCATGGTGATCAGTGCCGTATTTCTCGGCGACCATTCGCGCATACTTCGTCTCGTCAAAAGTCTCATTGCGAAATCCGATAGAGAACGTCTTCACCGGAGTAGAACTGGCTCGTGCCATGAGTGCTACGACAATAGAGGAATCCACTCCTCCGCTCAAAAGCGCTCCAAGAGGGACATCGCTGATGAGGCGCACACGTACCGCCTCAGAGAGCTGTTGTTCGAGGGATTGCAGGAATTCATCTTCTGACCCGGCCGGCTGCCCGCCCATGGGCGGAACGTCCCAATATTGACGGACATCGATTTTTCCACCCGCGTATTCGAGAATATGCCCAGGCGGAAGCTTGTGAATCTTGCGGAAGGCGGTCAGAGGATCGTTGATATAGCCGAAATAAAAATATTGCAGCAAGCCCTCGTTGCTGATCTCCGCCAACTCGGGAGCAACCGCCAGAATGGTCTTGATTTCAGAGCCGAACAAAATACGCCCGTTGGACAGGGCGTAATGCAGGGGCTTTTTTCCAAGGCGGTCGCGCGCTAGGAGGAGGCACTCGCGCTTTCGGTCATACAGCGCTATCGCGAACATGCCCCGAAGCTTGCGGACGAAGTCTGCGCCCATCTCCTCGTAGAGATGGACGATCACTTCGGTATCGCTGTGCGTGTAGAAGCGGTGACCGCGGCTCTCGAGTTCCTCGCGGAGCTCAGGAAAATTGTAGATTTCCCCGTTAAAGACGACCCAAACAGTTCGGTCTTCATTGTGAATTGGCTGGTGGCCGCCAGATAAATCGATGATGCTGAGCCGACGCATTCCCAGTCCTACTGCGCCTTCAGCATAAATCCCCTCGTCATCCGGTCCGCGGTGAACAATGGTTTGACACATGCGATGCACGGTCTCTGCATCGATGGAGTCTCCGCGGACTCCCACCATGCCGGCTATCCCGCACACTGGCTGACCTCTGCTGCTTGTCGAGTCGACAATTCCACGGAGCGAGGCCGGCGTCCCTGCACGGCGATGGGCTGTTCTACGACCCGCAGCTCTTCCAATCCGCAGCTCTCAAACCAGCGGAACACCTCTTCGTACGTGTGTTTCGACTGGTACCACGGAGAATACCAGTCAAATGTGTCGAGAATGCGCCAGGTGCGATCAGGATGAAAGGCCATCGGAATTGCATAGGCCAGGGCGCTGCTGGCGGGCCGGCCCACAAGGGGAATTCGTTTGAGAACCTGATGAATCCCGTAAAGTGGAACAACGCCGTAGCAAAGCGTGTACAAGATTCGCGCCGGCATGCGCCGCGTCACTTTGCGATATACGTCGCTCATCCGGTACCAGGAGTTGTATCGGCTGTAAAGCCAGATGGCAATACGGCCGCCTGGTTTGAGCAAGCCGGGCAAGGACTTGAATGCGCCCTCGCAATCCGGCGTGTGGTGAAGAACTCCAATACTGTAGATAAAATCGAAACTCTCTGGCGCGAAAGGCAGGTGGAACATATCGGCCTGGAAGATGGTCGCATCGCGTCCGGCCAGATTGCGGGCAGCAACTTCTGCGGCCAAGCTCAAATCAATGCCGACTACATGGGCGCCCCAGCGGGTCGCCACATCGGCGAAGCGTCCCATCCCGCAGCCAACATCCAATACCAATTTACCGGCAAGATCCTCAGGACAAAAACCAGTGCGCTGCCGGAAGGCGTTCTCAGAGCGTTTACTCTCGTCGGTATCGAGCTGCGTTAGCGCATGAACGTGCCATTGAAAGCCAAAGCTCCCGGCATACTGCTGCTTATCCACAAAACGGATAACGCCGTCGACGCGCGGATATTCCTTTCCGCAATCAACGCAAGCCAGCCCTCTCTCGCTCTCTTCGAGGCCGCCGTGGCAGGAGAGGCAACGAAGAACGCGCAGAACTCTTTCAGCGACTCGCGATTGGCTTCGTCCTGAGGGCACTCCCATAAATCCCCTTGTGTATCCCGTTTTCCACACTGTTTGGTTCGCTACTTGGAAGCTCTTGCTCCACGATCCGGACCATGGCGCACGTATAACCTATTACGAAATATGGGTAGAGATTGTACTCGGTCGATGCAAAACACGAACCCGCAAGATACCCGTAGAGCCCCGCCCAGAGAGCTTGCGTGATCAGTCTGAACTCCGGATCTCGCTGATATCTCTCGGATTTTCGTATCTGCGCAATATTCTTGAAGGCTGCCCCCATCGCCATGAGAAACAAGATGAGTGCTGGAAAACCGGCCTCTGCAGCCACCTCGGTGTAGGCGTTGTGAGCCACCTTCCACGTAGAGTCCATCAGCGGAAAGCAACCGGGTCCGACCCCGAACAACGGGTGAGTCAGCGCCGTCATGGCACTTTTCACTAGCAGCTGCTTCCTGGCCTCGAGTGACCCTTTATCCCCCGAACCCTCGACATTTCCCATAAAAATGCTCTCAACGCGCGCTCGATAGTACGAACTCGATAACGCTAAGCCAAAACCGAGCATCGAAATGGCGATCGTGATTACAACCAGACTGCGGCGCTTACCTTTGATCCCGTACTCCCAGACGCAAATCATGATAATCAGAACGAGCGCCAGCAAACCGCTTCGCGACGCGGTCAATACCACACCCAGAGCCATGAATGCCAGTGCGGCAGTCCATATTGCTTTCTTGAACCCGCGCGAATTCAAAATGAACGCCAGGCACAGTGGGAAACTTATCGCTATATTGATGGCCAGGTCGTTGGGGTTGGAGAGAATGCTTTCCTGGATACCCGAGAGTCTGCCACCTTCGTTGTAGTGGCGAAGAGCGATGGAGAAAAAAGTTACAAGTGCGACCGCGCTCACCTGAATCCAAAGCAACTTTCGCAATTCCCCCACAGTGACTACCACCATGCTGATGAGCATGGCGACCACCACACCTTTAGAGAACTTCCCGATCACCGTGGCCGCTGCTCCGCCCGGCCACAACGCGAAAGGAATACAAAGCATCATTTGAAAGAGGAGCAACCAAAGGATTTTGATTGCCGGGGGCACTTTCACTTTCTTCTCACCCATCATGCTCGCGATCAACGCACCAAAACCCAGCAGACCGGCAACTCTGGCCATCGGAAGGTAGCCTAGCGGTTTGATAAAGTCTTCCGGCCTGTAGTAGTAAAGGGCAAAAAATGTCACGAGTGCACCGAAAACGAAAGGACGGCGCTTCAACGAAGCAACCTGACCAGCTCGCTTCATCCAGCCTGTGGAGCTCGCTCTACTGTTCGCCCGTTCGTTTTCCATCGCGATCAATCTGAATTCCTGACTCTATGCGCTAGTCCTGCGATTTCTGGTAGGCAGATCGAAAAGCAGTTCCGGATAACCGCTGTTTCTTGCATTGGTCCTAGCGAGTCCATGCGGTGCGCTTCCCAGTCACAAAATTGGCCAAAGCCACCATCGCCGCGCCGTTCAGCATTACAAACGCGCCGGCGGTATCGGCAACCCTCGACAGGATTCCACGTTTAGTTATGCCACTTAACGCCAACGCGCTAAGACCATAGAACGCCAACTGTAATGCCAGTACAGCACGATAAAACCCGCCCTTCAAACCCAAAGACGTCAGCAGCAGCGCGCCCAGAGCCAATGGAATTGTTAAACGCAGCAATTTGTGGCTCACGAACTCAAAGCGGATGGGGTTGCTATCACTCAATAGCCATGGAGCTAACTGCAGCAACTGATAATTACCGCTGAGAGTTCGCACCTTACGCGCGAATTCCCTATCGTTGCCCAGATTGGGGTCATCCCACGCCCGAGCTCGCTCGTCAAACACCACTCGCTTCCGCTGACGCACCACCTGCATGGGAATGTAGACGTCATCAAGGATCGTTCCCTGAGGAATACTCGTCAGTAGATTCCGCCTCACGGCGTAGAGAGCTCCGGTCGCGCCGACAACCGAACCTGAGGCGGCCTCGAGTTCTCGCACCTGCTTCTCGAGCCTCCAATACAAACCGACGCCTTGGCCGCTCTCTCCCAGACCGGGATTCCCCAGCATCAACTCACCGCTGACACATCCAACTTCGGGGTCGGCAAAGTTCTCCATTAATCGGCGCACAGCCGACGGCTCTATTTTTTGACGAACGTCAGTGAACACCACAATCTCGCCACCTGCGAGTTCAATGGCATCGTTCAGACCTGAGGCTTTGCCACGTGGCAGCTGGTTTAGCACAACTTGAATCCGCGAATCTCGCCCGTACTCGCGCAAGATTTCCTCAGTTCTGTCCGTAGACCCATCGGATACGATCACAATCTGGCATTGCTCCGCGGGATAGTCGAGTCTGCGGAGATTCTGCAGCTTGGCCTCCAGAGTCTGCTCTTCGTTGCGCACGACCATCACAATCGAAATCGACGGTGTCGCCGAACCGCGAAGGACTGGACGGAATCGCCAGAGCATCCGCAGCCGTAGCCAGCAGACGTAGCCGATATATGTGTAAGCGACCAAGCCGGCCGCTGCCCAAAACAAGAACTTCACGGGTTCACGACCGTTCCTTCTGGCTGAAGTCAAGTTCCTCGGTAGTATCGTGCCTTCGCTGGGCGCCTGGCGTTTTTTCCAGCGGACCGGTTCGAGATCTCTTGTTACCGCGGCCCAGGAGAACGATCTTGATGGTCTGGAACATGATCAGCAAGTCCAACCCGAGGGATGCGTTCTTTATGTAATACAAATCGTATTGCAGCTTTTCCCGAGCGTCATCCAACGTATTGCCGTAGGTGTAGTTCACCTGGGCCCAACCGGTGATTCCCGGCCGGACTGCGTGGCGCACTCCATAGTAGGGAATCTCTTTGGTGAGCCACTCCACAAATTCCGGCCGCTCCGGCCGTGGGCCGACGAAGTGCATGTCGCCTTTCAGCACACACCACAATTGCGGGATCTCATCCAGACGGACCGTGCGAAGAAACTTTCCCACGCGTGTGATCCTGGGATCGTTGTCCGCCGCCCAAGTTGCGCCCGTATCGGCTTCCGCGTCCTGGCGCATCGTGCGAAATTTGTAACAATAGAAGATTGCGCCCCCGCGACCCACTCTTTTCTGACGATAAAGCACCTGCCCAGGAGAGCTGACTGTGACAGCTAACCAAATAAGGGGGAGCAAGGGCAGCGAGAACACACCCACAATCAGAGCTGCCGAAAAGTTCAAGACTCTTCGAAGAATGCGGTTAAGAGTACTGAAACGGAATCCCTCGGCGAAGATCAGCCAACTGGCATGCAACTGCTCTACTTCGATTCGTCCGGACATCTTCTCTAACCAGGAGGTCGCCTCTTCCACTTTGACGCCTTTTAACCGAAGCTCCAGCAAGTCTTCTACCGGAAGTGTCCCTCGGCGATCCGGCATCGCGACGATTACCCGGTGAAAACCCTTCTCGCGTGCCAGGGTGACGAGGTGGTTTGCCGCTGAGTCGCGCGTCACATCACCTTGGATATTCCCCGTCCACCCGACAACCTCGATGGCCGTAACCCGACGCCGCAACCCTTCCAGCAAACGTTGTGCTCGATCCCCGGTGCCGAGCACATACACGCGCTCGCGAAAGAGCGGTTGGCTTACGAGCCAGGTATACGCCGATCGCCAGCAAAACAGCGCGACCGTTAGGATCAGTACTCCCGAAATTGCGGAATACTTCCCCGGCAAGAATTCGGGCACGAAATACATTACGGGACCTAAGACGAGTGCTACCAGGCCCAAGACGGCAAGTATCCGAAAGGCTTGCTGCAACTTCTGATTCAGTTGCGAAGAATCGTAGAGGTCAAACCCGTGAGACAGAAGAACCACGACGACAGTTAATGCCAGTATCCGTAGATACCCTCCTTCAATGAAAAGTTCATTATTGAGGCGGAGCAAACTATCTACACTGAATAGCGTTCCCAAAACAAAAGAGAGCCCAATGATGACCGCCTCACCCGCCAGCAACACGAGCGTGCGCACTGGATAGTACACATTGAAGAGCCGGATCACTTCTCCCCCTAGGGCTTGGTCGCAGTTCCCTTCTTCTCGTAGGCTTCGTAGTAATAGCGAGTGTATGGAGCTTCTTGCTGTCCCGCCGCGTTCAAGACGACTCCCACAAGGGCCTGATCGGGAAATTCCTGCCTGGCCCGGCGGGCCATATCCGCTGGAGTCGAATTGGAACGAACCACCATCAGCACACCATCGCACGCCTTCGCTAAAAGACTGGCGTCCGAGACTGGGACCGCCGGCGGAGAATCAACGATGATCCAATCGAACAATTGCCCCACTTTCTGAATCAATACGTTCAGCCGACCGTTGCCCACCAGGTCTCCTGGATCGTCAACGACTGCGCCCCCCGGAATGAAGAACAAATTGTCCATGGGACCGCGCTGTATGACAGAAAACTCGTCACTTTTTCCCTGCAGGTAATCTGAGAGGCCGGGACCCAGAGCCGTGCCTAACATCAAATGCAGCCGGGGCCCCCGCAGATCGGCATCGATCAGCAAAACACGGCGTCCATGCTGACGGCGCATGACCTGAGCCAAATTTGCGGCAGTAAATGATTTACCTTCCTTGGGCAGAGCGCTGGTAATCAGCAAAGTCTTCAAAGGCAACTTCTCGCGAAGGTGATACAGGCGGGACCGGAGCGTCCGGTATTCCTCCATTCCGTGGACGTTGTCGCTGCCGTTCATGAACAGAATGCTTCGCAAATCCGGTTTCCACTCAAACTGCGGACATCGGGCCAGCGAGGCTTCCAGACTGGAAGGACCAGAGAAACCGGCTGCGGTGCCATTCCCTGGTGTGGACGGGTGGATGTGGCCACTTGCTTCTTCGACCAGAGATACGAGGTTGTCCGGTGAGGGAAGCGGGCCCGCGCCGCTCTGCGTCACACCTCCCGGTGTCGCAGCTCGTTCCTGTTCCGCCCTTTTCAAGGCTTCATGAATTCGGCTCATAATTCCCTTTCCTGGGGGAGGTCTTTTCCTCTCGACGCAAACGGTCCGCAAGTGTGGCTAGCGAACGGAACGCTTCGGCCAAATCGAAGCTCTGCGGTGCCACCTTGGAATCTGGGCCTGAGTTCGCAACACCGTTTAAGCTGTCGCCCAGATCGAAGTCCCGCGCCACAACATCCACAACCGCCGTATTCACAACCCTCTGCTGGTCTACAAAGGCGCTCACCAGACAATGCTCGCAGAGCAGGTTGATCACTCTGGGGATTCCGGATGAGTACACGTGGACTGCAGTCAGCGCCTCCGGCTCGAAAATCTGTTGCCCATTCGATCCTGCAATACGCAGTCGTTGCTGCACATAAGCCTTGGTCTCTTCGAGAGTCAAGGGTTGTGTCTTGGCTCGCAAGGTCAGACGCTGCCGCAACTGGCGTAACTGCGGCTGCTTGAGCTTCTGCTCTAACTCCGGTTGCCCCACCAGAACGATCTGTAGCAGCTTTTCTGTGAATGTCTCCAGGTTCGTGAGCATTCGGATCTCTTCCAGCACCTCTTCAGAGAGATTCTGGGCCTCGTCGACAATCAGCACCGCGGTCTCGCCCGCGCGGTAACGCTCGAGAAGCCAGCTATAGAGACGGAGCAGAATTTGGCTCTTTTCATTCGAGTCGCACGGAATTCCAAAATCCGCCATCATGTAATCAAGGAATTGCGGGACATTCATCCGCGAATTAAAGATGAAGGCAGTCGATACCTGCTGGATTCGTATCCATTCCAGCAGTTTGTTGACCAGCGTCGTCTTTCCCGTGCCTACTTCACCGGTCAGCAGAACAAATCCCTTGCGGCTCTGGATGCCATACGTTAGGCAGGCCAGCGCCTCCTCCGTATGACGCGTCAGAAACAGATAACGCGGATCCGGATTGACATTGAACGGATTTGCTCTCAGACCGAAGAACTCTTTGTACATGCGGACTCACCGAGCCGAATCAACTCAAGCTCCAATCGTCTCCTTCTCCGAACTCTTGTTGCGCTTCCAGAACCTGAAGTGACCGTTCTGTTCTGTAATTGGGTCACCGACCCAAGGCACGGCAACCAACATTGGCAACTCCAAGACAGCCTCGGCATCAGCTTCGGTACGAATCGAGTTGTCCTGAATCTCCAGCCAGAGGGCTAGTACGAATCCAAGTGCAAATCCCGCCCCTAAGCCGCCACCCGCGAAGAACAATCGATTCGGAAAACTCGGCGCATCCGGAACGCTGGCCGGACCGACCGGAAACATCCGTTCTCCCTGAGACTGATTGTTCATGTTGACCGTGAGATTGGCCGCACTCTTTTTCGCCAGGAGGTCCTGATAATCCTTCTGCTCGGTGTCGTAATCGCGTTTCAGTCGGTTGTATTGTTCTTCCACGGCGGGGCTGAGGGAAATTCGTCCCTGATACTGCGCAATTTCCTGCTGCAACCGCTTCTGATCGCGGGTTCCGGCCGAGATCATGTCTTCGTATTGATGCAGTTGTGATCGGAGTTGCCGGATCTCAGGTGGCTCCAACGCGGATGCGTTCGAAGTACCCGCGTCCTTCACATCCGATGAAGCTTTATTAACCTCGGCCAGCTTCTTCTTTACTTCCGCGATGTCAGCCTTCGTTTTGACCACGTCAGGATGTTCGGCCGTGTATACAGCCTGCAATTGCAGCAGCTTCGATTGCAGATCGGACAACTGTCGCTCCAGCGTTTGTGGGTTGGTGGTTGACTGCGACGACTTCCACGCTGCCAATTGCTGCTCGAGCACAGACTCGGCGTAGGTCTTGTCTTGCTGTGCGCGGTTCAGAGTTTGAGTATTGGCGTCCAACTGGGAGTTCAGCCCAGTCAGAATCTTAAGGTTGTTTTCTTCGTCTCCCGGTAGCTGCCCGATATATTGCTTCTTAAAGGCCGCCAACTTCGCATCGAGATCGTCCAGATTGCGCTTCCCGTCTTCCAATCCCCTTGCGAGCACGTCGCTGGTACCGGTGGCGGCTGCTTGAACAGACTTGAGATTTTCGTCCACGAATAGAGTAGTCAACTCGTTGCAGATTTGTTGCGCCTCGCGTGAGTTTGGAGACGTATAGTTCAAACTGAACCCCGGAAGAGCACTCTGGCCGGGTTTTGGGGCCTTACCGGGTCCCCCAATGGCTGACAACTCCGTGATGATGGGCTGGACTTTGACATTCAAACGTATCGTGTCGATGATTGCTGCCGACTCTTCACTGCTCTTACCTGGAAACAACCGGTCGACAACCGGCTGCAAGCGGCTCTGACTTAGAACTTGCTGCTGCAACGTCGCGACCCGGGCCGTCAAGTCTTCCGTGACCACCGGCATCACCATCTTGTCCGGCACCTTCTGTTCTTCGTAGAGAATGACGGAACTCGACGTGTACTTCGGCGGGAAGATGTAGGAAACGGCAAAACCAGCCAAAGGCGCGAGCAGCGCCGGAATCAGGATCACTTTCGCTCGCCGGCGAAGCATCGCCGAATAGTCTTGCATCGTCAATTCGCGATTCTGAATCATCGTTGTGTCCGTTCCACCGCTCCAGGTTCTTCAGGCCGTGCTCAAAACCAATCGATGCGGATCGGCCGGGGAGTCCAATCCAGTCCGATTGTCACCACCTGCCGATTCGAAAGCCTGCTGCACTCGGGAACACCACCGCAGTAGGAATGGTCGAACTCCAGTTCATTAAATTGGTAACTTAGAAAACCGTGAAAATTGCGCCCAAACGCCCGGTGCAGTCCCGCACCGATGAAACCATAGGTGTAAGAGTTCGCATTGATCCCAGGACATGGACCCTGACCCGCTCCGCCGCAGGTAGCCTCCTGTGCAAGGCTGAGCGGTTGTATGCGGCTGACGCGAGCAAACCCGATGTCGGCAAGCCCGCTCCAGACTCGAGACAGGGACCGCTCGGCCGTCATTTTGGCAATGTTGCTCTCCGCCCCGGCAAACAGTCCCGAACCGCTGGTCTCGAAACGCTCAAAACTGAGATCGAGCGACGTCTTCGGAAACCGGTACCGTAAGCGCCCTTGAGCTGCTACACCGATTCTGCTGGTGGGTACTGACCCTACAACGGCACCGGCTTGATTCTGACTGCAATGCGGGTTCCCCACCAAGACATCCACAAGTGAGCATGGCAGATTGAAGCTGGTGAATTGGGGTCCCGCTCCGAGCAGCAGATCCATTCTTCCCGAAACTCGGTGACCATACATGCCTTGCACGACGTGAACGTGAAATTTCGAGCCCACCACCGAAAAATCGAACCCTTGGTACGCATAGACCACGGCCACTTGGGTGTGCGGCGTCAGCACGCGGTTGTACCCACCTTGAGCGGAAACCTGAGAAACGCCAATGAAGGTGCCACCCGTAACGGGGTCGCTTCCGTAGAAATGCGTGAAAGCGTATCCGCCGGTAGCTGTCACCGCCGACTTGGGAGTCAGGTACTCACTGAACTCTGCGACACTCACGTTCAGTATGCGCGGTACCAGCCCAAGAGTCCCAAGTACACTCCCTCCCAATAGGGCTGTGAATGGCGTACCGCCCAGCGAGTCTACGCCTTGTGATCCGAGCGATCCGTACGAACCTCCAAAATTGCCTTCAGGCAGGTAACTGAAGTTGTCGCGCACCGTGAGTTGTCCCCGCTTCCAGGTGATCTTCTGGTTCAGGTCCATCTGTTGCAGCAACTTCGTCCCGATTCCCTGCTGACTGTAGTAGCCGACGCCGCCAACGTAATCGATGCCCAGATCGTAGTTTTTCCACAATCGCCGTAGGCTCAAACTACCCAGCCCCCGGGTAACGGAAGAGAATGAACCTCCACCCAGACCGTTTGCGGCATTAGAATCTGCGGATTCGCTTACCGTCGCCCCGGGTTGCAGATAGCTGAGAGGGGCGGCGTGCGGTTCCAGTGAGGGTAAGTCCATCCCCGATAGCGGTGGGTTCTCGCTCATGGGCACCGGCTGACTGTCGCCAGACGCGGGACGCTGCTCCTGTTGGGCGCCCTGAGCAGCATTTTCGGCAGGCGCAGTCTGATCGTCCTGTGCGCTCGCGCCGATCATGGCGCAAAGCAACATGCCGAATATCCAGATGGCGCAATGTTTCCTCATCACATTTCTCTACGGCACGACAATCGTATCGCCCGGTTTCAGAGCGATGTTTTCTTCGGGATGGCGCCCTTTCACCACCTGCTTGTAATTGAACGGGATCTTGATCTGCTTCCCGTTTTCAGTCCGCAAGATGTAGATAGCCTTCGGATTCGCAAACTGATTGAATCCCGCCTCGGCCAAAGCCTGGAGCGCCGTCATACCTGGCAGCAGGGTCATTGGCCCACTGTGCGTCACTTCTCCAGTCACAAAAATCCTCTGGCTGTGCATCGCCGTTACAACCACGTTTACTCTGGGGTCGGCGATGTATTTTTTCAGTTTGTTGGTAATCGAGTCCTTCAGTTGCAACGGAGTCAACCCGGCCGCCTGTACGTCATCGAGCAGTGGCATCGAGATCTTGCCATCGGGCCGCACTGGCAGTATTTCGGTGAGATCCGGCTCCTTCCATACCGAGATGTGGAGCGTATCGTCCGGCCCAATTACGTAGTCGGAGGCAGAGGTCGAATTTGCTACTGGATCCACCTGCTTCGCATCTTTGCCTTGGTTCGATCCCGGCGCGTCCCCAGTCTGGGCCAGCATTCCCGTTGTCAGGAGGCTGACCCACAGCAGAGCCGCGAGTTTTGCCATACTTTGCTTCATACCATGTCCGCGGGAGCTATCGCGCCTCATATCCCTCGCATCCGATTTGCTTGAGCTTGTAGAGAAGCGCCTTGTAGCTGATCTGCAGTTCCTGTGCAGCGCGGCGCCGGTTCCAGCGAGTCCTTGTCAGGACGTTTAAGATCAGTTCCCTTTCGGCCTCGTGAGACGCAGCTCGGGATGCCGCCTTGAGCGAAACGGCAACGGACTTGTTGTCTCTCTCTACAGGACGCTTACGCTGCAGTAGTGATCGCAACCCTTCCATCGCAAGGCGCTCATCTCCGATCGCAACCAGCGCGCGCGTCGCATCCTCCAGTTCCCGCAAATTCCCCGGCCAGGAATATTCTCGAAACAGCCGCCGGGTTTCAGCGCTTAACGCGGGCACTGGTCGGCGGTATTCCTGTGCGTACTTTTCCAGGAAGTGTTCCATTAGCACCGGAATATCTTCCTTCCGCTGGCGCACTGGGGGAAGCCTCAAACACACTCCGCTGATCCCGTAGTACAAGTCTTCGCGCAATCGCCGGGCTTTGACTTCTGCTTCGAGCTCGACAGCGCTACCGCAGATAAATCTGGTGGAACGACCATTCGTTGAGCCTGCTTCGCTACATCTGAGCAATGCATCACGCAGGTACAGCTGACATGCTGGACTGAGTTTCGCGGCATCCTTCAAATAAATGGTTCCGACGAGCGCTTCCCTTTGGTCTTGTACATGGGCAAGATGTTCCGCACTCAAGTCGAAACAGTTTAGCTCAAGAAAAGCCTGGTCCTTGCGCCGGGACAATTCGTGGATGCGTTGCGCCGTATCGCGCTTCCCGACGCTCTGCTCTCCCAGCAATAAAACCGGGACCTCGCTCTGCGCAACTTCCCGGATGACAGCCTCCACCTGCCGCATGCTAAGGCTGCTACTCTCGACGTAAAAACCAACCACCGAACGAGAAGGATCTGGGTTCGTGCGGTCTCCCGGGTTTGCCAACAGATTACTCATCTTTGCCCGTCCGAACCGGTCGACGCCGAACGCGCCCGAGCCAGTCCTCTACTTCCAGAGCACAAGACCTTCCTGTCCAGTCTTTACTGAGATAAGGGGTATAGTTTTTCTCTATTATCAGTAACTTAGCGACCGAGAATTTTGACGAGCGGAGAGGACATCAGAGCATGTTGATTCATTGCGAGCGTATGATACCACGAAAAAATGAGAAAACTTTTTCCCGCATTCCACGCACCCGGGTCTTTCGCCAGCTTTCCGCATACGCAACACTTGAACTCTCATTGCCCAGAGTCTGGCTTACCAGAAAGCCTCAGTTTTCGGTGATACCAAAATAGCTCAGCGATGTTCCAGCAAAAAACAGCTTCGACCTCGCGCTCCAACAGTCCTCTGTGCGAAGCCATAACCTTGGCCGCTTCAGCATGCTAAAACATCGCGCGCGTCCGGTGGCAAGGCCTCAAACTTTTCACAGAGAATTAACATTTCGCACCGCCTTACATTCTGCCGTCACTGGTTCGATGGTTCGTTGACACCAATGAGAACGCCCAATTCCATTGCGGATTGAGGGTGTTTCGCTTATGCTCGGTTTTTCCCCCGGCGAAGATAGAACCAGAATCGTGAGCCCGTTGATGCAAACGGAAGTGTCGACTTCTCGCCCTCAGATCGCGAGTTCCCGCTCCGTACCGTATTTTCAGCTGGGTGCGTTAGCGGCCCTTTGCTTGTGGCTGTATTGGTCCACACTCGCCCGGCTGGTGGCCCAGTGGTGGCACGATCCAAATTTCTCCCATGGTTTTTTTGTCCCACTGTTTTCCGCATTCGTTGTGTGGCAAGAGCGCCAGCGGTTTGCCCAGCTTGCCCCTCAACCATCACGGTTAGGCTTCGTCTTGCTTTGCTCCGCCCTGTTCTTTCTGGTCGTAGGACAAATGGGTGCGGAGTTGTTTATCGCTCGTTCCTCGCTTCTGCTGCTTCTCGGCGGCATCGTGGTTCTGTTCTTTGGCTGGGCTGCGCTGCGAGCCGCTTTCTTTCCATGGGCGTTTTTGTTGCTCATGATACCTATCCCAAACATCCTCCTGAATCAGATTACACTTCCACTACAGTTGCTGGCTTCACGGTTGGCCGGTGGAGTTCTGTCGCTGGTCGGCGTACCTGTTCTACGCGAAGGAAACGTGATCAATTTGTCGAGCATGGCTTTGGAAGTCGCAGAAGCCTGCAGCGGCATTCGATCGCTGATGTCGTTGGTGACGCTGGCGATCATCTACGGATACTTGATGGAGAAGCGGCTCTGGGTGCGCGTCTTGCTGGCATTCGCCTCGGTGCCGATCTCAGTAGCTGCCAATAGTGTTCGCATCATCGGTACTGGTTTGTTGGTACAGTACTGGGATCCCGCGCTTGCCGAGGGCTACTTCCACGCTTCGTGGGGATGGATCATCTTCGTAATCTCGCTTGGAATGCTGTACGCGCTTCATGAATTAATCCTAAGGCTCAGCCCGCGGGAGACAACCAAGTCGTGAGGAAAACTACGGCACACTTCATGCTCGCTGCAGTTTTCATCGTTGCGACCGCGATTTTCCTGCGAGCCCGCACGCGAGGGGAGTATTTCCCTTCCAGACTTAACCTGCAGTCACTCCCGTCGCAGGTTGGAGAATGGAGAGGAACAGACATTGCACTTGAAAAAGAAACCCTTGAAGTTTTGGGACCGGGCGACTTCCTCTTGCGCGTTTATCAGGATGCGCAAGAATCTGATCCTTACATCGATCTTTTCATCGCGTATTTCCCCAGCCAACGGGCCGGCGACACGATCCATTCTCCCAAGAACTGCTTACCGGGGGCCGGTTGGGCACCGGTTCACTCCAGCCGTATCGCTCTGTCAGTCCCGGGGCACAGCCCATTTCCCGTCAACCGTTATCTGATTGCGAAGGGCGATGCCCGGGAACTCGTGCTCTATTGGTATTGGGCTCATGATCGCGGCGTGGCCAGTGAATATCTGGCGAAGTATTATCTGGTCGCCGATTCGATCAAAATGAACCGTAGTGATGGTGCTCTGGTGAGACTCACTACTCCCCTGGGCACGAGCGAAACGGTTGAATCGGCGCAACAGCGAATGATGCCATTCGTCTCAGCGCTGGTGCCCCAGTTGAACAGCTACATCCCGCGCTGATTCCCAGGGTCGGAGCTGGGTTCAACGGTCACTGTCTGCAAAGATGCTGAAGTATCATGGTTCGGAATTTGATTTCATCTTCCTCGTCCCTCGTCGTTGCGGAGAACCGACATTATGAATCGCCCGGCTGTCATTCGCGCGCTGCTGCCTTGTTTGCTCATCGCGATGAGCCTCACCGCTTGCTCACGGGATCCAAAGGTGCGCAAGCAGAAGTATTTTGATAGCGGAGAAAAGTATTTTGCAGAGGGTAAATATCGTGAGGCGGCCATTCAGTATTCCAATGCCGTCCAGATCGATCCGCGTTTCACACAGGCCCACTACCAGTTGGGCCAGACGTATCTCAAACTGGGCGACGCGACCCGCGCTTTCCAAGAACTGACCCGTACGGTGGACTTGGCTCCGGACAACTACCTCGCCCGCACGGATCTCGCCAATCTTCTCGTCGCTTACCGATCAAACGGTGTTCCCGATCCGGAATACATGAAGCAGGCAAAAGTTCACCTCGATCTGCTGCGCGAGAAACTGCCGGACAGTGCGCAAACGCATGAAGCATGGGCAAACTACTATTCCGCACAGAACAATATCGCCAGCGCCGTAGAGGAGATGCAGCAGGCCATTGGTCACGATCCAAACAGGTCAGAATCCCACTTGATGCTTGCATTCCTGCAACTTCGTTCGAACCTGCCGGATCAGGCCGAAGGCAATTTCAAGAAAGCGATTGCAGACGATCCGAAGGCAATGAATGCTCAACTCGCTTTGGGCAGTTTCTATCAAGCGCACAATCATCTCCCGGAGGCCGAACAGCAGTTCAGACACGCTATAGAAGTGGACCCCAAGGATCCCTCCCCGCGCGCCGCTTTGGTCCGCGTTCTGATGCAGGAGGGCAACCGAAATGAGGCTGAGGCCGTCCTCCGTCAGACCAAGAAAGATCTCCCTGATAATTCAGAGGGCTATTCGATGCTGGGCGACTTCTACTTTGCGATCAATGACATTGACCGAGCCACTTCCGAATACGCTTCTCTCTTCGCTGCTCATCCCAAGGATTTGAAGGTCAAAAGGAACTATGTTCAGCTCCTGATCTTGAAAAATCGACTGGACGAAGCTGCCAAATTGAATGACGAGTTGCTGAGGGCGAATCCCCGCGATACAGACGCACTGGTCTACAAGGCGCAGATACAAATCGGGCACAACAACAACGCAGAAGCCATCGACGCCCTGCAGAAGGCCTTGCAGGACGCACCTGACAGCGCGGTCGTGCATTATCAACTGGGTGTCGCCTTCTCGCAGCAGCACGATAACCCCCGCGCGGCGTCGGAATGGCGGGAAGCCGTCCGCCTGAAGCCCGATCTGATCGAAGCCCAGCGCTCTCTGGCAGCCCTTGAAATCAACCGGGGTGACGCGGCTGCCGTTAGTCAGATTGCCGATCAGGTGATCGCTGCACGGCCTGACCTTCCTGATGGATTCATCTTCAAGGGAGCGGCCGATATTACCCGCCAAAAATACGAAGACGCGGAGCGGGACGCTGAGGCCGCCTCGCAACGTGCGCCAGAAAACCCGGCCCCTTATCTCCAGTTCGGCCAGATTCAACTTGCTCAGAAACACTTCGCGCAAGCCGAAAAGTTTTACCGAGAGGCACTCGACCGAGACCCAGCCTCCAGTGACGGCATGAGCGGCCTGATGAATACATTTTTCGCCGAAAAGCAACCGGAGAAAGCTATTGTTGCGGTGAACGACCAAATCAAGAGAGTACCCGACAACAGTAACTTCTACGACTTGCTGGGTACGGCGTTGTTCAACGGCAACAAAGATCTACCGGGAGCGGAAACTGCATTGCGCAAGGCGATTGAGTTGGATAAGAACAACGTCGACGCACTCGAAAAATTGGCCAAACTACTAATGGAGAAACGGTTAACAGACCAGGCTATCGCTCTTTATCAACAGGCCGCCAAGGATAATCCGACCGCAGCCCGCTTTTACATACTCGCTGGCGAACTGTACGAGTCGAAACAGAATTGGGATCAGGCAAAGTCCCTCTACGAACAAGCCCTCAAGGTGTCGCCCGACAATCCTCTGGCTTGCAACAATCTGGCTTATGTGATGCTCGAGAAAGGCGGGAACATTGACGTTGCCATGGGAATGGCTCAAACCGCACGCCGCAGCATGCCTAATTGGCCGAATGCCGCCGATACTCTCGGATGGGCTTACTATCGCAAGGGGATTTACCAGTCGGCCATCAGTCAGTTTCAAGAGGCTCTGAAGCTGAATGAGAGGATGGGCGCGCCCGATAACGCGGACTTTCACTACCACTTGGGCCTCGCCTATCAGAAGGCAAACCAGATGTCGCTGGCTCGCCAGCAATTGGAAAAGGCAGTAAAGCTAAGCCCCGATAATGCGGATGCGCGCAAGGCCCTCTCGGACTTGCGGGGATAATGTTGCGACCTGATTTTTCAGGGTAGGCAGTAGATAGTTCCGACAAACAAAAAACCCCGCCGTTTTGGCGGGGTTTTAAAATTTCTCGTCACGGTGTTACGTGTTTATCTTGCGGCGGACAACGCCTGCCAAGCCAATCAGACCTGTTCCAAGCAAGCCCAATGTACCCGGTTCCGGCACCACCACATTCGTATCGCCGCTCGAGAGCTTGGTGCAGCCTTTGAAGAATCCTTTGCCCGTGTTCACTGACAACTGTATTGTTGTCGCGACCGTAGACATGCCGGAACCAGTGGTTCCTGTTAGCGATCCGGTTAGAGTGTAGCTGTGCGTTCCGTTCGATAAAGTGATCAGCGTCCATGTCGCTGGTCCAGAAAACGTCCCCTGGAACAATGTCCCGTTCGGAATACCATTTGTGCCGTTACCAGTGATCGTGAACGAACCACCAGCCGCGAACGTTCCACCCAATTTCAGCGAACCGCTTGTGAGCTGTCCGGTTTGAAAGGTGACGCTGCCCAGGTCGGATCCAGTGATCAATCCATTTGGACCGTTTACCGAAACCAGAACAGAACCGGTTAGCGAGAGGCCCCCGTTCGAACCCATCAAGGAGCCGCCCACGTTTGTATAGTCAATGCTGCTGCCGGCGAAAACTGCCGTAGGCAGGGCCAACGCCAAGGCGGCAAGGATGAAAATCTTCCTCATTATGTAGACGTCTCCTCGAATTACGTGGCCCGAGTCAAATCAAACTGACGCGGTGGCATGCGACCTTATTGAGCGGAGAAATAAGGCGTCAAACAGAAAGGTGCACTCTGGTTACCAAAGTTTCCCAATGCTAAATTGTTTGTATTAATACACTTAGGCAAGATTTGCAGAGCCAGTACGGGGCGGATGTGCAAATGTCTGCGCAACAATTCACAACTAATAGGTAAACCCTAGTCCGCAGCAATTTCCTGCTTTGGGCCATCAGCGTCGCGCCGGATCATGCGATTCGAGGGTAAACCGGCATCGCGAATCTTGTAGAGCAGAGCTCGATAACTGATGCTCAGGGCACGAGCTGCCTGCTTGCGGTTCCAGTGATGATTTTGCAGAACCTTCAGGATGACTTTCCGCTCGAGTTCGCGGACGACCTGGCGCGTCAACTTCTTGAGCGAAATCGGACCGTCGAGCGGGATATCGGTATTGAAAAAATCCGCACTACGGGGGGCGAGGTCAGAGGAAATCACCTCTTCGTTGCCCAAAATCACGTAACGCTTAACGAGATTTTCGAGTTCGCGAATGTTCCCCGGCCAATGGTATTTCCGCAACGTAGTCATCATCTCGTTCGACAGAGATCTGGCCCGGCAGTTGTACTTGCGATTGTGATACTCCAGGAAAAAGCTCACTAGTTCTGGAATGTCCGCAACTCGCTCTCGCAAAGGCGGCAAGTACAAATTCACGACGTTAATGCGATAGAAAAGATCGGAACGGAACGTCCCATTTTCGACTTCTTGTTCGAGCTTGCGATTGGTCGCGCAAACCACGCGTACTTCAACCTTTTTGTCTTCCTGGGCGCCGATGCGGCAGAACTGCCCGTCTTGCAGAAGTTGCAGCAGCTTCGACTGCAGCGACATGTCGAGTTCGGAAATTTCGTCAAGAAAGAGCGTTCCCCGGTGTGCCATCTCGACCCGCCCGGGCTTTACTCCGTAGGCGCCTGTGAAAGCGCCTTTCTCGTACCCAAAAAGTTCGCTCTCGAGCAAGGTGCCCGGAATCGCCGGACAATTCACCTTCACCCACGGTCCGGTTCTCCACGGAGAGGCGGCGTGGATCATTCTCGCGATGATGTCTTTCCCCGTGCCGCTCTCACCTTGAATGAGCACTGGTACGTTCGCGCTCGCTAATTTCGTGAGGCGATCCCGGACGGCCTGCATTCCTTCGGTGCGACCGAAAACGATGGCTTCGGGCGGCATCTCTCCCAGCGGCTGGACGAGTGTATTTACGTTGCTTGTCATGATGGGTATCTACCAACTGGGGGGAGAACACTTAATGGTGCACCCCGAGAGCCAAACCGGCCTGGTTTGCAGGGACGCGATCAAATCTAGTCTATGTACTTGTAGAATATCAACTTACGAAAGACCTGACGGGCCGCACACCGGTCACCAACACCTGGGCGCTAGGGTAACATTTTCCGGTAACCCCTGCGCAAACTTTTTCACAAGACTGAAAGGGATTTCCTATTTCGTGCGACCGGCTTGTTGGTTTGCGGAAGGGGTCGGTCAAACTTCAACCCTAGCAGGTAGTACCCATCAGCGGGCGTGGTCCGAAGAGCCTTGGCGCGGAGGGCCCTAGCTGCATTAGGCAGGGGAGCCATCGCTGCGACCGGTGCACTAGGAATCTCCAGTCGTATCTGATTGAGCTCAGGCAAAAGGCGCCTAATTGCCACCAACATTCCCCCGGCGCTCACGTTTAAAGAAGTAGCAAACTCAAGGAATTCTTTACCCTTGCGATCACGGCTCCGCACGAAAACGGGAATCGCAAGCGGCAGCCGCGCCCACTTGCGCCGCTCAGTTGTCGTGTTCGCCCCGCTCATGCAGACCTCTCCATAACAGCCCCGCTCCCACCCGTAAACTGCACATCAGTGGCCAAATATCAGTTGAATGCCCTATGAAACACGGCGACAAACCAGCGATTCCCATCGCATTCGCCCCAAATTCCTCAACCAGCGGTACGATGCGGGCAGATTATTTCGCCTTATGTTCTCCCTACGAAGGACGGGGTCGAGTTCACCTAGGTCCCCAGAAGTGCAAGGTTTTGCTACACTTGGGTAATTCTGTTGCATTTTTCGTTGACAACGTCCAGTAGCTGTCATACATTTTTTGTTACCGGCACTCCCTGGCTGTCGATCAAGGGTGCGGTGTTCCTCCCCGCGTCAACCTGTGGTATTTCCAATGGCCTCAGCCCACAAGAACGCGTGTGTTTCGGCGCCGGGAACTGTAGCGTCCCGTAACGTCCCGAATTCGGATGCAGACCTTCCCAGCCCTGAAAACCTGTTGCAGGAATACAAGGAGCTTCGCGAGCGTTTCCAGCGCACAACCAACGCTCTGGCCTCCGCAGCTCACGACCTTAAGACGCCTTTATCGATCCTGAACGGCTACGTCGAACTCCTGCATAGCGAGAAACTTGGTCCCGTGAGTGACCGCCAGCGGGAGGTTCTGCAGGACATGCGCGACAGCGGTAAACGCCTGCAGGATTTCATCCAGGACTTCCTGACCTACAGCGCCCTGGAGATCGGCGGCTTGCGGATGCAATTTGAGACCGCAGACCTCAACGAGTGCCTCTCGGGCGTGTGTCGTTTGTGGTCGAACCGTTTTCAGCAAAAAGGAATCGCGCTGTATTTCCTCGCCAACGATAAGCTTCCGATCTTTCCCTTTGACGCACCCAAACTCGAGCGAGTGATTTCGAACCTGCTCGAGAACTCTTTCAAGTTCACTCCACAAGCCGGAACTGTATGGCTGCACGCGGAACCGTATATGTGGGAGCGCCGTGCCGCTTCGGTGCCCTCGGCCTCCGAGCGCCGCCGCCAGAACATCTCTCATCCCAACTCGGTGAAGGTCAGCGTTGCAGATACTGGTCCCGGCATTCCTGCGGAGTTTCATCTCGAAGTATTCGACGACTTCTTTCGCCTGCCGGGCACCGAGAGTCAGGAAGGAATGGGACTCGGCTTGGCCATTGCGCGACGCCTGGTGCAAGGAATGGGCGGGAAGATCTGGGTCGAAAGCGATCCCGGGGCGGGCTGCAAATTCTCGTTCCTCATGCCATTCAAACCGGCTGCCGCCGTTGCCAGCAAAGGAAAACACCGATGAAGCGAACCGCCAAGATTCTGCTGGTGGACGACGAACCGGGCATGCTCCGATATATCAAGACGCTGCTCGAAGTCGACGACTACAAGGTCGAAACTGCCACGACCGGCGAGGAAGCTCTCCAACGAATCGACAAGGGCCTTGAGCCCGATCTGGTTTTGCTCGACGTCTTGATGCCCGGGATCGATGGCCTGCAAACGCTGGAGCAGCTGCGCCAGAAACGGCCCGCCGTAAAGGTCGTGATGCTCTCTTGTGTCAGTGATACGCGCAAAGTAGTCCAGGCGATGAAACTAGGCGCACAGGACTATCTCACCAAGCCTTTTCAAAAAGCCGAACTCGACGCGGTGATCGATCTCAGCATCGGCGAGGGAAAGCAAAATTTTGGCGGAGAAGTAGAAGAGCTCGCCGAAGATGTCTTCTTCATTGCTGCAAGTCCAGCGATGCGCAAGATTCGCTCGCAGGCGGCGCTGGTCGCGAACGTGGATATTCCGGTGCTTCTTCTCGGTGAGAGTGGCACAGGAAAGGAAGTTCTGGCGCGACTCATTCACAAGCTCTCGCCTCGCGCGCATCGAACCTTCTTGAAAGTGAACTGCGCCGCGGTTCCGGCAGATCTGCTCGAGAGTGAATTATTCGGATATGAGCCCGGCGCCTTCACCGGTGCAACGCACGCGAAGCCTGGCAAGTTCGAGTTGTGTAACAAGGGAACGATTCTGCTCGACGAGATCGGCGAAATGCCGCCGTTGCTGCAGGCAAAACTTCTCCACGTTTTGCAAGACCAGCAATTCTCACGTCTGGGAAGCCGGTCGGTCATCAAGGTTGACGTACGAATTCTCGCCGCCACCAACATCAACATTCCAGAGGCACTGGCGAACAAGCGCTTGCGCGAGGATCTCTACTACCGCCTCAACGCTTTCACGCTCAGCCTTCCGCCCTTACGCGATCGCAAGGAAGAAATTCCGATTCTGCTGAAGCATTCCATGAATCGGATGGCCGAGCGCTACGCGCGTTCGCCTCTTCCGCTCTCACCTGCGTTGCTGCAGGCGTGTCACAACCACACCTGGCCAGGGAACTTGCGCGAGTTGAATAACTTCCTGAAGCGTTATCTTATCCTTGGCGATGAGAAACTGGCGGTGACGGAACTTCTCCCGCGCAATGATGGCAACGCCGGTCTGCAGGGAGATCCCACGAAAGCAAACGATTCCGGCGGGCTAAAGTCTCTGGCTCGCTCCGCGAAAGATGAAGCTGAGGCTCAGGCCATTACTCGCGCGCTGGAGCAGACCAACTGGAACCGCAAGCAGGCTGCTGCCATTCTGCAGATCAGCTACAAGGCTCTCCTCTACAAGATTCGGCAATACGGGATCGCCGAGGCCCGCGGCCATCACAAGCTCTCTGCCGGCGCAACCTAAACAGAATCGAGCAAAACAAATGCCCACGGCTCCCCGTGGGCTTTATTGCGGATCGATAGTTTTATGGGACGCTGAGGGTGATCGGCTGGCTCTTGGAATCTGTTCCCGAGGACGCCGTCACCGTAATTGTGTACGTCCCTGCCGGGGTTCCGTTCACGGGCGTTTGGGTTGTGCTATGGCTGCAGGCTGGCACAAACAAGAGGAACGCGAAAATCATGCACAGCATAGTAACTCCCACGATCTTCCGCCGCTGGCGGTCTTTGCCGATTCCCAGGAAAGCCAGCCCCGGAATTGCCAGCCAGAAAGCATAGAAGTGCCGCGTGAACAGACTTGCGGTTGGCGTAATCGGCCGGGGCGTAGTGGGAATGTTCAAAGCCACCGTTGCCCCGCTCGTCCCTTGCAGTGTGATCGAAGTGCTCGGACTAAAGTTGCAGGACGTACCTGGTGGAAGTCCAGCGCACGATAGTGTGATGTTGGAACCATAAATGGGGTGAGGGGTAAGTTGAACCGTATAGGGTGCCGTCGCGCCCGCCTGCGCCACTCCCTGATTCTGGGGATTGACTAACATCCCGAAATCCGACATCTGTGCAGAAACGGAGGTTTCCGCCAGAACGATGTTGCCGGGGGAAACAGCTTGAACAGTTCCGCCGTTAAAGTTCTCTGAAGAGTTGCCGCTATTGCCCGTCGGCGTCGCCGTGATGGTCAAAGTAGCGGTCGACCCGGACTGCAAGGAGATTGGTCCGCAACTGATGTTCGTGTTGCTCGAAGTTCCGCCACCGCATGTCCCGGAACTGATACTGCCGGTAATGTTGGTGAGAGGAACAAAAGTAGCACCCGGGCTCATATTCGAGGCAACAATGATGTTGCTGGCGAGGTCAGGCCCGTTGTTCTGGATGGTGTAGGTGAACGTTGCAGGGTTTCCGGCGGACACGAAACTCTGATTCGTACCGAGGGTAAGGACCCCTGAGATCGATAGGCTGACAGCAGACCCGAGTTGAGTGGCAAATGCGTCGTAGCCGCCGTTGATCGTGGTGCCTTGGGTAAGCGGCTTTGCCGTCTGCAACACTGTCGAATTGGTTTCACCTGCCAGATAGCTATTCTGATTAACGTCAAGCGCAATCCCGGTACCTGCCGTCACCGCCCCAGAACACGCGGGATTGCCGAGCGGAAGGCAGATTCCCCCAAAGAAGTCAGCCCATGAAGCGGTCTGAGTCTGGCCCACAACCGCGGCAGTATTAAGGCGTGCGATGAATGCAGCCTGTGTGTCATACAGGACGCCCTGAATTGGGCTTGATGTTGGATAGACTGGAAAGTCCGCCGATTGCGTCCACCCGGTTAGCATCGCACCGCTGTTCGTGTCGACGGTGATCGCAAGTCCCTGGTCGTTCTTACTCCCCCCAAGGTAAGAGAAATAGTTCAAAGCCACGTTCGTGGGAGTCCCGGTACTAATAGCGGGATTGGTGAGTCGGGCTGTGAAGGCATCGGTAGGGGCTGGCGGCGTAATGGCCGGACAGGTGGTGCCCGCGGCCGGGTTGACCGGAGTATCCAGACAACGCTGGTAGGACGCTGCGGTTGCCAAGGTAGTGATGCTCGTCGCGATGTCAGTCGAATCGGTCGTGCCAACGATATAAACATTGGCCGCCCCTATATCGAGAGCAATGCCGACACCGGAATCGTCACTCGTGCCACCCACGTAGGTGGACCAAACCAACTGCTGACCTTGAGTACTCGGGTTGAGTTTAGCGACGAAAGCGTCCGATGCAGATGGAGTCGTCGTATAGGTGCATGTCGCCGGATTCACGATGACTGCCGGAGGTGCCTGGTCCAGACAAGGCTGGTAGGCATTGAGGATTGGGAAATCGGTCGAGGCGCAGCCTGCGCAACCTGAGTAGGTAAAATTCGTCGTCCCGGTGAAGTAGATGTTTTGGTTTGAATCAACCGCGATACCGCCTCCAATGACGGTCGGAAGGGTGGTACCTGGCGGCGGAGTGAAGTTCGCGCCACCGAAGTACGTCGAATACGCGATGCTCCCGTACCCCGACGAGTTAGGATTCACCCTCGTCACGAAAAACTGGATTGCGGCATTTGAGATCTGCTGATACGCCGTAAAGTTCGCCGGCGAAATGCTCGCGGGGAACTGGATACCAGTTCCGGCATCCGCAACGTTGTTGGAAGTCGTTGTACCGGTGACATACAGGTTCCCGGCAGGATCAATCGTCATTCCGCTCGCAGCGTCCGTGCCATTTCCCGAGAGATACGACGAATACAGGGGCTCCGTAAAATCGTTTTTCAGCTTCGTTACGAAAACGTGCGTGGTTCCCGTGCTACCCGCAAGTGGAGTCTTCTGATAGGCGTTGGTCGCGGTCGTCGGGAAGTCAACAGAAGACGTTGTTCCGGCGAGGTAGGGGAAGCCGCCGCCGTCGACTTGGATTCCCGCAGGCGTGTCCGTGCCGGTGCCGCCGAGATACGTAACGTCGTCCAACACAGCAGCGATTGAACCTAAGGGCGGGGAAATCTTGGCAATGTAAACGTTCTGAGGGCCTTTGAGCGTTCCTTGGAATGAGCCCCCCGTCACCGGCAGATTCGTCGAGGTCGTCGAGCCTGCCAGGTAGATGTTGAAGTTACCGTCCACCGCGATTGAGCTGGAATGTTCGTCTCCGCTGCCCCCGAAATAGGTAGAGAAGGTCAAAATCGGATCGATCACCAGCTCACGAGAGTGGTCATAAGGTCCGATCGCGAAGCCTGCCCGATCACCTCCGTGCAAAACGAAGCTCGCTGCGATCGATTGCTGCTTGCCCGCGATCTCCTGATACACCCTGGGAGCCTGCAGAGCGAGGCTTCCTCGTTCTCCGTGAATCACCAATGATCCGTTCTGTAACTCGAGCTTTTTCGCTCCGCTAAATTCCAGTTGTGCTTGCGCCGGATCGGAACCGGGCGCAACCTGGAAGTCATATTCCAGCTGTCCTTCTCTTCCGTAAAATACGAGGTTGATTCCTGGATAGATATTTTCGTATCGAACTCGTGCGAAATGCGGAACGCGGGTACGCCACTTGGCAGGATCATTTCCGATGAAATAATTACTCTTTCCGGGCAGAGGATCGGCCGCGCTAACCGACGACTGGGGGTTCGAGCCAACGAGTTTCATCTGCAGGAATTCAATGCTGGGGACAGCCGAGGCTGAGTTCTTACTCCCCTTCTCGTGTGAAGCCAAGCTCAGGATCGCGCCGTCAGAGCCGAGAAAGAGGCTATACCCGGCGCCCCGGTTTATGAATTTGGCTCGATGATCGGCCGGATCCAGGTTTCCTTGCCCCTGATTCGGCTCAAAAAATAACGGTAAACCAGCAAGCAGCGAATGGGCCTTGGAAGACAAGTCCCGGCCTGCAGGGATTCGTGCAGCAGAAAGGCTCGCCCCTTGTTCCACCTGCCCGAATAGGGAGGGGGCCGGGGTCGCCGCGACGGACTGGCGCAGGTGGGAACTCCACCCGAGAACTGCGCATCCTGCCCCGAGCAAAACCACCCCAGCTGCCAGAAAACGAATCCGTGCTGCGGATACTGCCCCCCAACGGCGCTCTACGCTCACTCGTTCCTCCGATGTCAGATCAGTTCTTGCGCTCAACTTGTTTCGCTCAGATCAGTGGTGAGGTGACAGATGCATGGAATGCTTGGCTGCGTGCCGAAACACGTCCTTGGGCGAGTTTTCGCCCTCAGCTCGCTGGTCACTAGAACTGGCGGAAAAATTAAATAACTACTTAAACATCTTGCGGATAGGCAAGTCAAGCCGTCTGCACCTCCGACGGGCCCCAAGTTCCGTCAGATGCGACCGACCCTTCGGAAAGATGCCGAGGCGGAGCAAAAAGCTCCGGGAGAGCAACCAAGACTACTTCGTGGCGTTAGTAGAGGTCGAGGAGGAAGACGCGCGGCCGGTGACAACCCCAATAGCAAGTCCGCCGAGGGCGCCCGCTAGCAATCCAACCATCACCAGGAAACTTACATTCTCGAGAATAGAACCCTTGCGTCCCATGGTCGAACCTCCTTATTCAATCAAGATAGGATTTTAACCCGATCGGGCGCAAGAGCGGCTAAGCAGACACAAAATCTGCGAAGTACACTGGGAAAGGTCCCGAATCTGATAGCTCCTTGTCCGATTGAGCCTTTTCCATCCACCCTTCGCTCTGCACACTTTCGTGCAACGAATTGCACCCAGCAATCTCCCTCGCGGCTAAAGCACCTTCGCAACGCTTTGAATCTGCTGATTCATCGTTGCCTCCTTCGATCACCACTTGTGGCATAAGGATTGCTTCGTTTGACTCGGTTCTCCTCCAAGGGCCCTCCTCCCAAGTCTCTCGCGACGCTCCTCTTTTCAAGTTGGTGCAGGCCGATTACCGAATCAGTTCGAACTGCATTTTGCAGTTGCAAACTGCGGTGGATTCTATACATTGAACTCGGAACGGCTGTCCAGTCTGATTGTAGGCGTTGTCTATGAGTTTTTTTGGGAATTTCGGGCTCTCAGCGGACCATGCAAGCGAATTCACAGGAACGGCGGGCAATGCGGCGTTTCGACATGCGCCTGCCCGCGATCGTCAAACTCGAAGGCGCCCACGAGTTTCATACAGAAACCCAGAACGTTAGCGCCCGCGGCGTTTTCTTCTACCTCGACGAACCGGTGAACTCCGGAACCAAGCTTGAAGTCACTCTGACGTTTCCGCCTCATGTCACCCTCACCGATGCCGTTCGCGTACGTTTCCTGGCGCGTGTAATCCGGGTTGAGGATCCGCTTCCGTCCGCGCGTATCGGTGTCGCTGCCCTGATTGAGGATTATCAGTTCCTCCGGTCCAATGGCGCTCCCGACTTTCTTGCCGCTCTGCAGAATGGGTGGAAGAACACGCACTAGAGGTTCTGTCCCCGTGCTCGCCTGGCTTCATTCCTGCCTCTGTTAGAGTAGTTTTTTCGCAAATGAAACTGTCAGTCGTCATGCCGGTATACAACGAACAACCGACGCTGCGTTGCGTCGTGGAACGGGTTCTGTCTGTCGGACTGGAGATCGAACTGCTATGCGTTGATGACGGATCTACCGACGGGTCACAGCAGGTTCTTTCTGAACTCCAAAACCAGCGGCCCGAGATGCGAGTCCTGGTTCAACCGCGAAACATGGGAAAGGGTGCGGCCTTGCGCCGCGGCATTCAGCAGGCGACTGGGGATTATGTGATCATCCAGGACGCCGATCTGGAATATGACCCAAACGACTATCGGCGCTTGCTGGAACCTCTCCAAACGGGTCAAGCTGATGTCGTTTATGGCTCGCGCTTTCTCGGCGCCGGGCCCCATCGTGTTCTCTACTTCTGGCACTCTGTCGGCAACTGGGTACTCACGCTGCTCTCGAACATGATTACCAACCTGAACATGACCGACATGGAGACCTGCTACAAAGTCTTCCGCCGCGAAGTGATTCAGGCGATTCCATTGGAAGAAGATCGCTTTGGATTCGAACCGGAGATCACGGTAAAGATCGCTCGACGCCAACTTCGCGTCTATGAAGTTGGAATCAGTTACTGGGGTCGAACCTACGCTGACGGCAAGAAGATCGGATGGAGAGATGGATTCCGGGCCCTCTGGTGTTTGGCAAAGTATGGATGGAAGGAACCGCGGCTACCGGAATCGGCTGCAAAGACCCATTCAGCATGAAGCCCGTCGCGACCCTACTTCCCTTTCCCAAGTTCCTTTAGCTGCCGCCTGAGATGGCTGAACCTGCGGACGAGGGTTCCAAGATACACGCCATGGATCACCCAGGTCGCGATATACGCCGCAAACAGAAATTTCACTGCATTCATCGCGAACTCCTGCTCAACGGTAAACTCGGCTTCGACGATGTGGTTCCCGCGCCGACCATGGATTCCATCGCGTGCGCCTGTTCGACCTCGCGTTGCAATAACTCCAACCGAAACCGTGACCAGCACACGAGAAATGCGAAACAGAGGAAGGCGATCCAGCTGATCAGCAGAACGTGCAACATTCTTGGATCCATGGACCCGCCCCCGCCGATAACTGGCTGCGGATGTTGAGTTCTAAAGAACCAAATCGAGAAGTAAACCAGTGGAACGTCCAGCGCCCCAAAAACGGCCAGAGCTGCCGCCAGCATCTGCGTCTGCGCGCTGTTCGAGAAGCGCCGCAGCACAAGGTAGCTGACGTAAATCAGCCAAAGCACGAGTGTCGACGTCAGGCGAATGTCACCCGGTGCCCACCAGATTCCCCACACGGGCCGCGCCCAAAGAGGGCCCGTAACCAACACGATCGTACAAAAAACTACACCTACTTCCGCGGAAGTGATCGCTAAAACATCAAGCTTCTCCCCCGTAAACAACTTTCCGATCAGAAAATAAAACACCGGAATGAGCAGCACCGTTGTGCCTACCGCGCTTGGGCGCATCCCCGTCGGCAGTAGATGCTGCACCGGAGGAAGAAACGTTGCGACGACTCCCAGTACGCCGATCACAATCACGATCCACTTCGCCGCGTTCTCCGAGCGCTTCGCCTGAGCTAGATACTGGATGGAAGCGACAAAATTGATGAAGAAGAGGAGAAATGCAGTCCACGCCGAGGGAACGTGGTAGTAAATGATCCGGTAAACATCCCCCTGCAATGCATCCGCCGGAGCGACCACCAGCGCTTCATACAGGGCATACGCCAGCAGGACCACTGTCAGGATCGAGAGGATGGGGAAAAGGCGCTTCATTCTGCGTGCAGGATCGTCCCGAACAAGCCCAGACAAGCAGTAGTAAACACCACATCGTAGGTGAGAAGCAACACGATGTAAAAGTGTGCCGAGCTCTCTCCGGTGAGAATCGCAGTCGTTCCCGCGACCATGGCAATCACTGCAGGAATGGAAATGGGAAATAGAAGCAGCGGCAACATGATCTCCCGACTACGGGTGCGCAGCGACATCGCTGCGAAGAAAGTTCCATTGACGACCAAGGCCCAGGTTCCGAGGACGGCAACCGGAATCAATTGCCACGCAGGACCCAGCGCGCGCAGGTTATAGAAGACCACGAACAGCGGAACCATTAAGGCTTGCAGAACGACCACAAAAAGAAAATTGCCGAGAGCCTTGGCTAGAAAAAGCGCGTTCGCCGGAGCGGGAGAAACTCGATAAGCATCCAGCACCTGGTTGCGCATTTCCCTCGCCCATGTCTGATTCAGCGCGACAACTGCCGCGAAGAGGAACGCAATCCATACCAGGCCGCCCACAATGTGACGGGACTCTTCCGCTAATGGATCAAAAGAGAAAACAAAAATGACCACGACCTGGAGCGAGAAGAACAGCATGGCGTTCAGCGCATCTTTCGAGCGCCACTCGAGGCGGATGTCTTTTACCAGCGTCGCCAGCGTCAGACTCCAAAGCGAATTCATAGCGCAGCCTTCGGCTCATTCGGCGCGCGTTGAGCCGAAGCAGTTCGATCCACAATTTCTCCCGCCTGCATCCAGATGAATTCGTCTGCAACGCCTTCCAGCAGCATCGCCTGGTGTGTGACTACGAAGATTGTTTTCCCCGCATCGCGCATGTCCTTCAGCAGATGGACCATCTCGCGCGCGGAGTTTACATCCACGTTCGAGAAGGGCTCATCCAGCAGCAACACTGTCGGATCGTGCAGAATCGCGCGGGCGAGGGACATGCGCTGCCGCATGCCTTGCGAATACTGGCCTACTCCGCGAGTGAGCTCCGGATCAAGCGCCACCGACCTTATTGCTTCCTCACAGCGCGCATCGCCTGAGATTCCGTACAATCGCGCGAAATAACGGAGATTTTCCATCCCGCTCATCTCGTCGTAAAGCAGCGACGGATGAGCCATATATCCGATATCGCGGCAGGCGGCCAGCGGAGATTTGCCGAAAATCGAAATCGTCCCTTGCGTTGGCTGGGAAAGACCTGCGAGTGCGCGCAGCAGCGTGGTCTTGCCCGCCCCGTTATCCCCGAGAATGGCATGGAAGCGGCCGGCGTCAAATTCCGCCGAGACGCCACGAAGCGCCGCGAACCGTCCAAATTGCTTAATTAATCCGCTGACGACAACCAGCGGTTGAGTGCGCGGGATTTCGGCGTCAGTCACGAGCAGGGAGTCGCAGCATCGTCTCTAGGGCTGCGATAGGAATCTTTGCATTTTCTGGAACATTTGCAAAGCCGATCACCTCGATTCGAGGGCAAACAGGAGGAGCAAAACGATTAAAGGTGCAAGCCCGTGTACGAGCCTGCACCTGGTTGCGCTGCTTTGGAATTAGGTTACCGCCTGCCCGACCGATAGGGTGAAGGTCGGAGCGAGCGCTGTTTTGGGGATGCCGCACCAAACTTCGTGGCTGACGTGCCCGTGGGGCAGACATTACCCGTCAAGGTCATGCTCCCTACGTTGAAGAACGTGTTAGGTGCGGAATGGTTTCCGGTGCCGGAATCCAGGATTCCTGCGCACGCTTCGTTTATCGTGTTCCCGGTGGCGGTATTGTTGTTGCCACTAACCGTGCCTAATGTCACGTTCGTGCAACTATTGTCAAGATGAACGCCGGACTCCGTATTGCCCTGGAGAGTATTCGTCGTGATCGTATTTCCATTGCTGCAAGCGTCGATGGCATCGAAGATCTGCGTCCCGAACACCTTGTTCCCCGTCACGACGGCATTGTCTGAAGGACCGCAAGATATCGGACTGGATACAGTACCGCAGAACCCTGCACCATCCGTTTCAATGGCGATGCCAAACTGCGCGCTGCCGACCTCATTACCCGATACCGTGATCCCGTCCGACGAAAAAACCAGAATGCCGCTGGCGGCGTCTCCTGGATCGGTGTTGGTATCTTGTCCCCAGATATTGTCGATCACCGTATTGTTTGAAACCTTCCCGCTCGCCCCAAAGCCTACCTGGACACCATTCTCGGCCGCCGTTCCATGCCCAAGGTAGACTCCTTGCCAGTTCATCGCGGTCGCGCCCAAGCCGACAATGTAGTTGCCGTTGATGGTGACATCGGGTCCCACCGAGCCCGCACCGGTCCCCGCTCCAGTCGCCGTGATCCCATTTTTCTGATAGGCATGCACAGAATTGAATGAGATGGTCACCGTATTGGAACTGCTGATGCTCTCGACGTTGATGGCCAATCCATTCTGGCATCCGCCGAAATCGGCATAGTCAGTTTGGAAGTGATTCCGCACGGCGTTATAGGTGATCACTCCGGAAGTATTCTGGAAGTAGATCCCTTCCAAGGTTGCCGCACCACAACCGATAACTTGGTTGCCAGTGCCATCTACCGTGAGGTGTTCGATCGTGACTGGGCCGGTTGGACTCGCGACGAATATCTGCGCTGCCACCGCGTTACCGAAAATGTCGGTGCCATTTTGCACCAAACCGCTAGTCGGCGGAACAATCACGGGATTATCGGCTCCGCTGGCGTTCGATACTCCCTTTAGAGTGAGTTTCTTAGTGATGACGACTTGTTCAGGATATGTGCCTGGGCAGATCTCGATCGTCGATCCCGCCGGAACCGAGCTGACCGCCTGGCCAATGGTCGGATACGATGCAAGATTAGTACACGATCCCACGGCCACCGTGGCAGAGAAAGCAAGACAGTTAAGACCAAGCAGGACCGCCGCTACGAAAACGGCTTGGCGAATCGTTGCTGGTTTTGGAAAATTTGTTGACGTCGACTGCGAAGCGAGCGTGCAATTCTTGCTCGCAAATAAGGTCATGTAATCCTCCTACGAAATTCTTATTGGTTTGAGGTGAGTTGCGCGGCCCGGAGTCTGTTGAAAATGAACCCGCGACGAAATTAATCTGCAGGACTGACAGAGTCAATCACACATTGCGGCCACATCAGGCACAATTGGCCATCCCTGTGAAAAAGAATTTATCTTGGTGGGAGCTTGAACTGCTTAGGTGCTTCCCGTTGTGGGGAATTCTGCGCGAGTTAGTTGGCGCGACCGGCAGATTCCGTTTGCACCTGTGTCATGCTCTTGGCCGGCTCAGCCGATTGCGTCCCATTTGCCGGCGCACCGGGTTGTTGCGGTGCATATTTCGACGCACACTTGGCCTGCAATTGTTTGGCGTGAAACACTCCGTCCCGCCCGAAGTTGCCGTCCGCCAACGCCTGGGAGTCATCTTTGAATGTGTCTGGAGGCGCTTCGGTCCCTGTGTAATCGACGGACAGATTCTGGTCCTGCTCCACAAGGACAAACTGCACATGCGTTCCCGTCCGCTTGATCGATCCCGGCTGCACATTGCCAGCAACCCGCAGGCGCTTAGCATATGCACCATCGCCCATCTTGTGCAGCTCTTTGATCGTGACGTAATAGCTCTTGCTATCCTGCACGCCCGTGTAGGCAAGGTAGCCCAGCAGCAGCAAAATCGCTGCTGTCGCACCACCGAACTTGAGATAAGTCTTGGCCTGGCTTGGCATAAAAGTGCCCCGAGAGAGGAAACCCACTTAAACTCTACGCGTCTGGCAGGGTGGAATCAAGGTTACCGGGGCAATCGAGGGACTCACCCCACTCAAATTATTTCGGCCGGTGCTATGGACTTTGTCCGGCTGCAACGCATTTAATGAGGGGTTTTCGGGCTGACCACTTTCAGCACAGGAGAGACAACTTCATGCTTGAACACCTGCAATCAAGAATTCTCCGGCTGTCCCGTATCACAGTACTCATCGGTATGGTCTCACTCGCAGTTCCCACTTTGTTCGCGCAGGGTCATCCGAACGCCAAAGATCTCCTCCAACAAATGACGCTGGACGAAAAGATCGCACAGTTGGCGCAACTCCCAGGCTTTCCCATCCCAGAATTCGTACAGCAAGTCGGAGCCCCGGAAGACGTGATTCGCAAATATGGAGCCGGCTCCGTTTTGTGGGTTTCAGATCCGAAACAGATTAACCGGCTTCAGCATATCGCCGTCGATGAGTCGCGGCTTCATATCCCAATTTTGTTCGGGCTCGATGTAATCCACGGCTATCACACGATTTTCCCGGCTCCCATCGCCATGGCGTCATCTTGGGATCCAGAGCTGGTCGAGGCTGCTCAGACGGTTGCTGCTCGCGAAGCTCGCGCCGGCGGAATCGCATGGACCTTTGCTCCCATGCTCGACATCGCCCGCGACGCCCGTTGGGGACGCATGGTTGAAGGTGCGGGCGAGGATCCTTACCTTGGCGCCGCGATCGCCCGTGCCCAGGTTTTGGGTTTCCAGGGCACGCAGGCCGGAAGCCTGGATCATGTTCTCGCCTGCGCGAAGCATTTTGCAGGATACGGTGCCGCAGATGGCGGTCGCGACTATGATTCTTCCTACATTCCAGACGAGCAGATGTGGAACACATACCTCGTACCCTTCAAGGCTGCGGCCGATGCGGGTGTTGGATCCTTCATGAGCGCCTATATGGATCTCAACGACGTTCCCGCGACTGGAAATCGATGGTTGCTGCACGATGTTCTGCTCGACACATGGAAATACAAAGGCTTCGTCGTCAGCGACGCGAATGCCGTTCACAGCCTGATAACGCACGGCTACGCGCGCGACGGCCAGGATGCCGCCTCCAAGGCTTTCTCCGCCGGCCTGAATATGGACATGGCCTCCGGAACCTACCTCAAATATCTACCCGACGAGGTGAAGCAAGGTCGAATTTCGATGAAGCAAATCGATGATGCCGTGCTTCCCATTCTCGAAGCGAAAATCCGTTTGGGACTGTTCGAACATCCATTCATTGACGAATCTCGGATTCCGGAAGTACTGAATGCGCCCGAGAGCATGGAACTGGCTCGCAAAGCGGTACAGAGGTCTGTCGTTCTGCTGCACAACGAACAGAACCTTCTGCCCCTGGACAAGGCGAAACTCAAATCGATCGCGGTGATCGGCCCGTTGGCTGACGGAGATAAGGATCTGCTGGGCCTGTGGGGCGCAATGACAAAACCGGGACCGACCGTCAGCATCTTGCAGGGAATTAGAGACAAAGTCGGAAGCTCGGTGCGCGTCGAGGTTGCTCACGGACCCAACATCCACCGCGATATTCCGTCCTTTTTTGAAAATGTCCCGATCGTCACCGTGAAGGAACAGCCGAAGCAGACTCCCGAAGAATCGCACCAGGCTATGGACGATGCAGTGGCTTTGGCGAAGCGCAGCGATCTGGCCGTGCTCGTCATGGGCGAAATCGCGCTCATGAGCGGCGAGGCGGCTTCGCGATCCTCACTCAAGCTATCGGGCGGTCAAGAAGACTTGCTCGAAGCCGTAGTAGCTACCGGCAAGCCGGTGGTCCTCGTTTTGGTCAACGGCCGGCCTTTGGATATTTCCTGGGCCTCAGAACACGTGCCCGCTATCCTTGAAAGCTGGTACAGCGGAAGCCAGGCCGGCAATGGCATTGCTGACGTGCTCTTCGGCGACGCAAATCCTGCTGGGCACCTTCCGGTTAGCTGGCCTCGTAACTCGGGGGAACTCCCGCTCTACTACAACCACACCCGCACTCAGGCGCCCGAGGATGCCCCAAGCTTTACGTCCCGCTACTGGGACGCCCTCAGCAGTCCACTCTATCCGTTCGGCTACGGTCTGAGTTACACCACATTCTCATTCGACAATCTTAAGCTGAACAAAAGTGAGGCGAAGGTTGGTTCGCCGATCGATGTTTCCGTTGACGTGTCGAATGCGGGCAGCCGCTCCGGAGATACGGTCGTCCAACTATATATTCACCAGAGAGCCGGAAGTGCATCTCGTCCTGTCCGGCAGCTAAAGGGGTTTCGGCGACTCAGCCTACAGGCCGGAGCCAAACAAACGATCCACTTCCAACTCGGGTCGGACGAACTGCAATTCTGGAGCCCGGCCAAAAAGGGGTGGGTCGTCGAACCGGAACAGTTCGATGTGTGGGTAGGCGACAGCTCGCAGGCAATGCTGCACGGCGAATTTCACCTTACGCAGTAACAACTCGTCACCGCGTGCCCCATTTCTCGCGAGTGCCTTGCGCGAGGGATGGGGACTTTGATCTTGGTACGAGCCAGCTGCCGACGTTATCTTCCGTCTCCGTTAGAATGAAAAATCACGAGACTGAACCACCCCTATGATCCATCCTTGGCACGATGTCACTCCTGGCGGCAAACTTCCTCACGAATTCGATTGCGTTATCGAGATCCCATTTGGCTCGAGCGTGAAATATGAGCTCGACAAATCGAGCGGACTCATCCGCCTCGACCGTGTTCTGTATTCGGCCGTCTACTATCCGGCAAACTATGGATTCATCCCGCAAACACTTGCAGAAGACGACGATCCGCTCGATGTGCTCGTACTCTGCCAGGAGACCGTTGTTCCGCTGACCATCATCCATGCGCGGGCCATCGGTCTCATGACCATGCTCGACGCCGGCAAGCAGGATCACAAGATCATTGCGGTCGCCACCGAAGACCCTGAATTCAATTCCTACCGCGAGGCCGCCGAAATGCCTCCCCATCGCCTCATCATGCTGCGTCGATTCTTCCAGGACTACAAACTGCTCGAGGGCAAGGCCGTCGAGGTTGATGAGATCCGCCCTGCGAGCGAAGCGTATCCCATCATCCTCGATGCCCTGCACCGCTACAGCGAAGAGCGGCGCAAGGGGTTCAAAGCCAAGCAATAGCAAAGAGCGGCAACCACATTGCCATAGAGACGGGTGATCTCCTTCGCCGCGTTTGCACCACGGTCTGTGAGTGCGGATAAGCCGGGGCAACGACTCATCCGGAGGTTCGACGGTCGGGCTGGCCTGAGTCCGCGAAAAAAGAACTTGACATATTGTACTAATTCTATAGTACACTGTGACACATGGGAAACAGCTCACAGCGCGGCACGGCTTTTCGGTTCGCGCTTGATCTGCACACCGGCGTCCCCGTATACCGCCAGCTGATTGATCAGGTACGTGCCGGGGTCGCTTCTGGCACGCTGACCTCCGGCGATCAGCTGCCCACTGTTCGCCAGCTGGCGGTTGATCTCGCGATCAACCCGAACACCGTGATGCGCGCCTATCGCGAACTGGAACTGGGCGGCATGCTGGAGACGCACCAGGGAACCGGAACCTTCATCAGCGACAAAAAAGTCGAAAGGAAATCGGCCGAGCGCGATCGTCAGCTCGGACAGATGGCCGGTGAATTCGCGGCGCGCGCGGGAGCCGCCGGATTCACGTTGGAAGAGTTGATCGACCGCATGCGGGAACTATTGCCGCATCCCGCACAAAGGAGATAGTCATGCCTAAGACTCGAATCCAGGAAATGAACGGCGTCGCTTTACTGCTATTTACCGTCTGCGTTTTGGCGGGGCTCGCGATCTCGCAAGAGACGCGACAACCGGCGTATGCGATCTCAGGGGCCTTGGTCGGTCTCTATTTTCTGTTCGCCATCAAGGTCGTACGTCAGTGGGAGAAGGTCGCAGTCCTGCGTCTAGGCCGCTATGTTGGCCTCCGTGGGCCCGGCCTCTGCCACATCGTTCCAATCGTTGAGACGCTCAGCCCGTATGTCGATCAGCGGGTACGGGTCTCCACCGTCTCGGCGGAATCCACACTTACGCGCGACACTGTTCCGGTGAACGTCGACGCCATCGTGTTCTGGATGGTCTGGAATGCAGAGAAATCAATCCTGGAAGTCGAAGACTTCGTTCAGGCGATCACACTAAGCGCCCAAACCGGCTTGCGGGAATCCATCGGACGCCATGAACTCGCGCAGATGATTACGGAACGCGAGACGCTGGGCCGTGAACTGCAGCGAATTCTCGACGAAAAGACGAACCCGTGGGGCATTACCGTGCAGTCGGTGGAGATTCGCGACGTAAGAATTCCGCAAGGTTTGGAAGATGCCATGTCGCGCCAGGCACAAGCAGAGCGCGAACGTCAGGCACGAATCATCCTGGGCCAGGCGGAAAAGGAAATCGCCGATAGCTTTGTGCAGGCGGCTTCCTCTTATACAGAGAACCCGATTGCCCTGCACCTGCGTGCCATGAACATGCTCTACGAAGCCATCAAGGAAAAAGGATCGATGGTCATCGTGCCCTCGTCCGCAGTAGAAACCATGGGCCTCGGCGGCACTCTGGCCACCGCCGCCCTCGGTGGAGCAAAACCTTAACAATTTCCTGAATACGTCGAAAGGAGTGATTTCTATGAAGTGCTCACTATCAGTGTCTCTAGTTGTATTAGCTCTAGCTTCGAACTTTGCGTCTCAAGCAGCCGCGCAGTCTCCGACTCTGCAGCAAGGCGTCAGCGTGCAGATGGCCGTCACGAGCGACGCATCGCCGATGGCGGATGCCGACAACCAAGACGCCTGGATCGTTGTTGTTACCGCCGACGGCGGCGTGTACTTCGGAATCGATCGTGTCACTCCGTCGGATCTGGCGAACAGGATCAAGAGCCGCCCTCGCAAGGGCGATCAGAAGCTCTACATTAAGGCGGATGCTCGTGCGCCATTCTCTGCTGTGCGAAAGGTCTTCGCAGCTGCTCACGAGGCGGACTTCCAAA